>Ga0315533_1003393_pt1 | contig 10536 bp, 17 predicted proteins | sample SalMarSW160130MG_FD_203081 | JGI IMG/M metagenome (GOLD analysis project Ga0315533, IMG submission 203081) | Salt marsh sediment microbial communities from the Plum Island Ecosystem LTER, Massachusetts, United States - Salt Marsh Sediment SW1601-30 ...
ATGATCTATCTTGAAAATGGAATTTGTCTGGCTGCAGGGGATTACCCTGTCACAATGTATCGATCCGTTGATTACGGTGAAACATGGTCACTTTTAGAGCAGTCCTTTGGCAATACAAATATGTGGTCTGCTGTTTATCTTGAAAACGGCATCTGTCTTGCCGGACTCAGTGAAACCGGAGAAATATTCCGCTCTACTGACTATGGCGAAAACTGGTCAAATTTAGGCCAACAGGTCGGAGAATCATCCATTCGCTCACTCGCCTATCTCAGCGACGGCATCTGTCTCGCAGGCACAGACTCACACGGCAAGATTTTAAGGTCAACAGATTATGGTGAAAACTGGTCAGATTTAGGCCAACAGTTCGCCCAAACAGGCATTCGTTCACTCGCCTATCTTGGCAACGGAATCTGTCTGGCCGGGACAAACCCGGGCGGTAAAATTCTCCGATCAGATGATTATGGCCTCACATGGTCTGATTTAGATCGTCAATTTGACGAAACCAATATCCGCTCTCTTGTAAACGCTTTGGACGGCATTGCTTTCGCAGGAACCGGTCCACATGGGTTTATTTTAAAATCTACCGATTATGGGCTCACGTGGTCTAAGCTCATTCAAGATGTCGGGCTCACTCAAATCTGGTCTCTCGCCTATCTTTCAAATCAATCTGTTCTCGGTTGCGGTGAACCACTTTCAAATATCATTCGTTGCGCCATCAATCCATGCAGATTTATTGACAACTGTTATGGTCTCTCTCGTTATGGCTACGGTCATTATGGTGATTGACTTTACTTTATTTTTTTACTATCTTCTTTTTAGGAGGGCTTTATGAGTTATCCGGGAACAATAAATTCATTGACCGAAAAGACTGACGGACCAGATCAGATAATTTATGCTGCACACATGAACGCAATCCGTACCGCTCTTCTTGATGTGGTCACTACTCTTGGCAATGCCCCCCAAGGCAATTTGTCTTCCGTCGAAGCTCGTCTCGATGTTCTTATTAATGACGACGGAAAATTAAAGCCTCAGACTCAACTTCTTTTTGTTGGCAAATCTGGCTGCCAATATTCGACAATCCAGTCCGCAATCGACGCCATTTCTGATGCTGCTTCCGGTAAAATTTACACCATTATGGTTTTTCCCGGGACCTATGCCGAATCCATCACTCTCAAGGGATACGTCTATCTTGTCGGATTAGATCGCAACGCCTGTAAAATCTCACCTCCTGACACTTCGAGCGCTATTGATGGGACTGGCTCTTTTGGCATTTCTAATTTTTCTATTATTGGCAACGCCGACGCCCACACCATTGTCCGCTCCGCTAATGGTACCACTCAGCTTTTTAATTGCATTGTCAGTGCCACAGACGTTAAATATTGTTTTTATCTCACTGATGGCTCAATTGAACTTCGTAATTGTTCTGTAGCTGGTGAATGCGAAGCTGTTGTCTCTACCGGTGACAATTTTAATGCTTTTTATTCCACTTTTCAAGAATCCAGCGGAACAAATTGCATTGAGGCTACTGGAGGAAATTTAAGACTTTACCATTGCAATGCTGAATCTGGCGGCGGCCACTCTGTTGTCATCACCAGTCCAGCAGTTGGCGTTATTTGTGGTTGTATTTTAGATGAAGCGCCCACTGGCACTGGCACAATTTACACCGGCGCAATGTCCGACTCAAACGCAGTTGAATCCCACATTTAAATGAGGAGTTCTCATGGATTTTCAATCAATTCTTACTCAAGCTCCGGTCATTGCCAGCGCAGTCACGGCATCGGCCACAGTTCTCAACAACGCTTTTAAAATCAAAGGTGTTGGCGCTTTCGGTGTTTCAACTCTGCTTTCCTTTTCTGCCTCTATTCCCCTTCTTCAAACCGGAAAAGCCGAATATGTCGTTTCTAGTGTTCTTGTCACTTTGATTGCCAACGGCATTTTTAAACTCGTTCATGCGGCTGCCAAATGAGGCGGCTTATCGGTGATATCGGTCAGTGGCTTGGCGTCATTCTTCTTTCTGCCGGCGTTGGATATGAAATTGTTTATCACGCTGAATTTGGCCTCATTGTTATTACTGTTGGCAGTTTTATTTTTACTGTTTTTACTAAAATTAAACACCATACACCGAGCACGCGCACATGGCTAAAATCACTCCGTCGTCCCTAATTACAGCTATTCAGGGAGGATTTAACGGCGACACTTTTCAACTTTGGAAGGGCGCCATTGTCCGCCGCCGCAAAGTTTCCCCTTCTTTTCGATCCACTTCCAATCACGCCCGATGGCAAGGTCTGGCCTCTGATGTTTCCGGTAAATTTTCTGCTATGTGCCAAGGTCTACAAACTGGTTGGAATTGCTACGCTGAGTTACTCCCCACTGTAATGACTGGCTTCAACGCTTTTGTGGCTCGAAATTGCGCTAATTTGTACCCCAATCTTTCCGCTCTTTGTTACTATGAAACGGCTCCGGCCTCTTACGATCCACCCGCAATCCCGGGCTCCTTTTCTGCCTCATACCTTTCTGGAAGTGATCAATTTTGTTTTTCATGGGCTTCTCCCTCTTTTGTCACGGTTTACGTTGAGATTTTTGGCTTTCCCGGATGTGGCTTTAATAACAGCAAGAGACCCAACTCTAAACAGGTTTCAGTCGTTCCTTCATCTGATCTATGCTCTAACTATGACGCTTCATCTTATCCAGATAATTCCATCCTTCATTTTCAGTGCCGCTCTTTAAACCGCTTCGGCGAACCTTCATCTTCAACAAATGTTCTCTCTGTAACGGTCAGCCGATAATGACAAAATTTTCATTTACAGATCCGAAAGATTCTAAATATCTTCCACATTCCGGCACTGCTTTTTTTAATCGCCTTGGGGTTATCTTTCAACGCCGCAGATCCTTTCTTCCTAAAATTTTTCTCTCTCATCCTTCAATGAGTAGATTTAAAAAATCTTCCAAACGCACTTTTATTTCTGTTCTCGCCCGCGAAATTTCAGATCACTGGAAATCCCTTTCTTCCGACCAAAAAAACGCCTGGTCTTTATATTCTGTTTATCCTCCCACATATTCCACCGGCTACAAAGCTTTTTTCTCAAATAATATGAGACTAAAAAGGCCTAATAATCCGTGCCTTGATTGGATCGATGATATCACAAGCCCGCCTTCTGCAGTTGTCACTCCTTCCGGCGTTTGTGTTCAGTTTATGTCTCTCGATTCTTATTTCTGCGTTGGATGGACTGGCCCTCTCTGTGTTAATCTTTTTATTCAATCATTCAACTGGCTCATGCCTGGGCGAAGCCGCTCTTTAAATCAACCCTTCAAATACAATGAATCCGTCCCATCTTCTGATGGCTTTTTGTCTATCGATTCAATCGAACTCAATAAAAGTCAAAATTCCCGTATCGTTCTACGCTCCTTAAATCTTCGCGGTGAAGCCTCTACGATCAGCGACATCACCACATCGATCAAAAATGCGTGGCCCCCCGGGAGATATGGCATCGGTAGATATAGATATAGTGTTTATGGTCCTACAGGATGAGAATCAATGACAATTCACAAGCATTATAAATGCTCAAAAAAAGAATACGCCCGAATCCACCAAAAGATCAGACGAAAACTCGAAAAAGAAGCATTTACGAAGGTTTATCACTGTAACCGGTGCGGCTCTCATAATAATTTAGAGATTCACATTCCCAACTGTGACCCTAAACTGGCAGACCAACCGGGCTTTTATGAGATCCTTTGCATGCTCTGTCATTCCAAAATCCCGAAGCTCAAATAACTCCTCTTTTTCTTCGGCATCGGTCGGAATATGTCCCTCTCCCGCCCGATCCCGAAGATCATTAAAGATTTTTTCCTTTTTGACCCGCGAGGGTACGTGCCCGCCGATTGAGGCGGTTGATAAAATGATCCTTTTAATGAATCAGAACTTTTCCTTCGCCACCTGTTTTTATTTTTTTTCTTATCAAGTTAAATAACTGTTGACAAAGTGATATTGTTTTGTTATATTATTATATCAAAAGGGGCGCTCATGTTACAAACTATTCCACAGCATCCAAAAGGTAATTTTTCCGTATCTCACATTCAGATTGTTCCGGTATCTTTTGGGCTTCCAACTTTCCACGTTATTCTCAGCTTTGTTTATACATCATCTGCCGGTCTTCGTCATGCCATTGTTTCCTCTCCTATTCCTTTTTACTTTTCACTCAACTAATCAAGGGGGTTTTTATGCCTGCCCGTAAAACTCATCCAGAAGATTCTTCAATTTATCCTTACATTGTCATTCTTAAAATTGATAAATACCCTGAACCTGTCACCTATTATTTTAAAAGGAAACCTTCCGCCGATAATCACGCCGATCACATGAACTGTTTCCGCGGTTTTTCGGCTCAGGTTAAATTTAACCCTGATTATGTTGCCCCTGAATATGGCCGGCTTCCATGAATTACCCGGGCGGAAAAGGAAATTGCTTTCGCGAAATTATTAATCTGATGCCGCCGCACAGCACCTATATTGAAACGCATCTTGGCGGCGGCTCAGTTTTCCTTAATAAACGACTGGCCAGCACCAATATTTTGAACGATATCGATCCAGCCGTTACCAACCGTTTCCTCTGCAGTGCCGCCAAATCTGTCGTTGCTAACTGTCGTTTTTCTTCCATTGATGCTGTTGAGCTTCTCGATTCCCTAACGCCGTCAAAGTCGATGCTCGCTTATTGCGATCCTCCATATCCTCTTGAATCCAGACGATCCGGCCGTATTTATAAATATGAATACACGGCCGGAGATCACGTTAATTTGATCGATGCGGTACTTAAAATTAATTGTATGGTAATTGTTTCCGGATATCCAAACACTGTTTACGGCGATGCGCTCTCGGGTTGGAATTGTCACACTTTCACAACTCCAACCCGAGGCGGTACCATAGCCACGGAAAAGGCGTGGTTTAATTTTCCTGTTCCCGAACACCTTCACGATTACAACTATATCGGTTCCGATTTCAGAAAGCGCGAGATATTTAAACGTCAAAAAATGCGATGGATAAAACGCCTTGAGAAAATGGAACCTCAAAAGCGACACTCGCTCATTTTAGCGATAACCGATCGATTCTTGTTCGATTCAAAATTTATCATGGATAATTATTTTTAACTGAAAGGAATAATTTTATGTTAAAAAATGAACCGGTTTCTTTTTTTCAATTTCTTTTTTCTCGCTTCAAGCGTCGCATTTCCCCTAAGTCAAACATGTGCACTTTTTCCTGTTCTCCTCCGAATTCCAACTATAATGTTTCCAAAATTCCTTCTTTTTCTGCTTCGTTCTCCTGTCCCTATTGTTTCCATTCTCTTGTTTCCCCTTTAATTTTCCAGCATTCCCGATTGGATATAGTTTGCCCTTTTTGTAATCGCACTTCCTCACTAAATCCACCATCAGCGCCACTGGTGGACGATTCTGGTACTATAATTTTTCATAAATCTTCTAAATCTATTATTTGCGCCTCACATAGTGAAATTGGCCTCACCCTTTCATAATTTCAAATAAAGGAGTTATTTCATGTCTAAACCTTTAAATTCAACCGTCAAAAAAACAAAGCTTCACTTGATTCATGCCCGCTTTCCTGATCCTGTTTACAAAAAACTCATCTCTATTTCTCTTGAAAATGACCGCACCATAAGTTCTATGCTTCGCTTCATTGTCGCCCAATATCTTGCCAATCATCGATCATAAAAAAAGAGAAATGTCTATGAAATGTGATGTCGAAATCCGCGAACAAATCAAAATGATAGTTGATTTCAACTCCCCCATTCTTAACCGTGAAGCGTTATCTTTTTCAGAAAATTCTACCATATCAACATTACAACTATTTTCTATAGCAAAGCTTCAAGCTCTTTACTGGGTGCTGGGCGAACAAATGCCTGCTTTTAAATGCCAAAAACCAAAGAAAGCGTAATTATGTCATTCGGTGAAATTTTTCAAGAAATGATGCGCCAATTCCCGGCTAAACTTTTTTTTTATTGCGTTATTGGCGGTATAATTTTGTGCATCGTCATCGGCTTAGTTGCGTCATTGTCGCCCAATATTTTGTCAATTATCAATCATAAAAAAGGAGAAATGTCTATGAAAATTACAAATTATTTTCAAAACCGCAAACTTCAAAAAGCCTTAAATTTAAAATTAAAAGAAGAAGCCCTTACTTCTCTCAGACTAAAACAATCCGAATGCTCTCATGCATTCGAAGTTTTTAAATCAGAAAAAACTTTCTATTCTTGTACTGGTAGCTATACGCAAGTTACTTTTACAAAATATTGCCCCCTTTGCGATCTTATCACAAAAACAACCATAAATATTTAGGAGATACCATGAAAATCTTATGCTTACACAGAGAATTACTACAGCCAGGCGGATCTGAAACCTTTTTCAAAGCAATCACTGACGAACTGATCCGGCTCGAACATGAAGTGTTTATCTTTACACTCAAAAAAGGCACCTACGCTGGACATTTTCACAAAGACTGTAATTTTATTGATCTTCAATCCCCGAACGTTCCCCCTGTTTTCGATTTTGCCGTATCAATGCACCGGCCAATGGCTGAATATGTTAAACGCCTGAACTGCTTTAAAACAATGATCTGTAACGGGATTATTCCTATTGAATTGGCTGTTTCTGGGTTCGATCGATACGTTTCCGTCTCAAATGAAGTTCAATGGGCAAATGAAAAACTCGGTTTCAAATCCGATGTTCTCTATAATGCCATCGACCTCGCCAAGTTCGAACCCATCAAGCCAGTCAATGAAAAGCTTACCACTGTTTTAATGATCAGCAATCATTTCCCCGGCGTTGTCCGGACGGTAGCCGATGCTTGTTTCGGAGCTGGCCTATTTTTCAAGCATATCGGCTTTACTCATTGGACTGGATTTGTTGAGCGTGACATTAATAACGCTGATCTTGTCGTTTCCCTTGGCCGTGGCGTTTATGAATCAATGGCATGTGGTCGAAATGTTATTGTCTATGATTATCGTGGTGGCGACGGCTTTCTCACTCCTGAATCTTATCGCAATTTTGTCACCCACAATTGTTCAGGCCGTGTTGGAACATACCAATACAGACCGGATCAGCTTCATAATCTTTTTAATCTCTACGATCCAAAGCTCGGTCCCAAACTCAGAGAGCTGGCCTGCCTTAATCACGACATCCGCTTTTTTGTGCAAGAACTCTTGAAGCCGGTTCAAGATAAAATTGAAATTCAAAGCGCCGAAGGATACGACGCACCTAAAAAACCCGCTGCAAAATCAAAGAAAAAAAGCGTATCAAAGTGAAAACACTTCATCTAAATTTAAAGCGCAAATGGTTTTATATGATTCTCTCTGGCGAAAAAAGAGAAGAATATAGAGAAATCACCGATTATTGGAAAGCGAGAATGCGCTCTGCAAAGCTCAATCAGATCGATAATATTACCTTCTCTAACGGTTATTCCAAAAACAGAAAACAGCTTATTGTTAAATTGGAATACATCTCAATTCGTTCTGGTCTCAAGGTGTGGGGCGCTGTACCAAATAAGGTCTATTTTGTTTTACATTTAGGCCGTATAATTTCATCTTCCAATATTGTAAGTGTATCAAAAAAACAGGTGAAAAAATGAACACTTTGCTCTCTCTTATCCCGATTGCCGCTATTGTAATCGTGCTCATTTTTTACATTTTCCTCATAGAACCGCTTCTTTTCCGTAAACGGTAAACTTAAAAGTGTCTCACTATGAGACACTTTTTTTATTTCTGAGGCTATTTTTGACTGTCTCAAAGTGTACACTTGACTTTTACATTTTTTTTTATTATCTACTTCACGTCCCGCTTTTTCATCAGCGCCCTTTTCCCTATCAATCCCATGCTTTCTTAACTTTAAAGGACATTCGATTGATAAAAACCTTTTTTCATTTAACCCGCGAGGGTACGTGCCCGCCGATTGAGGCGGTTGAATCTACATCACTTTTTCCTCTTCAAAATTCCTCCTTCTCAACCTTTCTTTTTCGCCGTATTGGTCTGGTTATTTTATGAATCTCAGCAAAGCACAATCTGACCGCCTCAGAAAAGCTATTCAAGAATTTGGCCTTGTTCCAAACACTAAAATTCCACGCCCCTATATTCATCCGGCAATAAGAAAGCCTCGCCGTTTCACACCCGATTGCCGGTTACTTGATACTATCTACACATATCGTACAATAACTAATAAAGAATATTTATGTAATTCTAATAAATCATCACCTTTGAAAGTTGCTGTTTCTTCGTCAAATATCTTTCCTCAAGAGAATGGCTTACGTCAAGCATCCGTAAATCTTGGCATTAGGGTTTCGCGTTATGACGAAAAGCTTGGACAGCGTTTGATTGATTGTGGTACGATTATATTTGAAATGAAACCTGATTGCGATCATGAGCAAGAAAAGCACGTTTATCGAGCAAGGCACTGTGGTCATCGCCTTTGTTTTTACTGTTGTAAACATCGCGCTGAAAAACTTTTTTTTCACTTCAAACCGGTCCTGCAGGAATATGTTAAAAAAAATAATTATCACACTTATTTTTTCACCTTTACGAAAAAAGACACGCGCGATCTTCCTGATCCAAAATTATTGAAAAAGTGGTACCGCAATCTCTGGAATTCAAAATTTTGGAAAGAATATGGTCTTGATGGCTGGATAAAAAGCCGTGATGTTATTATCGGTAAAAATTCCGGCATCTGGCATGTTCATGATCACGCTGCGGTAATTGTTAAAAATCCTATTCCAATAATTCAGTACGGTTTCCATAAAGGTGAAGCTCAGAACTATGTCAATCAGGCTCTTTCTGATGAGTGGAAAAGGATCACGGGTAACGATTCCTTTATTGTAAAAATCAAAAAATTTGATGGTAATTATTTTGAGCTTTTCAAATATCTCACAAAGTCGACCGGCGAAATGACTGACGCCCAATTAGCTGAATTTGTCCACTGGCAGAAAAATCAAAGGTTTCTTTCATATGGTGGTTCTCTTCGAACTAATCCTGTCTTGGTCGATGCGCTTCGTCGTGCCGGCGACCTCGATGAGATTGATCGCAAAGAAATTCCCAGCTGTCCACAATGCGGCAAACCTTTTTCGATCTGGCATTATGGAAAATGGAATTTTGAAACTAATCAATTTGATTATCTTGCCTCTGAACATGTCACTTTTAATGACTCTTCATAACTATTATATGATACGTGCGACTTTTTACATACAACAACACCCGAAATTTAATGTACAAGGGAAATAAGGGGGAACACACTACTACACACACTAATACACCTCTAATACACCTCTATACTGCTCTATTACAGTCCTTTAGCTCTCTTATTTGCCTCCTTTAAGCCTCTTTTTACAGTAAAATTACGTGTTCTTGATGCATTTCAGAGCTTTCCTCGACAATTTCAGAGCTAAAAATGAATCCTTTTGACCGTGTTTGACCTCTTTTTGACCTTCCTTGAATATTTCAGCCTCATTTTACAAGGTCCGTGTTCTTGATTAGAGGAAAACTACACCGGATTAACACCCGAAAAATAGGTGAATGAAGGAAATAGGGGAACACACAACCGAATTTATTGCATGGTGAGTGGAATAGGACGTCTCATGCTCTCTATTGGCCTCTCTGGGCTTCTCTGTGGCTTCCCAACGTCCGAAAATCAACCCATTTAAAGGGCTGTGACCTTGATATACGTTACGTCCGAAATTTATACACACACAAACACAACAGTTCGGAGCCATCCAATACCGTGCAAACATGGAGAGAAAATCGCTCCTGCCTTTGGCAGCCCTGGGAGCGATTTCCTCCCCTGCCCTTGGATGGCTCCTCATAAACATAAAAGAAAAATTGCATGCTCAAACGCTCTAAGCTATCCAAACCCAGGCGAAAATGGACAGCTTCACGCTCCAGCCTTCGGCAAAATGTGGAGCGTTTCACTGTCCCGCCTTTGGATAGCTTCTCACTTCAGCTTGCTTTTCTTCTCCTGTCCAATCGTTCGGAGCCATCCAATACCGTGCAAACATGGAGAGAAAATCGCTCCTGCCTTTGGCAGCCCTGGGAGCGATTTCCTCCCCTGCCCTTGGATGGCTCCTCACAAAACAAACCAAAAAGCTAAATAAAAAAGCATTGGACTACTTTGTCCGTTTCCAAACATCAAAACAGGTTTATCCCCCTTTGTCTTTAGATGTTAACTATCATCCTTTTTTATTTCCAAGAGGAATGTCTTACGGACAAAGCAGTCCAACAATTCGGAGCCATCCAATACCGTGCAAACATGGAGAGAAAATCGCTCCTGCCTTTGGCAGCCCTGGGAGCGATTTCCTCCCCTGCCCTTGGATGGCTCCTCACAAAACAAACCAAAAAGCTAAATAAAAAAGCATTGGACTACTTTGTCCGCTTCCAAACATCAAAACAGGTTTATCCCCCTTTGTCTTTAGATGTTAACTATCATCCTTTTTTATTTCCAAGAGGAATGTCTTACGGACAAAGCAGTCCAACAATTCGGAGCCATCCAATACCGTGCA
>Ga0315533_1003394_pt1 | contig 10535 bp, 10 predicted proteins | sample SalMarSW160130MG_FD_203081 | JGI IMG/M metagenome (GOLD analysis project Ga0315533, IMG submission 203081) | Salt marsh sediment microbial communities from the Plum Island Ecosystem LTER, Massachusetts, United States - Salt Marsh Sediment SW1601-30 ...
GTCAGTAATTACTGGCAGCTTCAACGCCCTTTCTCGTTCCTTTTCGATTCCCGCCAGTCTCTTATTCAAAGCCTTTATACGCTCATGCAGTTCATTAATAGAGTCAGCAAGTGCCTCATAGTGAACACCGCCTTTAACCGCCGCCTCTAATCGGCTTTTCTCCAAGTCGGCCTGTGCAATCCGACCCTCTATCTCTTTTTTCTCCGTATCATCATCATGACGGTTCCGGGATTCTTCTACTTGTAGATATTCCAGCCCTTGCCGGACTGTATCGCGCGTGATTACGTTTACCTTAAGATTGTCAAGGATGAACTTTTCGATAGCCTCTTTTTTCAACAAGGGGCATGGAGATAATTTCTTACCTAGCCTTTTTCGAGTATCACAGACGTAATAAAGTCTCTCCCCGGTAGTATGCCCGGTGAAAGCGCAGTTATGCTCTTTACACCATAAAAGCCCAGAAAGCAAATAATTATGCGGCGAGTGCTTACGCTGCCCCATTTTCGGTCTTTTATTCTCCAGAGTAGTTTGTACGCGGTCAAATAACTCCTGTGACACGATTGGCGGGTGAGAATCAGGTATTCTTATAACGGCGTCCGGCTTATTCCTGAGTCTGAGTGTCTTTTTCTCACTAAGAGAAGCTCGCCTGGTGGTATTATAAATACGCTCACCAAGGTATGCTCGGTTCCGCAGTAGGGTAGACAGCCCATTCTTAGCTGAAACAATCTTAGTAATTTCGACTATTTCGACATTAGTTTTACCCCTTACGCACATCTCAAAGGCCCGTCTAACCTTTGGTGCTATTGTCGGGTCCTGCTCCCAAGACGTGCGCATTTCAGGCTCACCACTTAGTTTTATTTTCCCGGTTGGCGTCCTGACATTCCGATAGCCTGTTGGTGGCCTACCTCCGGTAGAATACCCGCGCCTTGCTACTTGCTTTAAACCCCGCAGCGTGTCCTCAGATACTTGACTGCGATACATTTCGTCTGCCGCGGCCAAGACAGCTTCCATAAAACGCCCGGATGCCCCTTCAAACTCTGGCTCATGCAGGCTTACCAACTTTACCTCGTAACGCCTGAATAATCGAGAGTAGGCAAGGCGGTGTTCAATACTACGAAACAGGCGGTTAGAGCGCCAGCTTAATACAATATCAAAAGGCGTAGGTTTATTGTCCCTTGCTGCGGCGTACATTTCCTGAAAAGCTGGTCTGTCGTCAGTCCCACCGGAGTAACCTGCGTCTTGGTAGACATTTACAACTTCCCACTCTCGCTCTTTTGCATACTGCCGGCACTCCGCCTCTTGTCCAGCTATGGGGAGCTCGTCCTCTGCCTGGCCTTTAGTTGAGACACGGCAATATATAGCTGCTTTCATGGCTTAACCGCCCTTTTGGGTCCGGATTCCTTTACCTTTGGCTTATTCCAATAAGGTGAGTTACATTTAGGACATCGGGCCGGTAGCCCTTCAAGCCTACTCGGCCATTCATGCCTGCATCGTAAGCAATTAAGTATCTTTATCATGTTACCTGATTATATAATGTTGGTCTATATAATGTCAATAGCTTTCGTCGTCATTTTGGTGCCGCTCCCAATCAACCATCGTAGATATTGTCAAATATATGGGTCAACTTAGGCTTGAAGATTACCATAACTTAGAGAAACCACCAGCGTACCCCCCTTATAATGTATGGATTTATAATTCTTGCGACCCTCGTTTTGGGCAAAAGCACCCCGGCCAAATCCCTGGCCAGGCGATTGTTAACTTGCTACTTTGGTTAACAGAGCCCTTTGGCGTAGTAGCAGACCCTATGGCCGGTGGTGGAACTACCGTCGATGTTTCTCGCTACCTGTTGCGCAGGCATTTATCTGATGACCAACGGTCAATGCTAGCGGCAATGTGGAAGGAGGAAAATAAGCAAGAGCCTGGCGGAGAGCGAAACAGAGACAATAAGGGGGCGTTTATCCAATCCACCCCCCGTAGGGGTGGATTGGATACGGCTTCTGCTAAAGAGAATCCAACCCGGGCTGAGGCAGTAGAATTATTCAAGGTATCTAAACAGAAACTTGACAAAGCATCGTATGTCCTAACAATAGTAAAGCAATCTCTCAAAACCTCCGTGCTGAACAATCAGATTTATCAAGGGAGGCAAAGGATTAATTTAACATAATTCAAATATTTGAACCATTGAAACATTATCATTATGTAAAATTACAAGGACAAAAAACCGCGCAAAAAACGGGGGGTGTTAATTAACCCCCTCCGGCGAGTGTAAAAATGGCAAAATATTGGATATTAGAAAAACGTCCCTTTTTAGGGTGCGTCATTTTAGCATCCGCCGAAAGGGAAGGCATATCGCAACAGACCGTTAATGATATTCTTAAAAATCTTACCGATTTTGGCAACATTGCCGAATCCGGTAAAGCTCTGGCGAATCACGCCGTGGACTTCGAGGTGCCACTCTACCGTGCCCGCGAGGAGATAACTAATGTGCGCATTATATTTTGCGCACTTATATCCCCCAAACCCGTGCCCGCGAGGTGCGCTCGATGTATTTCCCAAATTCTAAGTCTGGGACTGATGCGACTTTTTGCCAGCGACTGGATTTATTGTCGTCAATACCAAGGGATTTTAATGATTTCCCACCAGTTTCAGGGAAGGTAGGGGTATAAAAGGTATTGTGAATTCACAAAACCTTAACATCACCGAGAGTTTAGCTTCCAAACTTAACATCAGCGAACAGACCGCCTCTCGCATCGTCAACAGAGTAAAATATACCCCTCCCCACAATTAAGACACCTGATATCTACTTCCACGTTCGTATCAGCTTCTATCAGCCAGCCGCTGGAAAAGCAAGCTGGGCATATCCCCAATTCCAGGAGCGCGTTATCGTGAATATCGCGCTCGACAATATCACTCACCATCTCACAGGCACGTATAAATGCTTTCTCCTCGGGCATCTGTCTTGATAGCCCATCGTGTACCCATTCCAGCAATTCGTATCTATCCTTCATAACTACCCCCTTACCAGGACAGCCAGGCCGTTCTTCTCAACGATAGCTTCCAGTTGCTTTATTTTTTCCTTTGCAGCGCCAAGTTCCTCTGCCATTTTTAACAGGTGTTCAACCGAGCTGTACACCGGAAGTGGCTGCGCAACAGGTGCGCTACTTACCGGCTTTGCCTGTACACCGTTGATAAGTGCTATTGGTGAATATATCTGATGGTCGTCTCTTACTTTGTCTATCCGCCTTTGGCTGTAATGCTCAACCATTTTCCAACTGGCCCACCCACCTATATACTTTAATGACATATCACTGCCGCGCCAGTTTTGAGCAAATGTCCTTCTTAGGTCGTGAGCGTTAACCTTTACCCCAGCCGCTTTGCCAGCTTTGACAACGTAGTCAGACAGACAGTGAGTTTCATACTTGAAGATTCGGCCTGGACCTAGTGCCGTGAGCATATTTTGCACCATAGGCGATATGGGTATGATTCGCTCGCCAGTCTTGCCCCTTACCCTTACTGAGTCCTCAAAGACATCATCCTGTGTTAAGTTAGCTGCTTCGCCTATCCTGCATCCGGTATCTGTCAGGAAGTGCAGTAGCACGCGGACTATCGGGCGGTGTCCAGGATATTCCAGCAACTTCTTTAATTGCTCAATCGTGAGTGCTGGCTTTTCTTTAGGGTGGACCCGGGGAGCCCCTACCATTTTCATAGGATTCTTAGATATATGCTCACGTTTTTCAAGCCAGTTGTAGAATGTGCGTACCGCCCTGTAAGCACTATGCCGCCGGGCATCGCTGCTCTGAAAGTGACAAATAAACTGCTCCAATGGCTCGGGTGTTTCCGGGAGCTGCGGATATTGTTTGGCAAATTTAAGTAGAAAATCAGAGTAGTAACGCAACGATTCTTTGGCAAGATTGCGCGCCCGGCAGTTCTCCAGGTAATACTGGACAAGGGTATCCGTGTTCTGTAAACTGGACTGGGGGGGTGTGATGCTCACCATCATTTCCTCCTGCCGGCTGGGTGTCCTATCACTTGGCCGGCCTTTATTTAATCCGTCTAGGCTTATTCCAATAAGGGCTACGACACTTCGGATTCGGGCAGGTTTTGGGGAGCTCCGGGCTTTTGGGATACCAAGTGTGACCGCACCTTAGACACCTTTGTTTTTGTATATTCACACATAGAGTATATACGTTAGCGTATACTTTGTCAATAGGCTTTGGTACATTTATTATTGGGCAGTCTTTGTTCTACTATAGAACATAACTGTCTGGTGGTGGTGGTGGTGCCCCCCGGCGGCAGGTATATTATACATTCATAGGAGATTAAAAAGAGGGGAGCCCCCCTACAGGGTTACTAGGTGCGTCACTATTATATATTATACACTTTGCTAGTAAAACAGGGGAGTCCCCTAAAATGTGACATCATCATAGTGTTACCTCGCGCGTCACTAATATATACTATACACTCATGAAAGGATATGAATACCGGCCCCGGTGCTGGCTGGGGGACTTCTTACTACGCATCTCCTTTCGTAATATTTGGCAACTTAATAGCACCGGAGCCAGGAATATGTTCTATTGGCATTAGAACATATTATTTTATTTGCTTTACCCCGCTAAGGCTGCCGGCGGAGCACCACTAAAATAAGAAAGTGCCTGAAATAAAAGAGAGAGACGAAAAAGGGCGAATTGTCCCACCGCCAGAACGGGCTGGCGGTGGGGATGCTGAGCATCCTTTTGCCTCAAGCAGTTATACCGGCACCAGGCGGGAGTTATACATTAAAACTTGCACTTCAAAGGGGTCGATACCGGGACTGTCGCTGAAATATAGACATTCTCGCCAGCCGCATTCCAAGCAAGTCAAGTCGTTCATGTCTCTTATTAACTGGCCAGTCGAACACCTGGGGCAATAATCATGGCTGCCGTTAAGCTGCGGCCGGTAGGTATTTATAACCTCATCGTTAATGATATAGGCTCGGGGCTTTGCTTTAGTGTATTTCCGCGTCATTTATGCTGCTCACGCCATAGATTGATGTCGCTTACATACTCATTGCGCTTTTCGACGGGTAGCCGATTATCGACAAAGTGTTCGCCGCGCTCTGCTATTTCGTATGCCCACACTGGCCTACCCTTGCGCGGCAATATCGCCTTCCGATTAACATATCGAATGTTATACCAGAATGACAGCCTGGACCGTAGATAATCATAATTGACGCCGGTCTCGTCGTGTAGCTGCCGAGCTGTGCGGTATTTTCCTTTAATATGGGACAACCAGATTAACACCTTGCTTTTGGCGCTGTTATTCTTGCCTGTAAAGTCGGCAGTATGGGAAGAAGGTATGATAAGCCTGCCATCCTTACTATTAAAAGGTCTCATAAATTTTTATCCTTCCCTATTGCAATGTTGGAACTTAGGTTATACATATATGTATGATATTATGAGGCGTGCGCGGGCTGCACACCCCCTCCTACTCATTAAATAAAGTCCTCGTAATCGCTCTCATCGAGTACATCAGAGTAAAAGTCCTCCATATCGCCGTATATGTCGTCGTCGTCGCTTTGGTGAGTCCTTGGCGGGTCAAGAAAGCTCCGGCGGTTCAACAAACTCATGTCCGGTCTGGAGAGTCTGTCCTCCATTGTTTCCTCTTCCAGGTACTCGTATTCCAGCCAGTCGCCCGGGTTGCGCTTTTCAAGTAGCCATTCCTCGAATGATGGCTTTGATGGCGCCTCTACCGGGTTATCAAGCAGGAAACGACGCTGGCTAACAGTGGAACCGGTGTTCCTGCGCCCCTTGTGTTTCTTCTGATTCCGTCCCTGTGGGACTGTCATATATCCCCCCTTACCTTTGCAGTTTTGGTCGCTTGGGTGTTATACTTGGCAACCGTTTGCCTGATATCCTGGAACGCCGGTCGGTTATCGGTGGCAGCCTCTTTGTTAGTGGCTGCTGCTGGTCCGTTATCGGCGGAGTTCGCCCCGACGTTCCTATACGGACGTCCCCTGTTGTTTTGCCCTTTGGGTCAGGCACAAATTCTAATCCGATTGACCGCTTGGTTTTTGGTGATATACTGAAATCGAAAAAGCCGATATCGCCGTTCACTGTCTTGGTTGGGCTATTTCCCCTCAGGAGTCGTATTGATTGTTTTGCCGAGCCTGGACCCTTCACAATCTGCGCCCCCTGCGGCTTTCTGCCGATTACTGTAAACCAATTTTCCTGCTGGTCGTACGGGTAAACGCCTACGTGGAAAACGTCTTTTCCATGTAGCTCTCCGTGCCTCCACCCAATGGCGTCCTCTGAGTCTCTTATGACTTTACGCTTTTGTTTATCGGTGGCGCCTGGTAGTGGTATCCGTGGCGGTGGTGTATCCGTTGGCGGTATTCTTAATTCTGGCACACGCTCCGGTCTTGTCACACGCTCTGGTCTCTCGGCACGTTCGGCACGCTCCGGTCTTGGTTCACGTGGCGGTCTTGGTTGCACACGCTCCGGTCTTGTCACACGCTCTGGTCTCTCGGCACGTTCGGCACGCTCCGGTCTCGGTACACGCTCTGGTCGCCCGGGGCGTCTCGGCGCTCGTTCAACTCTTATCGTGCGTTTTAGCCGGTCCGTCCCCCGTATTCTTTCGTAGCGTGGCTGTATCAATAGCCTTTCAGCCCTCGTCAAGCCTTCACGCCGTATTGCATTGAAAGCACGCCGCCCCTTTGCAGCTCTGGGAACTCGCCGCATACCCCTAGCCCTTGACGCATTACGCGCCCTTGCTCTCGCACTCTCGTTTACCCTGCCTACAACCCTGGACATAGCGCGCGGTGCCGGTCTCATACTTCTAGCCACTCGCTGCGCTGCCAGTAGATTATCGGCTTGGCCTATATTCCCAGACGCCCTTAGAACGCCGGCGAGTTCGTCAACCTCGGCTTTTGTCAGCCCGGATAGTCCGCCCTTACCACTTACTTTGATAGCCGGGGTGAACGGAGCCTTCAATAATTCCGCTAACCCTTGCGTTTTTAACTTAGCTATCTGTGAGGCTTTAAGCGGTTTCTCCAGCCATATCTCGACACGCTGGCCGTTGGCACCTATGCGCGTGAATAGTTTTTGCCATTTAACCTCTTTCTCAAAGCCGACTGCGAATTTTTTCTCCATCTCTGCGACATTGCCGAACGGAGATTTATATATCTTGCCGGAAGTCACGGCACGTTGCGCTGTCTCAGGCGATACGATGATAAATACCGACTTCTCACCTGTCTTACCGAACGCCGACGCCTCGGCAAACCTCGGCAGTGGCTCATGCGATAGGAATAACCCCTGCTCTGATAACGACTTGCCGGGTTTCCCCGCTACCTTGATACCTTCCTCAAACGCTTCGCCCATAGGCGTAGCATGAGTTAAACCGCCCTCTAGCTCTTTCATAAGCGGTGAACGTGCCAGTTCGATAACTTGCCCGTCTATCTCTATCAGCGGGCGCTCGCCCCTGGCCGCCAGTTCCATCAGTGTGTCACGATAGCCCATTGCCGTAGCTTGGTCTAAGTCCTTTGTTACTCTCAGCCTTACGGTCCCCTCGGTTGTAGTAATAACAAACTCCGGTAGCTTATGGGGATGCAGTAAGTTCTCTGCGACTTCACGGACTTGCTTTAATGACGATTTCGCCGCGCCGATAGGGTGTATAATCAAGTCTACCGGTGCCCGTGCCATTGCGACGCCCTCTTTTAGCATCGCCTTACCTGCGCTTGTTATCATAGCACCCCTGCCGAGTGTAGCTGCCGCGCGGCCACCCCTAGCGGCCGCACCGAAAAATGGGATGATACTGGCTACGTCCACCGTAATGTAAACTGCTCTCTCAACTGCTGATAGTTCATTCCAGCGCCTTGCCACATAGAGGCCGGGGACAATTAACTCGGCGGCCATCATAGAAGCGGCGCCGATGGTCGCTGTCTCCCCGCTAAACTCGTCCCATGGCGTCAATCCTCGCCACATCGATTGCGCCTTGCCGAGTTTAGCCTGCTCCGCGGCTAGTTCCACGTCTTTTGCGCTAAAGCCGGCATCCCTTAGTACCTGGGTCCGCCCGTCGATTATCGCCTGCCGTTCCTTGTCCATTTTCCTAAATCGCTCACCACCACCGGGGCCGGCGTAAAGGTCTACATCCTCGGCGCCTATCCTGGTGGTCGCTTGTAAGTATCCCACAAGGTCATAGTTACCCTTATCATCTTTATAGGGAGCCAGTGTAGCCTCTGCCGACTCGTATAACGCCTGGCGTTCAAGCTGTCTCTCGTAAATACCCCCCAATGACTCATTCCGCTTTTCAATCGCATCCTCGTATTCGTCTCGCCCTTGGTTGACGAGTATATCCCATAGATACGGGTCATTCTTACGCAGGGCGTTTATCTGCCGGGTTGATAACTCCGAGAGTGTATCATTGCGCTTGTTTATCGCACTCTCGTAGGCGTCATAGCCGTCCGCGGTCAGGACAGTGTATAAATACGGGTCGTCGGTTCGTAGCTTGTCAAGGTTCTCCGCATTATACTTATCCGCCGCCTTGTTATATGCTTTCAGCCCCTTGTTGCCGCCGCCAGCCTTGTTGTAGGCGTCCTGTAATACCTGGGGCGCTTTGGATAACTCCGCCTCAAATGCTTTTATATTTTGCTCCTGCTTAAACTCCTGCAATTTAAGGCTTTGCCCCGCTGCCGCTTCGTAGGCTTTTGTTCCTTTTCGCAGTAATACTTCGTGCATATTCGGGGACTCGTCTTTAAGTTTATTCAGGGCGCTTGTCAGGATATACTCGGGTTCGCCTTTCGTATCAATGCCAACTCGTGTGTATATTCTTCCAAACTCTGCCTGAGCGTCAAATGGTACGTCGGCAAGTTTCGCCAGTACCGCCCTATCCTCGAATGACAGGGTATCCCACTCCGGGGATTTAGGCTTGTCCCTGTAATCCGCTATTGTCACATCGAGAGACTGGGTAGTCATACCCCATTTATCTTTTAGCGACTCAAGATACTTCTCTTTATCGCGCTGGACACTCTGGTGCGTGGGTGTCTCAGCTGGCGCCCACTTCGTACCAGCACCCTGCCCCCATATACCGGCCAGTGGTATCTCACCGCCTCGGTCTATGACCTGTTGCTCAGTCATTAACGTGCTGCGATATACCCCCTCGCCGGAGCTGGGGAGCTGTGAACGCACAAGGAATTTATCGCCGCTTTGGTTCACGGATAATATACTGCCGGACTCAACCTCTGCGACATTCTCCGCCCGCGCCGCTTCGACTTCCGCCTCAATAGTTGAGGGTTGCGGCACCCCTGGCGGTTGTGGCGGTGGTGTCCCTGGTGGTTGTGGTGCCGGCGGCGCTGGTGGCCCCGGTACACTATGCGGCCCGGGTGCGCCGGGCAGAGTACTCCCCCCCTCTGGCCAATAATAATGTATCGTCATTTTACTTTCCCCCTTTATTATCTGCGTATTTTACTAATTGATTGAGTTCACCCTGTAATGCCCGCACTTTGCGCAAGCTGGCTATCCCCATCATTATAGCGAATGGTATCGCAATCAGGGCCCGGCCAGGGATATCAAATTGGGTTAATATATTCATCACAATCAGCACCACCCCGCAGATAGCCCCTACTATTATGCAGATTAAACCGACTGCTTTTTCGATGATTATTTTACGCCTTAATTTATCTTGTTCCATTTTTCCCCCTCTACTTTCGCTCGTAAGTAAACCCGAGCTCGACTAATATTCGTTGGCACTTCCAGTAAAGCCGCCAGCGCCGGGGCGCCGGTGTGAATTTCCGGGCTATGGCGTCTTTCCGGTGTAACTTATGGCTCCCGGTGCCTGTATTTACCATGTCATGCCTCATAATTCTGTAATTCTATCGCCATATAGAGCGCGCCTAAAGCCTCGGCCTTGCTTAATGTTTTAACTTTTGCTATACGCACCCCCTCGGGCGCAACTAGGACGACGATTATTTTAGCATCGGTATCGCCGACATCAAGCTGCGCTGCCAGGGACGCAATAGTATCGCCGGCGAGTATGTTTTCCAGCGTCTTGTTTTGCTTTGCCATATTAACTACTCCTTGTTTGTCCTATATATTCCACGAAGTAGGGATACCCCCGGAAATCGGCGGTAGTTTATTTGACCCTCGGTTATGTAGGCGATGCGCAAGGGATCGGGCTTGCCATTTTCGGTGTTTTCACCGTTTTTGCACTCCGCAAGGTCTTTGTAGATAGTGTCATGGGAGACGTGGGCTATCTTGGCGAGTTCATGGCGAGTTTCAATCGGTTCCGCAGAAATCTGCTGAACCGATACAGGCTTCCTTACTTGCCTTTCTTTCGCCCTCTCCCTGAATATATCCTCCAGCCTCAACGCCAGCACAGACCGCTGATAAGGTGATAAATTGCGTCTACCAAACTGGTTGCGGATAATCCAAATCTCTACCTCCTCTCGGTCTAGGTATTCATCATCTGTGAATATATCTTGGAATCCAAAATGCTTTTTGACAGCTAAGCGCCTTGATGTACGCTTAATTTCATTGTTGGTAGATACGTTCCATGGGGGGTCGGCG
>Ga0315533_1003395_pt1 | contig 10522 bp, 9 predicted proteins | sample SalMarSW160130MG_FD_203081 | JGI IMG/M metagenome (GOLD analysis project Ga0315533, IMG submission 203081) | Salt marsh sediment microbial communities from the Plum Island Ecosystem LTER, Massachusetts, United States - Salt Marsh Sediment SW1601-30 ...
ATGGTCATCTCACCCGGCTCAAGTGCCGTGATCGAGTAGACGATCGTCTTGACCACCGACACCCCGTCCCCGAGGGGTTGCGTTTCCTTCTCCGGATCGGACACATACGCCCCGTCGATCGAGGACAGTTGCGGTTCGCCGACGGCCTTTGGGTTGCCCTGCCCCGTAATGGTCATCTCCAACCGGATCGGCGTTCCCTGGATCACCTCGGTCCGGCTGACCCGGGCCTCGAAGTTGAAGTTGCCCACCGCTCCCGAAAACCCTGGTGGGGGGTCAGGCAACGGCCGCACGGTAATAGTAATCGGGGGGGTATCCAGGTCGTAGTTGCGCTGTTGGGTGCCGAGCCTCGTGAGCGCCCGCGCCGAGCCTTCCCAATGCCACGGGCCAATCGTCAACTCGCCCCTCACTGTGGGATACAAGAGCTGGCGGTATTCCGCCACTTCGTACGTCCACCCGTCCTGCTCCTCGCGCGAGACCCGTGGCTCGAAGGTTGTGGCATAGAACCCTTCCGTATCCGGGTACCGTAAGTCCGCGCCGCGCCGCGCGCCGACACTTACACCGTCCGCCAGAATCCGCCACAACTGCAGCCGGAGCAGCACCGGTTCGCCTTGGTACACCTCCCCTTTGTCCACGGTACTGGTGATAAAGGCCAGCCTCTCCCACGCGAGTTCCGTTTCCTTCGACCCGGAGCGTTCCCTGGGCGGGATGGGGGTGCGGCTGACGCCGCGATATGACGGGCGCCCCACGGTCGGCGCGGGCACATCCACCACATTTAACACCACCGGCTGTGTATGAAGCAGCCTTCCATCGATGCGCACGCCGATGGGGGGAATCTGCACCTTTCCGGTGCGAGTCGCCTCCGCCCCATATCCCAGTTCCCGCACACGGATCACGGAACTGGAAAAGTTCACTATAGAAACCTCCGTCCGCGAAGAGGTGTGGCTCGGGTACTGGTCGATCTTCAAGCCGTCCACATCGGGGATAACCGGGTTCTCGACCCTGCCGCCACTCGCCTCGATGAGGATCATAAAGGGCGTGTTCAACTGCACTGTGGTCCGCTCGACCCGCAGTGTCACCGAGGGTCCGGCCGCGGCACGCGACCCCAACAGCGCGATGAGCCCTATGCAAACAGCCGATCGCATCACCACCAATTACTCTCCATTCGAATCCGGCGCCGATCGTCAATATTATCATGCAGCTCGCGATTGTCCATATCTTCGAGCGACTGCAGGATTGCCTCGAGATTCTGCCGGTCTTCCGGTTCCAATTCGTCCTCCTCTTCACCCGATTCGGCCTCATCCTGCAGCGCCTGCGCACCAGCTTCCTGCTCTTGGTCCCGGCCCTGTTCCTCGCTCTGTTCTTGTTCCTGCTCGCCTTGTTGCTGCTGTTGCTCCTGCGAATCTTGCTCCCGGTCCCCAGATTCCCCGGCCTGTTGCTCTTGTTGCTGGTTTTGTTGATCCTCCTGCTCGCCCTCCCCTTGCTGCTGCTCCGGGGGCGGCGGTGGGTTTTGCAACATCTTCTTGAGCAGATATCGCATGTGATCGAGGTTGTTCCGCGCGCCAGCGTGGTCGGGATAGAGCCGCAGGAAGTCCTCGTACTGGCGGACCGACTCCTTGAAGGCCCCAACACTCTCGTCATACTTCAACGCCGCCACTGATTCCTTGGCGATCTGCGCAGTACAGTTGGCCAGGTTGTACCGGGCCTTCCGCCGCAGTTCCGGGTTGGCGGCGCTGACGGCCTTCTCGAATGAGACCTTCGCCTCCTCGAACGAGGCCAGCGCGTCTTCCGCGGCCTCGAGACCGGCCTCTTGCATGGCCCGCGCGTACCGCGCGCAACCCATGCTGTAATACAGCAGCTTCGACTCCGGCTCGTCGGTCTGCAAGTCCCGGTATGCCGCCAGCGCGCCATCCACATCACCGCTACGCAGTTCTCCGTGGGCCTGTTCCAGCCGCGTTCGGAACGACTCTGCAGCCGCCCACGTGCACGAGACCGCCAACGCGATAGCCAGAAGGCCCTTCCCGAGACCTACTCTTTCTTTAGAAAAAGAAAGAGTAGGCAGAAAGAAACCATCAACCAACGCTGTCCAATAACTAATAACTAACATCTAACAACTCCCCCTGTCGTTTCCCGGCGCATGCGCCACCGCCGCAGGCGTGGCAAGACCGCCAGCCACAGCCCCTCGCCCGCAAAACACAGGATCGCCAGGGCCAAGGGCCATTGGTAGCGATTCACCAGCCGCAGGCGGACATCACTGGACACCGTGCGCGCCGTCAACTGCTCGATATGGTCGTAAATTTGATCAATGTCGCTGTTGTCCGGCGTCGTGCGGATATAACCGCCCTGCCCCACCACGGCAATCTTCGAGAGGGTCTCTTCATCCAGTTTTGACAGATGCCTCTTGGCCACGCGCCGGCCACCCATGTACTGCGCCATCCACTCCGGCAGCACGATCTCAGCACCATTGGGATCGCCCACGCCGATCACGTACACGCGCGCGAACTCAGCCGCTTTTTCGGCTTCCTCAACGGCATCGCCCGAGACTTGTTCGCCATCGGATATCAACAGAAGCGCCCGGGTATTCCGGTCCCAAACACCCGACTGCTCCGCTTCCCCCTTGAACACCTTAACCGCCTCGCGCAACGCCGCGGCGATATCCGTTCCTTCCGCGCTGATCGTGTCGGTATCGACCGCGTTGAGGACCGCCTTGAAGTAACCATGGTCGAGCGTCAAGGGAGACTGCAAGACCGCCGCACCCGAAAACGCCACCAGCCCAAACCGGTCGCCGGGCGCCCGGTCCAACAGCGAGCCGATCTTCTGTCGCGCGCGCTCGAGCCTGCTCGGCAGCGGATTGGCCGCACGCATACTCTCGGACGTATCCAGACAAACCACGATATCGTGACTCTGTTTCTGTATCTCTTGCCAGGCCTGGCCCCAGTGCGGCTGGGCAAATGTCACCGCCAGGCTCGCAAACCCCGCCAAGGCCAGCCAAAACAACGGCCGCCGCACTGACGCGTCATACGCTGCCAAGAGCCGAGGCGCCAACTGCGCGTCGACAAATTGCACCAGCCGCTCGTGCCGGCGCCGCTCGAGCACCCGCAGAATAACCACGATCGCGGCCAGCGCCATCACCACCAGCCCTAGCCACCAATGCAATTCGCGCAACGGAAATATGAACCCGACTTTCAACTTCGTTTCCTCAACACAAGCTTGCCTTCGCTCGATAGGTGTATCCTTGTTTAAGTTCAAGGTGTACTAAAGTGGTCTGGCTCATAAGTTCGGTCACCTGTTTTTGACAGGATAACAGGATAGACGGGATTATTGATGTCCTGTTTATCCCTCTCTTAGCTCCTTGACCTTTCGCTTTACTTCGACTTTCTTTTCGGCAAAATTCAAAACCAGGCCTACCGGTTTTCCTGTAGCAACAAGGTAATTGACCAATTGTATCTCGTGCGACAGCATGATGCGCCGGACCGACTTGAGTTCCAGGACAATCGTATCCTCAACTACGATATCGGCCACAAATTCTCCAACCACTTCGCCATCGTAACGAACGGTGATAGACTTCTGCGATTCCGCCTTGAGTCCCTGTTTGCGCAGTTCAATCACTAGGCATTTCTCATAGACAGACTCCAAGAATCCAAATCCCATCTTGTTATAGACACGGTAGGCACAACCTATGATTCTTTCCGTTAACTCCTTGTGCTGCATCATCGATACCTCCTTCAGGTTGTGATTTACTGGATGCTTTTTCGATTTACTGGATATTCCCTCGACACAAGCTATCCGGTCTATCCTGTTATCCTGTCAAAAAGACCCCTCTTCTCTCATACGTTAGCGCATTTATGAATAAGTGTACTAAGGGATAGTCTCGAACCAGCCGCGCCGCGTGAAAACCGCCAGCGCCAGCGCCAAGGCGCCCGCCACCGCATACGGCATGAACGCTTCCTCGTGTTCGTAGTAATCGTCCAGCTCGATCTCCGTCGCTTCCAGCCGATTAATTTCCGCGTAGGCGCCCTCGAGCGACGCGGTATCCGTGGCGCGGTAATACTTGCCGTCCGTGGCGGAGGCGATCGTCTTGAGTGATTCCTCGTCGATCGGCGCAGTGACGCGGACCAGGCGATCCCCGAACAACAGGTCTTTCTGGGGCAGGTACGCCTCCCCGCGCGACCCGGCGCCGATCGTGTAAATCCGGATGCCGAACTCGTGGGCGAGGCCCGCGGCAGTCATCGGGTCCAGTTCGCCTGCGTTGTTCATCCCGTCCGTGAGGAGAATGATTACATTCGACTCGGCCTCGGATTTGCGCAGGCGGCTCACCGCCAGCCCGATCGCCGATCCAATGGCCGTGCCCTGTTTCCTCGGGTCCTCCTCGTCGATGTGGGCCAGGTCGAGTTCGCGCTCGAGCACACCATAGTCCAACGTCAGCGGGCACTGCGTCCAAGCGTAACCGGCATATAGAATCAGGCCGACCCGGTCCAGTCCGTACCGGTCACCGCTGCTGCTCTTGCGGCTCTCGAGGAAATCGCGCACGGCTTGCTTGGTTACGTACAGGCGGTCCTTCCGCTCCCCGCGCCACTCGAAGTCCATGGCCTTCATGCTGCCCGACACATCCACGCACAGCATAATGTCCACCACGCTGGCGCGATCCTTGTGGGGCTGGAACCCCTTGAGCGGCCTAGCCAACGCCACGATCAGCAAAGCGAGCCCAATTGCCCGCAACAGCGTCGGCAGCCAGCGCAGCGTAGGCCGCCGGCCCACACTGACCCGTGCAAGCGTCTCGCCGGTCGATATGGTCAACACACCCGGCGCCCGCGCCAGCACCTCCGCGAGGAACAGCACCGGCACGCACAGAAGCAACCCCAGCACCCAGGGATGCATCAACGCGGTGAAATGGAATGGTCCCAGGAAACTCACGCCGCCTCCTCCTCTGCAACCGGCTTGGGCTCCGGCACGGTCTCGTCCACGAACCGCAGGACCACCTCGAAGCCACGTTCCATCTCCTCGAGCATGGGCCGATACTGGGCGAACTTGACCCGATCACAGTGCCGCAGGAAACTCGCCACGAGCCGCTGGTGCACCTCGCTGAGCACCCCGCTGCTCGCCGCCTCCCCGAGGAACTCCGGCGTCGTCTGCTCGGGAGCGCGCAATTGGAATCGATCCTCGATGTAATAACGCAAAATCGCCGACAGATCGACGTAATACACCTCAAAATTGCCCGATTGCGCCAGTTGCCGCTGGTCCAATTCGCGCAGCCGCTCGTAGGCCACTTGCCATGCAGGTGGCGGCGATGTCGCGCGCTCGATCCTTTCCCGGCGTCGAAGCCAGTACATCACGGCGCACACGACCAGCACCACCCCGGCGCAAAGCGCCGCCCAGAACGGCCACGTGAGCCAAAAAGGCTTCGGCGCCGAAACCGGTCCGGCGATGGGCTCAAACCGTTCCGCCGCGGCGGTCTCGGCTTCCGTCAAGTTCCGCACACGCAGCGCCGGCGAGGGCAGAACTATCTTCGACCCCTCGCCCCAGAGCACTTGCGCAGGGGCAATCGGGTAAGTCGCGGCAAGAATCGGATCGAGGATGTACGTCTCGGTGACGCGCTTGCGCTCGCCCTTCAGCGGCTTGATATCGCGCTTAACATCGTGCACGTCCACACCGCCGAACTTCCCGATCATATCGGGCAGCTTGACCTCGATGTCGCCCGCCACATCGACCGCGATAGTGTACCGCGCCTGCCTGTGGAACGGTATCACAGGCGGTTCGAGCGTGACCTGCACCTCGACAGGCGCATCCGCCGCAGCGGCGCCCGCCAATACCAACCCCATGACCACCAGCGCGCTCATCCGTTCCTTACCTTGGGTTTCCCGTCCCGTCAATCTAGAATCAGTCCTGCTCCTTCAACCGGTCCAGGTGCAGCCGAACGTCACGCTCTTTGAGAATGCGCTCGATGAGGGCCGACAACTCTTCTTGCTCTTTCTGCAATTGGAACATGCGCTGGGCCTGATCGCGCACCTCCTCAAACGGTTTCACCCGCTCCGGTGTCTTCGACACTACCTCGAATGCGTGCCATGTTCCCTCCAGCTCGTAGGGCCCGACCCGGCTGCCCTCCTCCGCGGCGAAAATGGCTTCCTCCGCCTCACGACTCTCGGGTACACCGGGAATGCGGCCGCCTTTCCGCACGGTCACAGGCTCCTCCGGGAACGCCTCGAGCGCCTGAAGGGCCTCGGCAGTGTCCGCCTGCCCGACGCGGACCTCCGCCTTCTCCGGCTCCGTAAAGCGCTCGATTGACGCCTTGTAGAACCGCTCGACGTCCTCGGGCGTGATGTGAATTCGGGATTGCACCTCGTCCGTGATAAGCTTCTGCACCATCATCACGTCGAGTTGTTTCGCCATCCGCTCCTGGATTTCGGGGTCCTGGCCCAATTCCAACCGTCGCGCCTTATCCACCAGCAAACGCTGCGCGACAAGGTTTTTCAAGAACTCCGCCTTTTTACCGGGCTCGTTCAGCGAATCGCGCATGTAGGCCGGCAGCTTCTCGGTCTCGAGCGCGAGGTCGCGGTCGGTGATCACTTCCCCCGCGAACTCCGCCAGCACTATTTCCCCCGGCTCAATATCCTCGGCCCGGCGCTCGAGGGTGGTGCGCTTGCGCAGTTCCTTGCGCAGGTCAACCCGCCGGCCCAACTTGTCCAGACACAGCACCACCTTCTTGTCGATCTCATCTTTCAGGTCCGACTCGGGCGCGAGAAACTCCGCCTGATACAGGTATTTCAGCGCCTCATTGAACTGTTCCGCATCAATGGCAAGCTTGGCCATGCTGTAACACACCTTCGCCCGCGCCGTGGGCTCGAGCGCGGCCTTGTCCAGATACCGCCGGTACACCCCGATAGCCGCCGTGGGTTGCTGGCGCTCCGCCAGGTAGACCGCGTATTCGCGCAGCGCCTCGGCCGAAAGCCCCCCGCCCGGTGCGACCACCGGTGGTTCGCCATGCTCAGCACTTTGGACCAGCAACGCAAACACCCCCGCAAACCCCGCCAGTAGCACCAGTAACTGGAGCACCAGCAACCGGCTCACCGGCGCCCTCTTCGACGCGTACTGCGTCCGAAACTCTCTCAATCGCTCTGGCGTCCGCTCACCTCGCACTTCGCACCTCGCACTTCGCACCTCGCACCTCGCACTTAAGCAAAGCGCCTCTCACGCATGCGAAAGAACCGGTAAATCGCCTCGATATACGGCGTGTCCGTCCGCACGTCGATCGCGTCTACGCGGGTCCTCTGGAAGATTTGCTCGCGCTGCTTCGCGCGTTCCCTGGCCGCCCGGGCGTAGCGCTTGCGCACCTCCGGGTCGCCGGTGTTGACCAACGTCTCCCGGCCGGTCTCGGCGTCGCGCACGCTCACCAGCCCCACGTTCGGCAACATCTCTTCGCGCGGATCGGTCACGGCCACGGCGATGACGTCATGGCGCTTGTTCGCGATGCGCAGCGGCACTTCGTAATCCTCGGCCATGAAATCCGACACCAGAAACGCCACCGCGCGCCGTTTCGTCACGCCGTTGAGGAACTGGAGCGCGGCGGGGATGTTCGTGCCCTGACCCGTGGGCTGGTAATAGAGCACTTCACGGATCACGCGCAGCACGTGCGTGCGGCCCTTGCTCGGCGGCACATAATGTTCCACCTCGTCCGTGAACACGATCAGGCCCACCTTATCGTTGTTCTTGATCGCCGATATGGCCAAGACGGCGCACAACTCCGCGGCCAGCTCATTCTTGAACCGCACCACACTACCGAACCGGCCCGACCCACTCGCGTCAACCATCAGCATCACGGTCAGCTCGCGCTCCTCAGCCAGCAGCTTCACGTGCGGCGTGTTGGTCCGCGCCGTGACGTTCCAGTCGATCATCCGCACGTCATCCCCAGGCACATACTCCCGTACCTCTTTGAACTCCATCCCCTGGCCCTTAAACACACTCTCATATTGCCCGGCGAGGATGTCGTTCACCATGTGGTTCGTCCGGATTTGAATCCGGCGAATCTGCTGCATAACCTCCTGCGGTATCACAGCCTCAACTCCGCACTTCGCACTTCGCACTACTAAGGCACCGGAACGGTATCGAGAACCTTCCGGATTATGTCTTCGCTGGTCATGTTCTCCGCTTCGGCCTCGTAGGTGATGATGACGCGGTGCCGCAGCAAGTCCATAGCCACCTGCTTGACGTCGTTCGGGAACACGTTGCCTTCACCCTGGAGAAACGCCAGCGCCCGCGCGGCCTGCTGTAGATAGATCGTCGCGCGTGGCGAGGCGCCGTATTCGATGAGATGCTTGATGTCCAGGCCGAACGTCTCAGGGTGACGCGTCGCCTGCACTATGTCGACGATGTAGTTCTTTGCCTTGTCGTCCACGTAAATCTGGTTCACGGTCTCCCGCGCGGCCAGGATGTCCTCCTTCGTCACCACGGGGTTGACCACCGGCTCGTGCAAGAGGTCGACCCGGTCCATGATCGTGCGTTCCTCGGCCCGGCTTGGGTAATTGATCTTGAGCTTGAGCATGAACCGGTCCACCTGGGCCTCCGGCAGTGGATAAGTCCCTTCCTGCTCGATAGGGTTCTGCGTGACCAGAACCATGAACGGCTCCTCGAGCCGAAACGTATGCTCGCCGATGGTCACCTGGCGCTCCTGCATGGCCTCGAGCAGCGCGCTTTGCACCTTCGCCGGCGCCCGATTGATCTCGTCCGACAGGATGATGTTGCCGAAGACCGGCCCCTTCTTCGTAGTGAAACCGCCGTCCTTCGGGTTATACACCAGCGTGCCGATCAGGTCCGCCGGCAACAGGTCCGGTGTGAACTGAATCCGCTGGAACGAGCACGCTATCGCCTGGGCCAGCGTCTTAACCGCCGTGGTCTTCGCCAGTCCCGGCACGCCCTCGACCAGCACGTGCCCATTGGCCAGCAACCCCACCAGGAGCCGGTCCACCATGTACTCCTGACCGACAATCACCTTACCGATCTCCCGGCGCAGGCGCCCGACAAACTCCGACTGCCCTTCCACACGCCGTCGGATGGCCTCTACGGTCGCACTCATGCCTCTAATTCCTCCTTTTCCCTGGCCAACGCGCGTTCCACAGCGCGCAAATCGCTGTCCATCTCGTCGTCGGTCGGCCGAACCCCCCGGTACCCGACCTCCTCAGCGCGTGAAAACAGGGCCTGGCCCAAGCGACTCCGCGAGACGGGACTGTCCCTGTCTTCCACCGCGCTCACGTCCACCTCCTCCACCAGCCCCGCCGCACGGCCCAACGCGAGGTAAAACTCGTAGAATCTCCCGTCCAGGCGATGCCGACGCGCCGCGTGCAACGCCTCTTGCACCGCAGGCCAGTCCATCGCTGCTGCGGTTTGGGGCTGCGGCTGGGGTCTGCGCAATCGCCACGCAGACCACCAGCCGAGCGAAAGGAGCAGGAGGGAGACCCCGAGGCCACCGAAGACCCAGGCCAATGTCCTGCTAGGCCGCACCTGCATACAGGACGGGTCTGCCCTGAGTGAGGGGGGTACACCAGGGTCAGAGGGGACCGTCCCCGGTGCGGCGGCCTCCGCTGGGGATGTGGCCTCGGGGTGAAGATATGCAATCCGGATTTCCGGGGTCTCATAATCTCCCGGCTCATCCGGAATGATTTCAACTGTCTGGGACACCACGTTCCGACCATCGCGGACAAACGACCGCGCCTCTCGCACCGCAACCGTGCCCCGATCTATCGCGTCCGCTTCCGCGGGACATATCGCATAGTCGCCCGGATCACCCTCCCACGACACCTCGTAGACAATCCGATACGCCTTACCAGGCCGCGCCTTCCCAACCTCGGGAAAGACCTCCAATGACGGCTCAGCAACCGCCGGCCCGGTCACGAACACCAGACCAAACACCAAGCACACAACGGCGGCGCTACCCATCAGCGGTAGGGTCACGCTCCCGCGTGACAGGAGGGGACTGTAAAGCTGTTGAAAGAATCGCCGGTTGCCCTCTTTGTCATCCTGACCGCCGTCAATGGTAGGGTCACGCTCCTGCGTGACCAAAACTGCATTTCTGAGCGCAGCGAAGAATCTCACACGGGCCGGCGCAAAGCGGTTACAGAGACTCCTCGCCTCGTTCTGGATGACACCCCGCCTGACTTCTCCAACAAACCCCCTGTTCCCACATCTCTTAACACCCCATTTCATACCCAAAACCCTGTGCAGGTTCCATGCCCATCCGCCAACAAACCATAACCCATTGGCCAACAATGGTTTACCCCAAACACCATACCCCATGCCCCATGCCCCATCTAGGGCTTCTGACCCGCCCCCACCCCATACGCGGCACAAGTCCCCGATCAGGGATTGCCCCTTTTCTTGAAGCTTTATAGTAAAAAGCCTTGTCCGCGTTCAGGGGGTTATTTCGTGTTTTTCATACGCAACAATCGCGTTTTTGCCCTTGACCAAAACGGATCAGTACGCAAACGGCTTTGGTTGGCAGACAATTGGAGCAAGCATTTGGCCGAATGACCTCTAA
>Ga0315533_1003400_pt1 | contig 10502 bp, 9 predicted proteins | sample SalMarSW160130MG_FD_203081 | JGI IMG/M metagenome (GOLD analysis project Ga0315533, IMG submission 203081) | Salt marsh sediment microbial communities from the Plum Island Ecosystem LTER, Massachusetts, United States - Salt Marsh Sediment SW1601-30 ...
AAGGGCATTCACCAGAGTATGAGAGTAGTTTCCCGCCGCAGGATGAACCACCATCCCCGCTTCCTTATTCACCACTAAAAGATCGGAGTCCTCATAAGCGATATCCAAAGGGATGTCCTCCGGCTCAAGGGATGGTTTTTCCAAAGGTGGAACTTCAATGTCGATTTTCTCTCCCCCTTTTATCTTGTGAGAAGGCTTTATGGGTTTGCCATCCACCAATATATTATGATCTGAGATCAATTTCTGAATAAAAGCACGGGAGAGACCAATATCCTCCTGGGAGAGGAATAAATCTATTCTTTTTCCTGACCCTTTCTGTGGAGCTGAAATTTTTATCCTTCTTAGGGAGTCTTTCTCCATAGATCACTCGGACTTATCAGAGGTATCACTGGTCGGGATTTCTTTGAAAAACAGCATATGGATGATTATCAAAACCATTCCTATCAGGACAAAGCTGTCCGCTAAATTGAACACGGGCCAGCGATCAAGATAAAAACCGGGGAACTTGAAAAATAAGACTTTTGTTGGGGGAAGAGTTATATTAAAGAAATCGAAATCCAGAAAATCGACCACCTCTCCAAAGCGGAAACGGTCGATCAGATTTCCCATCGCCCCTCCCAAAACTAAGCAAAGCCCTATCCTGAAACTGTTTTCTTTTGTTCTGGTCTTGAAGAAAAACCATAAGGCGACCCCCATGGCTAAAAGAGAGATGAAGGTGTAGAAATTTTGACTTCCTAATCTGGTTCCGAACACACCGCCCGGATTTAAAACAAGAGTGAGCCTGAAAAGATCACCCAGAACCGGAACAGACTCACCCGGAGAAAGAAGACGAATCACCGCAGTTTTGGAAAGTTGATCGACAAGGATAGCCAGAACGGTGATGATCAAAAATCTGCGAGGAAAAGCCTGGGCATATTTTTTGACCAAATCATCTCCTGCGGTATGCACCGCATGGTTCACACCCACGGGTCAAAGCTTTCATCAAGTTTGCTTAGCCTTTTTGAGTTCCTCTTTCTCTTTGCAGGCGATGCAAAATCGGGCATGGGGAACTGCCTCCAGTCGGGCGGGGCTTATCTCCTTTCCGCATTCCTGGCATTTCCCATAGGTTTTGTCCTTGATGCGGCGCAGAGCCTCGTCTATGTGATGAAGGAACCTGCCGCTTTTGGAGGCTAATTGAAACGTCTTTTCCCTTTCAAAGGAATCTGTGCCCTGATCCGCCATATGGGTGGAGTAGGAGGAAATCTCACCGGATGCGTCCTTGAGAGTGCTGTTCAAGCCGGTTTTTTTCAAAAGTCCCAGCTCCTCCAACAACTCCGCCCGCTTGGCTAAAAGCAGGGCTTCGTATTTTTGTAGATCCTTCTTCTTCATCTTCTTCCTCCACTTAAGGTCTAACTCTTTCTATCGAAATCACCGCCTTCTCTCCATTTATATCCCACTCCTCAATACGCTCACCTTTAGCTCCGGAAAGGGAGAGTTTTTCAGATAGCGTCTCTTTTTTGATGTGATCCTCAAATGCTTTTATGGCCCGGTTGAGCCGGGGAGTGGTTTTGATATCTGTCTTTATTCGATCCATCACCTCAAAGTCTGCCGCCTTACGCATGTTTTGAATCTTATTGACCAGTTCCCGCGCAAATCCCTCATCCTTAAGTTCGTCTGTTAAGATGGTGGAGAGCGCCAGCCTATACTCGTTTTCCGACTCCACCACCCAACCCTCTTTTTCCTTCTCCGTTATCTCCATATCATCCGGCTCCAACTCCAAGCTTTCTCCATCTAAATCTATCTTCAATTTACCTTCCTCTTTGAATTTCTTTAGCTCATCCTGACTCAACGATTTTATCTTCTCTGCCATTTGATTTGCCTTTTTTCCCAACTTGGGACCCAGTCTGGTGAAATTTGGCTTGGCAGAAAGCTGGCTCAACTGAAGATCTGCATCCCATGAGGAGATCTTTTTTACATTAAGCTCTTCCGAAATTAAATCGAATAAAGATTCCAAATCCTTTTTTGACTCTCCCTGGGGAAGAGCCACCAGTATTTCTCCCAATGGTTGCCTTATCTTTATTTGCGCTCTGCTTCGAGCCACCCTTCCTAAGATGACGATCCTTCGCAAGTTGTTCATCTTCTGTTCCAATCTTTTGTCGACATATTTTTCCACAACTTCAGGGAACTTAACAAGATGGACACTTTCCGGGAATTTCGGGTCGATCTTGGCGCAAAGCTCTCTATATAGTTCTTCTGCTATGAAAGGAGTGTAGGGGGCGATTAGCTTGCACACCGCTACCAGACACTCCCATAGGGTTAAATAGGCGGAGATCTTATCCTTAGTCTCTTCGGATTGCCAGAACCTTCTCCGGCTCCTTCTCACATACCAGTTACTCAAATCCTCTATTACAAACTCCTGAATCTGGCGGGCGGCTCTGGTCAGATCGTAATGATCCAGAGCATAGGTGGCCTCCCCGACCAAGGAATTCAATCTGGAAATGATCCACCTGTCCAGATCTGTTCTCTCTCCTACTTTAAGTTGGTGCTCTGAAGGATCGAATTGGTCGATGTTGGCATAAAGAGCAAAAAAGGAATAGGTGTTCCTTAGAGTGCTTAAAAATTTCCTTTCCACCTCGGTTATCGCATTCTTGTCGATTCTGGTGGGAAGCCAGGGCTGACTTACCCACAACATATACCATCTCAGAGCATCCGCTCCCTGGACATTCAAAACCTCCCAGGGATCGATCACATTCCCTTTGGATTTATGCATTTTCGCACCGGCCTCGTCCTGAATCAACTCGATCACGATCACGTTTTTGTAGGCAGGCTGATCAGAAAGAAATGTGGAGATGGCTAAGAGGCTGTAAAACCATCCTCTGGTCTGATCCACCGCCTCGGAGATGAACTCACTGGGGAACTTTCCCTTAAAATCGTCCTCATGCTCAAAAGGATAATGCCATTGAGCATATGGCATGGACCCGGAGTCAAACCAGCAATCGATCACCTCCGGGGTGCGATGCATCACCCCGTCACAATGAGAACATCGCAAAGTGATCTGATCGATCATGGGCTTATGGAGATTTACATCTTTTTTAAACGAGGCTAAGAATTCATCTTGCACCGCCGAATCTAAAAGCTCCTTTATGCTGGGCACAGATTTTTTCTCTCCACACTTATCGCAGATCCAGATATTTAATGGCGTTCCCCAGAATCTTTCCCGGGAGAGAGCCCAGTCCACATTATTCTCCAGCCACTCTCCAAATCGCCCAGAACCTATCTCAGGTGGATACCAGTTTATCTTATTGTTGTTCTCCAGAAGCTTATCTTTGAAGGCGGTGGTTCGGATATACCACGACTTTCGGGCGTAATAGATCAAGGGAGAGTTGCATCTCCAACAAAAGGGATAGGTATGAACATACTCACCTCTCTTATACAAGAGATTCCTTTTCTTCAGATCCTCCATTATGCCCTCATCTGCATCTTTCACAAACATGCCTTTCCATGGTGTCACTTCGGAGGTGAATTCTCCCTTGACATCCACCGGTTGAACCACAGGTAGATTGTATTTCTGTCCCACCTCATAGTCGTCTGCTCCAAATGCAGGTGCAATATGAACGATTCCGGTTCCCTCCTCCACACTAACGAAATCTCCTAAGATCACATAAAACGCTTTTGATCTGTCCGTCTCAGCGAAGGTGTATAGTGGTTCATATCTTAGTTTCTCCAAGTCCTTTCCCTTAAACTCCTCCTTTATTTGGTATTCACCCTCCAGAACCTGATTCAGAAGTGCTTTGGCTAATATTAGCTCCTCACCTTTATGCTCCACTTTGACATAATCTAAATCTTTTCCCACGGCTAAAGCCACGTTGGAGATCAAAGTCCAGGGGGTGGTGGTCCATACCAGAAAGTAGGTATTAGGCTTCCCCTCCAGTTTCATCTTGACACATACCGAAGGATCGGAGACCTCCTCATATCCTTGAGCCACCTCATGGCTGGAAAGAGGGGTGCCGCATCTGGGGCAATAGGGAACAATTCGATGACCCTGATAGATCAGATCCTTCTCCCAGAACTGAGACAGAATCCACCAGACGCTTTCTATATATTCATTGGAGCAGGTGATATACGCGGACTTCAGATCCAGCCAGTAGCCGATCCTGCGGGTGAGTTCATCCCATTCCTTTTTATACCGGAAGACACTCCTCTGGCATTGGGCGTTGAATTTGTCAATACCATATTTCTCAACTTTTGCCTTGCTGTCCAGTCCCAATTCTTTCTCTACCTCTATCTCCACCGGAAGCCCGTGGGTATCCCAGCCCGCCTTTCGTTCGACCTTAAACCCGCGCATGGTCTTGTAGCGGCACACAAGGTCTTTTATGGTACGGGAGATCACGTGGTGAATCCCCGGTCTTCCATTGGCGGTAGGCGGTCCCTCGTAGAAGACAAAATCGGGGGCGTCTTTTCGGATCTGGATGCTTTTATGGAAAATATCGTTCTCGTCCCAGAACTGGAGTATCCTCTTTTCCATCTCCGGAAAGTTGAAGTCTTCTTTGATCTCTTTGAACATCAGTTGATTTTCACCTTTCTTGTTAGAATGCACCGAAATTCAAATGTTCAATATCGCATAAGCAAGCCTTTATGGCTTGCCAGCCCCGCCAAAGGCGGGACTACGCAATCCAGTTATATTTCAATTTTAGCGAACCATGCCGGGATTTTACACTTGCTATCATAATAAAACCTAAAACTTGAATGTTTGTAATCCGAGACGTCTTTAACCAACCCCGCTCTAAATGGTAAAAAAACAGCGCATAAAGTGTGGTTCAAAGAGAACCAAAAAGTTAGGAAAATATCAAAGAACCATTATAAACCTAAGAGGTAAAAGAAAAGTTGTGGTTCAAAGATGGTGGTGTGAAGATTGCCGATTCGTATGAATGCATACGCATCCTCTTTTATACTTCACCCCAGAAGCTCAAAATATGAGAGATCAATTGCTTATAAATCGGCTCAACTTTTCATGCCAAAGGCAGATCCGCCTCTGGCGGAATTTTGATGCTGAAGCCTCCTACAGGGCTGTTAGTCGTCAGCTAAGTATAAGAGCGAACGCCACTTTGAGCTTATAAATGAACTCGGTCAAAATTGTAAATCCTTTGTTGGAGTTGCCAAAGAGCTAAAACCTTGTTGGTCCGGTTACCTTTTAGTCGATGCCAAAGCCATCTTTGTCAAAAAAGAGAAGCTCTATTTGCTTTTGACTGCTGATGCCCTAACTCAGGATATACCTATGGCTAAACTCTCTTTTAGCGAAGATTACCAAAACTATTATGAGCTTTTAAAGACCATCAGAGACGACATAAAGTTTCCTCTCAAGGGAGTCACCACCGATGGTGATCCGGGTCTTTTGAAAGCAGTCAAAGAAGTTTTCCCTGATGCTCCCCCGCCTGCCAATCTTTGTCGGGCAGGTTTTCAGCTGTGCACAAAGCACTTAGACAGCTATCACCGGTATTACTTCAATTACAAGTATCAAGGCAGTCGAGAGGGGATAGATCTCTTTTTGAAATTTACTCACCAGCTTCTCTTTGCCTCTGATGCGAAGCATTCATACGAATCTCTGGCGTTTAGAACACCTCTTCAGGTTTATTTTGATTGTAGACCATATTTGCGATCTGTCCTGTCAATGGCGGGAAGAGTTAGGAGACTTTGAATCCAAATTCAAAAATCTCTGGGTTCATTTTGACCATCCGGAAATGCCCGGCACCACTAACGTCTTGGAAGGTATCATCCGCCAGCTTTCCCGAAAAATAGATGACACAGATGGTTTCAACTCTCCAGCCACTGCCTGGAATTCTCTTAAGCTTTTAATCATGAACTACAGATTTAAAAAATTCTCTTGTAGCCATAATGGCAAAAGCCCTTTAGAGTTAGCTGAAGTAAAAACCAATAAAATAAACTGGATCAGATTTTCTCAAAAAACAACATAAAAACGCTACGCTACTGAATTATTTACAATGTGCGACTTATCACGCTAAGATTTGGCTCGATGAATCGAACAACTACAGAAATCTAAGAGAAAAGAAAAATAACAAAGAGGCCGCTATGCGATATAAAGCTTTATATGGAACACATGATATACTTCCTGATGACTCGTTTAAGTGGCAATATTTAGAAGATCAGGTTAGAAAGGTGTTTGCTCCTTATAACTATAAGGAAATACGAGTTCCAACTTTTGAGGAGACAGAACTCTTTTCCCGAAGCATTGGCCAGGATACCGACATCGTCCAAAAGGAGATGTATACCTTTACCGATCAGGGGAAAAGAAGCATCACCTTAAGGCCGGAGGGAACCGCCGGGGTGGTAAGAGCCTATTTGCAACACAGCCTGGGAGAGAGATCTCCTTTGGTGAAGCTTTTCTATTTCGGCAGCATGTTCAGGCAGGAAAGACCCCAAAAAGGGCGCATGAGGGAATTTCATCAATTCGGGATCGAAGCCATCGGTTCGAATGACCCTTCACTTGATGCCGAACAGATCGAGATGGCGGTCAGGATCTGTGAGCAATTGAAGATCACCGACTTCAAATTGCATTTAAACAGCATCGGGTGTCCGGTCTGCCGACCAGTACATAGAGATAAGCTTCTGAATTTCATGAAAGATAAGGTGGGCAAACTATGTGACGACTGCAAAACCAGATACATGCGCAATCCTTTGCGGATGTTTGACTGCAAGAATGAGAAGTGTATAGAACAACTCAAAGATGCACCGGTGATGGTTGATTATCTCTGTGAAGATTGCCAGACTCATTACAATCAGGTTAAAAGATATTTAGAGAAGCTGAAAATAGACTACTTTGAGGACAAAAGATTGGTGCGCGGTCTGGATTATTACACCAGAACCGCTTTTGAGATAAAATCACCTCTTCTGGGAAGTCAGGATACTTTGTTGGGAGGCGGACGCTATGATCTTTTGGTGGAAGAGTTAGGTGGAAAAAGCACTCCCGCCATCGGTTTCGCCGCAGGGATGGAAAGATTCATGCTGGTGCTGGAGATGCAGAAGAAGTTTGACTTTGAAGAGAAAAAGCTTAATCTGTTCATCGCCTCATTAGGGGTGGAAGCAAAAGCTTTTGCCGTCAAACTGATCCGGGATTTGAGAAAGAAGAATATTACTTGTGATACAGACTACCTTCAAAGAAGCTTAAAAGCCCAGATGAAAGAGGCTGACCGCCAAAAGGCGGAGAAGGTTTTAATCATCGGCGAAGAGGAGATCAAAAAAGGAAAAGCTATCCTGAGAGATATGCAGACCGGTGAGCAGAAGCAGATTGAATTAGACCGAATAGATAATGTTCTGTAATTGTGTTGTTTGATACCAAAGAAGAAATCTGCTATGGGAGGAAGGGGTAGCCGCAGACTTTAGTCTGCGGGGTGGGGAAAAACCATTTGGTCAACGGATTAAACGGATGAAATCTGTTCAATCATTTGCTCCCACTAGATTTTATCATCGAGCGGGAATCGGCAGATGATAACATCCGCCGAGGAGCAAATAAAAAAATTGACAGAAGGAGGATAAGATTATGTTAACCGCTTATCTGAAAGCGGCAATGAAAAAAGCAAAATATGAGATTCTCCAGGATGACAACACATTTTATGGAGAGATTCCCGGCTTTGAAGGAGTTTATGCCAATGCCGATACTCTTGAAGCTTGCCGTGATGAATTGGAGGAGGTTTTGGAGGAATGGATTCTTTTCAGGGTATCACGTAATCTTCCCTTACCTCAAGTGGATGGAATCGAATTGAAGATCAAGGAAACCGCATAATGCCACGCTTTGGACCAATAAAAAGAAAAGAGCTGATTCAGTTGCTGAAAGCTGTCGGTTTCGAAGGTCCATACTCGGGTGGAAAGCATCAATTCATGATTAAAGGCGAAATCACCTTGCGAATTCCGAATCCTCATCATAGTGATATTGGCAAGGAGCTACTTGCCAGGATTCTTAAGCAGGCGAAAATTGATAGAGAAACTTGGGAGAAGTTGTAGGTCATGCATCCCGCAGGGTGCTTGACAAAAGCTTGGGCATTAGGAAGTGCCGATGCGAATTAGCTTCGGCAATTCTCCCGCCTTTGGCGTGATCTTGAGACCATTGCCGAAGTATCACTAAACGTAACACTGGAGTGTAAAGCTTTAGGGAGTGTTGAAAAAGTGTCTTACACTCTTTAGACGGCGAGAAAAGATCATTGTAGGGATCCCGCCGTTGGCGGGATGGCTGTCCTCCTTAGAGTAAGGACAGGGACAAGCCCTGTCCCTACGTAAAACCTTCTCCATAAAATGACTTTTTCAATAAGCCCTTTAGCTTTACTGATAACCCATCGTAAACTGAATCACATCCAAGGCAAACATAAATGTTTGCACTCCAAGTCGGGTGTATAAATGCAAGCGATTTACAAGAAAACACAAAGAGGTTGGATAATTAATTTAGTCTTCATTCCCATTCTCCTCTTTTTTGCAGCTATTCTTTATTATCAAGAGGTGCTGGGCAAGCCTTTGGGTGACAGGCCTGCGCCTTCCTGGTTCTATTTAGGGTTTATTCTGCTGTTTTTGGTTCTCTTGGCTTTGTTTTCCACTCTGACCGTTACTGGATTCACCAACTATATCGAAATGAAATTCGGGATTGGGCTTATCCGCAAAAAGTTTCACTATAAAGATATTAAGTCCTGTTCGGTTCAGAAAAACCCTTTCTTATACGGATGGGGTATCAGAAAAATACCGGGCGGCTGGCTTTATAATGTATCCGGCTCTATGTCCGTTCAACTGGATATGAAAGATGGAAAGATGTATAGAATCGGGACAGCCGAGCCTAAAAAATTGGACGAGTTCATAAAGACAAGATTGAGCTTGTTCGGGGGTGCATAAAATCCCGATTGAATCCGGATTAATGGGAGTGGAGCTTTGATAGGGATAGGGTATAGATGTCATTGCAAATAACCTCACCCCTTGCCCCTCTCCTTAGAGAGAATGTGTCATAATGTCATTCTGAGGCGTTAGCCGAAGAATCTCGATTTTGCAACTTATTGTAACTACGAGATTCTTCGCTTCGCTCAGAATGACAAAAGCAGGTTTTTGAGAATTGTGACACAGTCTGAGAAGGGAGAGGGGAATAAAGCTACAGTTTTGCTCTCCTCTTGAGTTTACCTCTATTCAGTCTAACTTTTGCTTGACTTATAGCCAAATCCGATTAAATTTGTCAAGAAATTTCGAAAGGAGACCAGATGAAAAAAGATTTTCTAACTATACCAGATTTCACCACAGAGGAGATAAAAAAGACGTTTCAACTGACTCTGGATATGAAGTCAAAAAAGATTGCGCCGCTTCCGTTGAAGGATAAAGCGGTGGCTTGTATATTCCTTAAGCCGTCACTTCGGACCAGAGTGAGCTTTGAGGTGGGGATCGGTCAACTGGGAGGAAAGTCCCTCTACATCACCGGTGACGAGATCGGACTGGGTAAGAGAGAATCTATATATGATGCCGCCAAAGTTCTGTCACGATTTGTGGATATGATAATGATAAGGGCATTCGATCACCGGGAGGTGGAAGAATTAGCCAAACATACAGAGGTTCCGGTGATCAACGGTCTAACCGATTTTTTGCATCCCTGTCAGGTGATGGGGGATTTGTTGACCATTCTGGAAAAGAAAGGAAAGGTAGAAGGCTTGACCATCGCTTATCTGGGTGATGGCAACAATGTAGCTAATTCGTGGCTTAACGCCTCCACCAGATTCTCCTTTAACCTCCGGATTGGCACTTCGCCTGAGACCAAACCGGATCAGGACATCTTTCAGAATGCCCAGAAGATCGGCTTAAGTCAAATAACTTTAACTTTTGATCCGAAAGAAGCAATAAAGGATGCGGACGTGGTCTACACCGACGTATGGGCGAGCATGGGGCAGAAGGATCTCTCGGAGCAAAGAAGGAAACTTCTTAAAGATTTTCAGGTCAATGATGATCTGCTAAAGTATACTAAGGGGGACTGTATCGTGATGCACTGTCTGCCGGCAAACAGGGGAGAGGAGATTACAGATGAGGTGATGGATGGTCCCAACTCAGTGGTGTTTGATCAGGCAGAAAACAGACTGCATATACAGAAGGCAATCATGATGAGACTGATGACTTGAAAGTGAGGTAAATCAAAATTCAGAATTGACTACGAATTTCACCGCTCTGATTTTGGTAATTTTGAATTTTGCGTTGAAATTTTGCATTTTGAATTTTTAACTTTGAATTCTCTTAGAAGGGTTTAACTATGGCTAAAATTGTAGAGTGTGTCCCTAACTTCAGTGAAGGAAGAAGGCCAGAGGTGATTGAGGCGATCCTGGCTGAGATCAAATCGGTACCGGGGGTTCTGCTGTTGGACAAGGAGATGGATAAAGACCACAACCGGGCAGTGGTCACTTTTGTGGGTGGACCAGAGGAAGTTAAGTCTGCCGCTTTCAAAGCCGTAGCCAAAGCCACCGAACTGATAGATATGGAGAAGCATCAGGGTGAACACC
>Ga0315533_1003402_pt1 | contig 10500 bp, 10 predicted proteins | sample SalMarSW160130MG_FD_203081 | JGI IMG/M metagenome (GOLD analysis project Ga0315533, IMG submission 203081) | Salt marsh sediment microbial communities from the Plum Island Ecosystem LTER, Massachusetts, United States - Salt Marsh Sediment SW1601-30 ...
ATAATAATTTTAGTTATAGAAAAATTAAGGGGCAAACCCTTAGAAGCTGAAAAAATAAACTTTATGTATTTAATCGGAATATCTCTTATGATAATTATTTTTGTAATTGCCACTTATAAGGATATTTTAAGGCTATTTGCCAAGTAAAAAATAAGGAAATTGTAAGTCATGTATGAGAGAAGAAAGACCAGGAGTATTAGAGTGGGTAACTTGAAAATTGGAGGAAATGCTCCAATTTCAGTTCAATCAATGACTAATACTGACACGAAAAATATCTCAGATACAGTATCCCAAATAAAAAGAATGGAAAAAGAAGGTTGTGAACTTGTAAGAGTAGCTGTTCCGGATTTAGAATCATGTTACTCGCTGCCTTTGATAAAAAAAGAAATTAATATACCCCTGGTTGCCGATATTCACTATGATTATAAATTAGCCTTAAAATCTATCGAACTTGGAGTAGATGGATTAAGAATAAATCCTGGGAATATAAAAAATGTAGAAAAACTTAGATTAATTATAAAATCAGCAAAAGAAAAAAATTTGCCTATTAGGTTTGGTATAAACTCAGGTTCGTTAGATAAAAATATATTGAAGAAATATAAAAAAATAACTCCTGAAGCTCTAATAGAAAGTGCTAAGAATATTATCAAGATATTAGAAGAAGTCGACTATCATAACGTAAAATTCTCCATTAAATCTACGGATGTGATTAGTACCATCGAAGCAAATAATATATTTTCCTCAAAATATGATTATCCTTTACATTTGGGGATTACTGAAGCAGGCCCTCCTTTTTCAGGCATTATTAAATCATCTGTGGGAATCGGCTCTTTATTATTTCAAGGAATCGGTGACACCATTAGAGTATCATTGACCGGAGATCCTGTAAAAGAAATAAAAGTAGGGTACGAGATATTAAAAGCCTTACATCTTAGGCAGAGGGGTCCAAATTTAATTTCCTGCCCAACTTGTGGAAGATGTAAAGTAGATTTAGATAAAATTGTGGCAAAAGTAGAAAAACAGATTTGTCATATCGATAAACCATTAACTATTGCAGTTATGGGTTGTATGGTAAATGGACCGGGCGAAGCAAGAGAAGCTGATATAGGCGTTGCATTCGATAAAAAAACGGGAGCATTGTTTAAAAAAGGCAAGATAATTGCTAAATCCAGTGATAAAATAATAATAAGAAAATTATTAGAAGAAATTAAAAATGAGTAAAAAGGTTCTATCTTTTTCTCTCTATCTTTCTTGACTCGATACTATATACTCGATACTCGATACTATTCTAATATTGAGAATAATTATGTGATATGTTATAATTTTTAGTAAATATAAATTAATAAACAGCGTATTTATAAATTATTACAAGTCATTTCGCAAAAGTTTTGTAGACTATTTTATAATTATTGAGGGGTGAATTATTTGTTAAATAAGATCATCGAAGAAGTTAAAAATACTGAACGTACTGCAGATGAAATTATCAAAGAAGCCGATGATAAAGCTGAAAAAATCATTAATAATGCTCACGAAGAAGCTGATAAGTTAATAGAAAAAATCAAAGAAGAAGCTAAAAAAGAAGGTAAAATGATAATTGAAAGAGAAGAAGAATCAGCCAGAATAGAAGCAGACAATATTATAAAAAATTGCAAAAGAGAAAAAGAAGAATTAGGTAAAAATTCTTTAAAAAATATTGATAAAGCCGTAAAAATAGTAATTAAAAAAGTGATGGAAGAAAAATAATGGCCGTTTGCAAAGTAAAAAAAGTAAACATTTTTACTCATCTTGAGTTAAAAGACAAAATTATTGAGGAGCTCCAAAAAGCAGGCTGTGTCCAGATAATAGATATTACATCTAAATTAAAGATACCTGGTTTGCTAGGTTTTAACGAAATAAATAATACTGAAAGCGACTCCGCATTGGCAGAAGTGAAATATTGCGTAGATTACCTGTCAAATTTTCAAAGCAAATCCAAAAAATCAGATAAGTCTGTATCAACTTTGAACAATGTTTATGATTATAAAAAATTGTCTTCTTTATTTTTCCAACATGATTATAAAAAAGTTTATGAAAAGTGTGTAGAATTAGATGGAGACCTTAAAAAACTAAAAACTAGAGAAAATCATCTGAAAAATACTCAAGAACAGTTGGAAGAATGGAAAGAATTAGATGTAAAAATAGAAGATTTAGAAGAAACAAAAAATACTAAAACTATCGCCGGAACTCTCCCTTCAAAAGATTTTATTTCTTGCTTGGAAGAAATAAAAAAAATAGGGAAAGAAGTAGAAATAAAAAAAATTAGTGAAGACAAAAAACAATGCAAGATAATCATTATTTCAATATCTGAATATTATTCTTTTATTAAAAAAATATTGAGTAAATATAGTATTGACTATTTTAAAGCGCCTTTAGAATTCAGTGGAACTCCAAATGATATTTTAGGCGATATCTCTGAAGAATTAAAAAATATTGAAGAAAAAAGAAAAATAATTTTTGATGCAAGTAAAAAGCTGCATAGAGAAAATTTATGGTTATACGCCGCTTTTGATTATCTATCCATCTTAAAAAGCAAAAAAGATATAGAAAAATATATCAAACAGACTAAAAAAGTAATAATTATCGAGGGATGGATATTGGAAAAAGACCTAAATGAATTAAAAAATACATTGTACAAAAAATTTAAAGAATTGGAGATAGTCTTTAGTGATCCTAAAGAAACTGAAGATATACCGGTAGCTTTAAAAAATAATAAGTTTGTAGAACCTTTTGAATCAGTAACTGAACTGTATGGAATCCCCAAATATACAGAATTTGACCCCACTCCTTTATTTGCTCCCTTTTATTTTATTTTTTTTGGGATTTGTTTGTCTGATGCCGGTTATGGCTTAGTTATAAGTGTTTTGTCTTACCTGGCTTTGAAAAAATTCAAATTTGAAGGGATGGTAAAGAAACTTTTTGGATTATTTTTCTTAGGTGGATTATCCACTTTTATAATAGGGGCGATTATGGGTAGTTGGATGGGTGATACACTTAATTATCTTCCAAAAAATCTTTTATTTATAAAAACTTTTTTAATTAATACAATATCCTTGCTTGACCCGATAAAAGATCCCATGCCTCTTTTGTTGATATCTCTATCTTTGGGAGTAATCCAAATTTACACCGGGTTTATTATTAAATTTATTGCAAACGTTAAAGAAAATAAGATTAAAACAGGATTGATGGATCAAGGGTCATGGCTGTTATTGATTTCCGGATTACTTTTATTTATATTTGCAAATAGTGTTGGTTCTTTAGCGGGATTAAAAATTATCACAAAATATATTATTTGGGCAGGATTGTTATCTGTAGTTATTACACAGGGAAGGTCAAATAAGAATATTATAATAAAAGCTGCTGGTGGAGTGCTAAGTTTATACGATATTATCGGTTATTTAAGTGATATCCTTTCTTATTCACGTCTATTTGCCTTGGGGTTATCAACTGCAGTATTGGCAGTGGTAGTTAATAATTTTGTAATGTTGTTTAAAGATATTCCATTTATTGGTTTTATTCTAGCAGCTTTAGTTTTTATTATTGGACATTTTTTTAATATGCTGATAAGCGGCATGGGGGCATTTATCCATTCAACTCGTTTACAGTACGTAGAATATTTTACTAAATTTTATGAAGGTGGAGGGACTTCTTTTAAACCTTTTAAGGTCATCACTAAGTATATAAAAGTTCAAATTCGTTAGGAAATATCAATTAGAAATAGGAGGGAAATATGATTACACAAGGAATAGTAATTGCATTTTTAGGTTCGGCAACCGCCATTGGATTAGCTTGTTCAGGATCTGGTATAGGAGTAGGAATAGCCGGAGCTGCAGGAATAGGAGTACTAACAGAAGAACCAGAAAAATTCGGATTGGTTTTATTCTTGCAGGCTTTTCCGGGAACTCAGGGAATTTATGGATTGTTGGTAGGATTTTGGGTATTGATGAAAACGGGGATTCTCGGAGGATCACCCATTCCTATCACACTGGATCAGGGAATGCAAATATTTTTTTCCTGTATACCGGTGGGTATCGTAGGCTTTTTTTCCGGATGGTATCAGGGAAAAACTGCTGCTGCAGCCATAGGTTTGGCTGCAAGGAATCCGGAAGGGATTGGAAAAGCAATAGTAATGGTTACTATGGTAGAAACCTATGCAGTATTCTCTTTGTTGGCTTCTCTGTTACTTTTCAATGGAATAAATTTATAAAAGGACGAATATTATATGACTATTAAAGATATAAGTGAGAAAATTATATCTGATGCCAAAATTCAAGCAGATAAAATTATTGCTCAAGCGGAAGATAATTCAAATAATATTATAAAAAAAGGCAAAAAAGAAGCAGATAATATCAAAAACATAATATTATACAAATGCAACCAAGAAGCTTCTCTAAAAAAGAGTAAAATACTAACTGAGGCGAATTTAGGAGTAAAGAAAACTATTCTATTAGAAAAACAAAAAATTATGGAAGATGTTTTTGGCAAAGCTTTGGAAAGCATTTTAAAATTGGGCAATAAAGATTATCACAGCTTTATAAAAAAATTGATATTAGACAATATTGAAAAAGGCGATGAAACTATCTTTATTGGATCTCCAGATAAAAATAGAATATCTAAAGATTTTATCGAAGGTATAAACAAAGAATTAAAAGCTAAAGATAAGAAGGGTGAATTAAAATTATCCAATTCTTACCTTCCGATAAAAGGTGGAATAATTATTGGGTCTGGAACGATAAGAAAAAATATTTCATTAGAATTATTATTAAAAAATGTTCGGGAAGAATCAGAAACGCAGATAAGTAAAATATTATTTAATTAACGTGTTCACAATAATAATATTTATTGTCTGATTTTAATGGGGAAAGGTTATTAATGTTTAAACACTTTACAGCAGATACTAATAATCAAGAAGAATACGCTTTTGCTAATGGAAGAATAAAGAAATTAGAAAAGGGATTATTAAATAAAGACATATTGGACAGAATGGTAAAATCAAGTGATGTCACATCTGCTTTAAAAATTTTGACGGAAAGTGATTTAAATAATTATTCTTTTGATTTTAATAATCCTTCAGATTTTGAGGGTTCATTAAATCAAGAATTATTACACACTTATGACATAATAAAAAGTATCTCTAAAGTTTCTACTTTTAATTTTCTTTATTTTACCTTTGCTTCCAAGTATGATTTTCATAATATCAAGATACTTATAAAATCAAAATATCTAAAAAAAGAATTTTCTAATGAATTGATTTCACCAATTAGTACTATAGATATAGAAAAACTCAATTCAGCAGTTAAAGACGAAAAATATGAAGATATTCCCGATTCCTTTGAGTCTCTAATTAAAAAAACATTCTCCGAGTATAGTAAATATAAAGACCCAGAGATAATAGATTTTATTTTGGATAAAGAAAGATACCTAATGATATTCAATAAAATTAGAGAAGTAGAAATAATTGAAGCAGAAGAACTTTTTTTAAAAAGATTCATTAAAATAAATATAGATCTTAATAATATAATTAATTGCGTCAGGGCAAAGATAAGAGGGGAGAAAAAGGCTTTTACTAAAGAGTTTTTAATTCCTGAAGGTGATTTTAAGATAGAAAATATAGTAGAAATATATGATTCTCCTTTATCTTCATGGTGTGAAAAACTTATATATACCGATTATAAAAATATAATAGAACTGGGCATAAATTATTTTCAAAAGAATAATTCCTTAATGGAATTGGAAAAATTAAGAGATAATTTTATCCTAAATTTTTCAAAGATAGGAAAATACGTTACCTTTGGAATTGAACCATTAGTAGGATTTATTACCGCAAAAGAGAACGATATAAAAAATATTAGAATAATATTATCAGGCAAGTTAAATAAATTATCTCCTGATCAAATCAAAGAAAGAGCACGTGATACTTATGTATAAAATTGCTTTAATGGGAAATAGAGACACGATAATCGGTTTTAAACTGCTGGGTGTCTCTCTATTTCCCATAAACAAGAAGGAAGAAGCTGTAGAAATATTAAATAAATTAGTAAAAGAAAAATATGCAGTGATATTTGTGACCGAAGAGATAGGCTGTCAAATAATTGAAGAAATAGAAATATTACAAAAAACATCTTTTGCAAGCATAACCGTAATACCCAGTAAATCAGAAAAGAAATATTTAGGGCTAAAGATATTAAGAAAAAATATTGAGAAAGCTATAGGAACAGATATTTTATTTAGAAAAGAGGTAGAATAATGGAAACAGCGAAAATAACTAAAGTTGCCGGACCGGTAGTAGTAGCTAAAGGATTAAAAAATGCCAAAATGTACGATGTGGTAAAAGTCAGTGGTCAGAAATTAATTGGTGAAATAATTGAACTAGATAAAGATTTAGCAACCATACAAGTGTATGAGGAGACTTCAGGAATTGGTCCCGGAGAACCTGTTTTTTCTACTGATATGCCCCTAAGCGTGGAATTAGGTCCCGGCCTTATCTCATCTATTTACGATGGTATTCAAAGACCTTTGGATATATTAAAAGCAAGTAGCGGAAATTTTATTACCAGAGGAGCAGAAGCGTTTGCCATTGATAGAAAAAAGAAATGGGATTTTGAGCCAATTTCTAAAAAGGGAGATAAGGTAATATCCGGTGATATTATAGGTACTGTCCAGGAAAGTAATATTGTTAAAAATAAAATTATGGTTCCTTATGGGATTCAGGGTGAAATCAAAGAAATATATAAAGATAAATTTACAGTTACAGATACTATTGCCATAATAAAAGATCAAGAAAATTCTATTCACGAGATTAAAATGTTACAAAAATGGCCGGTAAGAGGACCAAGACCCTTCAAGAAAAAATTGCCTCCTATCGAACCATTAATTACCGGGCAAAGGACAATAGATATGTTTTTCCCCATAACTAAAGGGGGTACTGCATGTATACCAGGTCCTTTCGGTAGTGGAAAGACCGTAGTTCAACATCAGATATCTAAATGGTGTAATGCAGAAATCATTCTCTTTATCGGATGTGGCGAAAGAGGTAATGAGATGACCGATGTTTTACTTGAATTTCCGGAATTAATCGACCCTTATTCCGGAAAACCATTAATGGAAAGAACTATCTTAATTGCCAATACATCAAATATGCCGGTAGCAGCTCGTGAGGCCTCTGTATATACCGGTATAACTATTGCGGAATACTATAGAGATATGGGATATAATGTTGCACTTATTGCTGATTCAACTTCTCGTTGGGCAGAAGCAATGCGTGAAATATCAGGTCGGTTGGAAGAAATGCCTGGAGAAGAAGGATTTCCTGCTTATTTGGGTACTCGAATTGCAAGTTTTTATGAAAGGTCCGGAAGAGTAAAATGTTTGGGTAGTGATAATAGAGAAGCAACATTGAGTATTGTTGGCGCAGTATCTCCACCAGGAGGAGATTTATCTGAACCGGTTACCCAAAATACTTTACGTACTGTTCAAGTTTTTTGGAGTTTACAAGATAAGTTAGCTTACAAAAGGCATTTTCCCGCAATAGATTGGTTAACAAGTTATTCTCTTTACTTATCCGGATTGACAGAATATTATAAAAAAGAAATCGGTGAAGAATATATGGAGGTACGTAATAAATCCATGGCATTACTTCAAGAGGAAGCAGAATTAGAGGAAATTGTAAGATTGGTAGGTATTGATGCCTTATCAACTCATGAGAAGCTAATATTAGAAACAGCAAGATCTATCAGGGAGGATTTTCTACTTCAAGATGCCTTTGATATAACAGATTCATATAGTTCTATAAAAAAGCAATTTCTTATTTTAAAACTTATTATAGTGTTTCACGAAAATGCTGAAAAAGTAATCGAAAGTGGTGCAACCATAAAAAAATTAAATGCTTTACCAGTAAAAGCAAAAATAATTAGGGCTAAATTTATAGAAGAAAAGAATCTAAAAGTATTTAGTGAAATTGAAAAAAAAATAATATCCCAAATTAGTTCGACAACCGATTAAAGGGAAGGAGATAATATAGCAAAGATGATTAAAGAATATTTAACCATATCAGAGGTAGCCGGACCTTTAATAATAGTAGAAAAAACAATCGATGTAAAATATCAGGAATTAGTTGAAATAGAACTATCTTCCGGAGAAATAAGAAGAGGGCAGGTACTTGAAATAACTGAGGACAAGGCAGTTGTCCAGGTATTTGAGGGATCAACAGGAATTGATGTTTCAAATACCAAGATTCGTTTTTTAGGAAAGGTAATAGAGTTACCTCTTTCCCTTGATGTTTTAGGAAGAATATTTGATGGCTCAGGAAGACCTATAGATGATGGTCCTCAAATTATTGCAGAAAAAAAATTAGATATAAATGGAAATCCACTTAATCCTTATGCTCGAGATTATCCTAACAATTTTATACAAACCGGTATTTCATCTATTGATGTTTTAAACACTTTAGTCAGGGGACAAAAGTTACCTATCTTTTCTGGTTCAGGATTACCTCATGCAAAACTTGCTTCTCAGATTGCTCGACAATCGAAAGTATTAGGAAAAGAGGAGAAATTTGCTGTTGTATTTGCAGCTATGGGAATTACTTTTGAGGAAGCTAATTTTTTCATAAGTGATTTTAGAAGAACCGGAGCGATAGAAAAAAGTGTTATGTTTGTTAATTTAGCTGATAACCCGGCAGTAGAAAGAATTATAACTCCCCGAATGGCTCTAACCTGTGCAGAGTATTTAGCATTTGAAAAAGATATGCATGTGCTGGTGATACTTACTGATATGACCAATTATTGTGAAGCTTTAAGAGAAGTTTCTGCAGCACGAAAAGAAGTTCCCGGCAGACGTGGTTATCCCGGTTATTTGTATACAGATTTAGCTACTCTATACGAGAGAGCTGGAAGAATAAAAGATAAAAAAGGATCAATTACTTTAATTCCCATTATAACTATGCCAGAAGATGATAAAACTCATCCCATACCAGACTTGACAGGTTATATCACGGAAGGGCAGATAATTTTGTCAAGAGAATTGCACCATAAAGGAATTTATCCTCCCATTAATGTATTACCTTCTTTATCTCGTTTAAAAGATAAAGGAATTGGGTCAAATAAAACGCGCGAAGACCATGCAAATGTTATGAATCAACTTTTTGCTTCTTATGCGAGAGGTAAGGAAGCTAAAGAATTAGCAGTAATCTTGGGAGAAGCTGCTCTAACAGAAATAGACAAGAAATATGTTAAACTCTCAGATAATTTTGAGGAAGTTTTTGTTAAACAGGGAGAAGATGAAAATAGAACTATTGAAGATAGTTTAAATATAGGATGGAAACTATTAACAGTTATACCAAAAGAAGAATTAAAAAGAATAAAAGATGATCTTATAGAAAAATATTTACCAACGGATATAACTATGGAGGATAAAGATACTAATGCTGCTAAAAGTTAATCCAAATCGAATGGAGTTACTGAGATTAAAAAAGAGACTAGTTGTCGCTAAGCGGGGATATAAACTATTAAAAGATAAAAGAGATGCATTAATTCAAGTATTTGTTCGTTTAGCAAAAGAGAACAACACGGCAAGGGAGGAATTAGAGGGCAAGCTTCTAAAATGTTATACTATTTTTTCAAACGCTTCTTCTTTAATAAGCAAGCTGACCTTAGAAGAAGCCTTGATGTTTCCGAAAGCAAAAAGTGTAACTGAAGTATCTTTTAAAAATATAATGAGCGTAAATGTCCCCCAATATAAATTTAAATGCGAGGGTAAATATTATTCATATAGTCTGGTTGATACTACTGCCGAGCTGGACAGTGCTCTAAAAAAATATCATGAAATATTAACTCTAATGTTAAGAGTAGCTGAATTAGACAAATCAATAACTCTTTTAGCTAATGAAATTGAAAAAACCAGACGAAGGGTTAATGCATTAGAATATGTAATAATTCCAGATTTGGAAGAAACGATAAAATTTATTACTATGAAATTAGACGAGGTGGCCAGATCGACCACTTCGGCAATTATGAGAATCAAGGAAATTATAAGAGCATAAAAAACGGTGTAAATTATAAATACACCATTTTTTCATTTAAATTAGACAATAGTTAATACAAGAAGAAAAAGGGAGAGACGTTACTTAATAAATTTATTTTAAAAGGATGATAATGAAGATTGGAATAATTTCTGATATTCATAGTAATTCTGAAGCCCTAAATAGTGTTTTGAAAAACATTGAAAAAGTTGATGAATTTATTTGTTTGGGAGATATTGTAGGTTACGGTGCTGACCCCAATTATTGTATTGAAAAGATAAAAGATTTAAACTGTAACTGTAGATGTATAGGCGGAAACCACGATTTTGCCGTTGTAGGAAAAGTAAATATAAATTATTTTAATTATGCTGCGAGGGCTGCAATATTATGGACTTCTCGTCAATTAAAAAAGAAAAACATCAATTTTTTACTCAGTCTAAATAAAA
>Ga0315533_1003405_pt1 | contig 10493 bp, 12 predicted proteins | sample SalMarSW160130MG_FD_203081 | JGI IMG/M metagenome (GOLD analysis project Ga0315533, IMG submission 203081) | Salt marsh sediment microbial communities from the Plum Island Ecosystem LTER, Massachusetts, United States - Salt Marsh Sediment SW1601-30 ...
TGCAGGATAAATCCAAATGGAATCTACGCTTTGCGAAGCATTAGAGATGCCGGAAAACATAAAAAAATCTATATGCATCGGCTGATTATGGATACGCCACTTGACTTGGTTTGTGACCATATCAATCACGATGGATTGGACAATAGAAAATCCAATCTTCGCAACTGCACGATGAGACAGAACAAAGCAAACACGCGCCCAACCAAATGGGCCAGTTCAAAATATAAAGGCGTCACCTTCGCCAAACGCGAGAAGAAATGGGTTGTCTATATTAAAAAGGATGGCAGGCAAATCTTTCTCGGCTACTTTGATGATGAAGTCGAAGCTGCTAAGGCTTACGATGCCGCTGCAAGGAAGCTGCATGGAGAATTTGCATACCTGAATTTCCCCAGATGCAACGATAAGTGAATAGTATTTAGGCTCAAACATTTTGGATTTTGGATTTTGCTTTGTAGAAAAGAAGTTCAGAATGTCATTTCGAGCGGAGTCCGGTCCGATTTTAGACGGAATGGACGGAGTCGAGAAATCTGTCCGCGCAGCTAATAAGGCAGATTTCTCCACTTCGCGTCCCCTTCGGCTTCGCTCAGGGCTGTGGCTTGTTTCGGTCGAAATGACAAGCGTAGTCTTTTCTATAGAGCCTTTTGATTTTGTCCATTCTTCGTAGTGCCTACTTCCCTAAGGGACTGCGAAGTCCATTCTCCATAGTACTCCGTAAGGAGTCATTAGGACTACGAAGGATGAAGCTGGAATTACGAAGGATGAATTTTGGATTTAGTGCTTCGGATTTACGCGCCTTAGTCGTGGTTTTTCCCTTGTCTTTAGCGACATTTACGGCCATAATATCGCCAACAAGCGAGTCACATCTTTGGTGAATCTAAATGTTTAGCCGTTGCCGGGATGGCGACGGACAAAATTTATTTGCGGAATAAAAACGAGATAAAAGATTGTAGGGTGGTGCTTGTAGCCCACCGCCCGGGTAGGATGGGCAACTGTCTGTTGCCCATGCTGAATCTTGTCCTACGGAGCCTGTGAGCTTTTCGTTATGCGGAAACCATATAAACAATAGTTCGATTCATAAAAATGAAATTTAACAAGGATGCTCCAAGATACAGAGCGGGCCACGGAGATCTGATAGGCGGAACTGGTGGTATAACCCAGATGTGCTCAGCCGGCGATTTCCTGGAGGTCTACAAAGTTGACAAGACCTTCAGGATATATACTCCTGAGGCTTTGGACCCTAAAGAGACAGATCCTAATATGCCTTGGATGAGCAAACCAGTCGCCGATGTAGGCTCATCAAACAGAATTGTTGCAAGGGTGTTCATCCAATCTCACGAGGCAGTAAAAAATACTCCTTTAAAAGGAAGTATCAACAAGGATGACATACTTCGCTGTATGCACCGATGCAAAGAACTTTTGCTGATCTGTGATGACAAGTATATATCTGTAAGCAAAGAGGTCGAGCGAATATGTGAAATGATACGGAAAAGCGAACTGCAGAAGGATGGTCGTCATTATGTGGGCTTTCCTCAGGTTCAACGATTAGAGGAAAACTGCGCGATGTTCTTGAGTAATGCGAAGTTAGTCATACAAACGCTTGCGGAACTGATAAATGTGTTTTATAGGACAACTTTTGATGGGCCTAGGTTTGACAAGATTATCATATGGGCAAAGAGGGAACTAAAGCATAATAAAGGATTCATTCAATATCTAGAGCAGAACAAATTAGGTCTGAAGAGCATTGTTGACCTTCGAAATGCACAGGAGCATCCTAAAAGGCAAAGAAAGCTAATAGTTGAAAACTTCGTATTACAACCAGGCAACAAAATCACTCCTCCTCTTTGGTGTATTAGTGGCGAGAAACCTGCTCTTATTCACCATGAAATGAAAGCAATCATCGACTTTCTTGTAGCCATATCGGAAGGTGTACTTCTTAACTGTGTAATGGACAATATTGAAAGTTCATTCCCCTTTACTGTGCGCGAGGTCGCCGATAATGCTTTGGACTCCCAATGCCCGATTAAGTATTTCGTTGAACCTAATCTTCAAGCATTTTTATCTAAGAAGGAGAAATAAATACATAACCAATCGCTTATAGGGACTCGCAATAACGCTCGCCCGTTAAGCTCAATCGTTATCTGCGATTTTGGATTTTATTGATATAAAATAATGAAAAAAGGAAAAAACCATACATTAATGACTGGGGACAGTGCACATAAAACGGTGGCCAAACCTAATAGCAGAATGTAGGATGGGCTTCAGCCCATGCTGCTATTATTGTTTTATATCTTGATACAATGACAAACTATAGGCGTGCACAATTTGAGGGTGGTTACTACTTCTTCACCGTTGTGACGCACCAGCGTCGAGCGTTTCTGACGGACGAGCACGCCAGGTTCTGTCTAAGATACGTATGGGAGGAAACGAAGCGACGAAGCTATTTTGACGTCGTCGCATTTTGTCTTCTTCCGGATCATTTGCACTGCGTGTGGAAACTGCCGGAAGGCGATCGCAATTTCTCGCTGCGATGGTCTCGGATCAAGGCGGGCTTTACCCGCCGCTACCTTCGTTCCGGCAGAACTGAATATGATCAGAGTCCTTCACGCACTCGCAAACGCGAACGGGGCATCTGGCAGCGCAGGTTCTGGGAACATCAGATTCGTAACGAAAAAGACCTGCAACGCCATGTCGATTACATTCATTACAATCCTGTCAAGCACGGGCTTGTTGAGCGGGTAGAAGATTGGCCGTGGTCGACCTATCATCGATATATTCGAGAAGGCATCTATCCTGGTCGGTCTTGGCATGATATCCAGGCCGAATGCGATAAAATGTTTGTTCGTGAATGATATATGCATTAATAAAAACTAAAAACCTAAAAACCGCATGGGCTAAAGCCCATCCTACATGCTGCTACATATTACGTACTAAGATTTTTGATCTTTCAACCTCATTCGTCGCTCGTGAAGCGTGAAGCGTATTGCGTAGATTGATAAACCTAACGATTGTGGTGTGCGGTCTTGGTTTACTCTCCAATAAATAACCCGCCAATGAATTGGCGGGCTAAATATAAAAATAAATCCGTGTAATCCGTGGTTACTCTCTGTAAAATCCACCAATCTTGCTCTGCCGAAGATGTAAAATTCTATGATTGCCATCCTGAAAAGTAGTTATTTTTGATTGTTGTAATTTCAATTAGCCTGAAGTAAACTTTGAAAAATTAAAAGCCGGAAGCCAAAAAGTTGCTTACCGTTGCTAATTTGCCTGGATGCAAGCTTTGTGATAATTATAGAAATAAAGTGCTGGTGATTAAAAGCGATGGTGGATAAATACAAGTACAGCACGAGTCAATTGCTTGATTTCACGCGGGACTCCTATCTTGAACGGACGTCTCGGCCAATTTATGCCATTGTTTTTCTACTGCCGTTTATTGTTTTCTATGAGCTGGGAACGATCTTAATCAACACGGATGTGCTGAATCAGACTCAAGATCGGGTCGTGGCTTTCATTTGGCTACAGAGTTTTCTTGATAGTTATCTGGGGCTTGGCAGCAGGTTTGCATGGATTGCACCTCCTTTGACAGTGGTAATTGTTCTGTTAGCGCTGCAAATAACTTCGCGAAAACGATGGTACTTTGCTCTTGCTGATATTGTGCCGATGACAATCGAGTGCATTTTCCTTGCGGCACCGCTGATTGTTTTAAGTTTGATATTAAGTGGTCCGGCTGAATCTAATAGTAATGTCAGCCCACCAGCCGGCTATGCGCCATTAACGCAAATTGTGGCGGGCTTCAGCGAGGTCCCTTCGGCTCCGTCAATGTCGGAAGTTGAGCTGAGACTCAGGCTTGAAGACAGACGGATAGTGCCGGCCTGTTCTTCAATTATTAGTGGTGGACTACGGTCGGCGTCCGCACGGACCAATAGCAATAATGGAAAAAGTTCGCACCTGCTGGCCAATATTGTCACCGGAATAGGAGCGGGGATTTATGAAGAGCTTATTTTTCGGCTGATTTTGATATGTGTTTTGATGATGTTGTTTCAAGATGTAATGGGGTTTGAGCATAAGAATTCGATTATACTTTCGGTTCTTATTTCGGCAGCACTATTTAGTGCTCATCATCACATAGTCTTTGTCAACGGACAGTTTGCGCTAACTGCTCCGTTTAACCGGACGGTGTTTGGCTTTCGGACAATCGCAGGCGTTTATTTTGCGGTTCTTTTTGCGATTCGTGGTTTTGGAATCACCGCTGGTACACATGCTTTTTACGACATCATTGCAACTATCATCAATATTGTCTTCTTTCATCATTAAAAGTGAATCACTCATTTGTTTTTTTGATTTTTTCAAAAAATTTATCTCACTGTTACTCTTTTAGGCTCCTGAGCTTGCAAGATAACCGTCCCATAAGTGCGATATTATGCGTTATCAGTACTGATATTGCCCTTGAACAGGCGTGGTGTTTTTGGTATAATAACCCTGAAATTAAGGTTTGAATTTTAAGGTTTTTTGTTATGGAATCACCTCAAATCAATATAGCTGTTGGTCAATTGACATTTAGCCTTTTTCAAAGACCTTTGCATCCGGAGCTTTTTCAAATCTATGCCAATCGGCGATTAAAAACGGAAAAATATGAGGCGCTAATCTGGGTAACAGGCTGTACTCACGTTGTTAGTGTTTTTGCCGGGGACATGTGTCTGAGCGAAGTTGTGAGCGCGCCTGGCCAGATGCTGCCGCACCGGGGACTGATCGAGCGTTTTCAGTTCCGTGGCCCGCGAACTCATAAATGTACGTTGAGCCGGGGCGTAAGCTATATGACCGATTTTCAGGTCGAAAAGATGAGCCCTAATTTGTATCGGCAGAGCTACGTTGACCTCGAGCGCTTTGCGCGAAATCGGGGTTTATTTATGAAATTTCCGGAATTGGAAATGGGTGGTTTACAGCCGTTCTGCTATATTGACTTCGAGGCAAGACGTAGTGAGCTGCATATTCATACTTTTGCAGCTTATCCAGATCAGGTAACAATGATTAAGACACAATCATTGTTTGACTTTCAATAAGATTAACAAGGTACATCTCTCTTAGCTGCTGTGCAACTCGTGCTACGTAGCGAAGGCTACTTCGCAGAGTAACATTGGACGTTCTGCTTTAAAACATCCAGCTTTTCGCGTATTTCATCGGCCATTTTACTGTTCGGAAAGTCGCTTACAATCCGTTGGCCGATGTCCAGTGCAAGTGCCCACTGCTTTTCAGTGACGGAGATCGAAAATTGTACACCGAGATTGTGCAGCTTTGTTCTGAAGACGTCTCTTGCTGCTTCCTGCAAGGCCAGTCCCTCATTGGGGGTCAGGTACATATCCAGCTCTTTTAGAATTGCAAGGCTGCGGTCTGTGTCCTGACTTTGTACTGCATCGTCCCAGGCGGCGAGTAATATTCTCTTGCGGTCTTCTTTGCAGTCGAGCAGTTTTTGACGCATTGACTTTGCCACTTCGGAATCCGGATGGCTCTCGATCAACCGCTCAATCTGATCGCTTGCTTTGGCCCACAGGCAGTCTTCGAGTAGCTTTTCGATGTGTACTATTACCTGACTTGTCCGTTCCTGGTCTGTTGCATTACGATATTTGTCGGCTTGGTTTCGTAGCTGTTCAGCCAATTCTTTATATTCCGGGCGGTTGTCAATTTCGTTGATGATTTCATAAGCAGCGTCAAAATCATGCTGCTGGAGCTTGTCAAAGACAGCTTCGCGCAAAGACTGCCTTTCCTCATCTCGAAAAGCGATGGCTTTTGCTTTTTCACTGAGCCGGGTACTGTGATTGATTTGCTCCAGTCCTGCGCGGACGTTTTCCAAAGCCTGGGTAAGTTGTTCGAGCTTTGAGCTATTGTCTTTGAGTGTATCAACTATCTTAATCACCCTTGATAGCATCGCCAGAAGCGCGCCGAGAAACACAAGCGCTCCCAGCAGCCACACTAAATGCTGCAGCACATTGATTTCGGATGCCAAGAAGATGTTCGTAAACATCGCAAGCATAAATACAATTGCTAATGCGATGCAGATAATCACGATGTGCCATTTAAATCGCTTAAAAAAGCTGTCATTTTGTAAGTCCATAAATCACCTCTTTTCTAAAAACGGACTTTATACAGCTTATCTTTAGGATATTATAATATCTAAGGGGTGGTTATGTCAATAATTAGCTTAACTGTTACCGTACCAGCGACGGCTAAACATGGATAAAAGCTTAAAATCGCGAAAAATTTTATTGCAGTTTATGTTTGTTTTGTTAAAATTCAAATTATAATGTATTTCGGAGTATTATGGTTATGAAAGAAGGTATTCATCCAAAGTACGATAAAGTAGTGGTTCGTTGTGGCTGTGGCAACACTTTTGAGACTCGCAGCACGGTGAAAGAAATCCACGCAGAAATTTGCTCGATGTGCCATCCATTCTATACAGGCAAGCAAAAGTATGTCGATACAGCCGGTCGAATAGAGCGTTTCCACAAGAAATACGGCAAAACCTATATCAAAAAGAACGTAAAAGACCAAAAACAATAGCTTTTTTACCGATATAAGCGATTAGCACCGCGAATTACATAGATTGCGCAGATATATGGTAATCCGTGGTTACTATTCGCTATTTTTTTATATTTGTAGGTTCATATCTATGCCTGATATAAAAGATAGTTTCTTAGCCAAACTCGACGAGATTGAGTCTCGCTACGATGAGATTGAAAAGCAGATTTCAAACATAGCTATTGCCGGGGATCGCGCAAAACTCGTAGCGCTATCGAAAGAAAAGGGCAGGCTCAAGGCAATAGTTACAAAATATCGCGAATACCAAAAAATAATAGCTAACATTAAAGATACCCGGGAGATTTTAACGGATAAAGCGTTAGACGAAGACTTTAAATCTCTGGCGAAAGAAGAGCTCCAGCAGCTTGAAAATAAAAAGCAGGCTCAAATGGAAGAAATCAAAAATACTCTGGTTATGGCTGATAAGATGGATGCCGATTCGGTCATAATGGAAATACGAGCAGGCACCGGCGGTGAAGAAGCGGCACTTTTTGCGCGTGATTTGTATGAAATGTACATAAAGTATACCGAAGGCCGCAAATGGAAGATAGAGCCGCTTAGTTTTCACGCATCTGAAATGGGGGGCTTTCGCGAGGTGATATTCAGTGCTAAGGGTCCGGGCGTTTATTCCGAGTTGGCATACGAGGCCGGCGGTCATCGTGTTCAGCGGGTGCCCCAGACCGAATCGCAGGGCAGAATTCACACATCGGCGGCAACAGTGGCTGTGCTGCCGGAGCCGGGAGAGCTTGATATTCAGATAAATCCTGACGATGTTGTCGAGCATATCAGCAGGGCCGGCGGGCCGGGCGGACAAAATGTTAACAAGGTCAATAGTGCCGTCAGACTTGAACATGTTCCTACCGGCATCACTGTCAATATGCGGGATGAGCGGAGCCAGCACAAAAATCGCGCAAAAGCCTGGCGGGTCCTGCGTAGCAAGATTTACGACCTATATGAAAGCAAGAAAAGGGCTGAGCGGGAGTCGCAACGCAGAAGCATGGTCGGCTCCGGTGACAGATCCGAAAAAATACGGACCTACAACTTCCCTCAGAATCGTGTGACCGACCATAGAATCAACCTGTCGCTTTATAATCTTGATAAAATAATAGCCGGCGATCTTGGTGAATTGATAGAGGCTCTGAAAGATTACGACAAACAGCAACGGCTGAAAAACCTGTAATTTTTTCCTAACAAACACCTGTTCCTTTTCATTGCACTCTCCTTTGATTCTATCTGTCTTCTTTATTGATGTTTTCTCAGCGGAAGATTCGTTGCGAAAAGAGATATAGGTCGTTTTTCCAAACAGACCAGTCATGTCCACCGGAATCGACGTGCCAAATATGGGGTACATTTCTTTCCTTGAGATAGGCGTGAATACCCTGGCTGATGCTTATCAGGCCGTCTTTATCGCCACAGGAAATCCAGAGCAGCTTTAGCTTCTGTTTGGCCTCGTTCGGGTCGGGGACCAGTTGCTCAGGCGGCTTAGTGTTGGGCGCCGAGGAAAATCCGCCGATCCAGGCGAATTTGCCGAGATGGCCCAGGCCAAAGTTCAGCGACTGGCCGCCGCCCATGGATAATCCGGCCAGCGCACGGTTCTCGCGTCCGGTCTTGACCGGATAAGTGGATTCGACGAAGGGGATGACGTTTTTGAGCAGATCATTTTCGAAGTTCTCGAAAGCCCTGACATGTTCAGGCGCGAAAATATTCCCCTCGGCGCGATCGTTCGGTTCAGCACGGCCATTGGGCATTGCAACGATCATGGCAGCGAGCTTCTTATCAGCGTAAAGGTTATCGAGAATGACATTTGGCGCAGCGTTTTTGTACCATTCCGTTTCATCGCCGCCGATGCCATGCAGCAGGTAAAGGACGGGATACTTTGTGTTGATGGAGTATTCAGGCGGGGTATAGATCAGCATCTTGCGTTTGTTGCCAACGGTCTTGGAGTCGTATTCGACGGTTTCTATTTTGCCACGGGCAATGCCTTCACGTATCTTGTCGAATCCTTCAGGTGCGGACGGGAAAGCCGGTTTGTCGTCGGGCCCCAGCACAATCTCACGCTGAAAAAGACGCCTGGGTTGCGGTCGCTGCGGCGCAGCGGCAGGTGCATCTTCAATCTTTTCCCGTTTGGCAACCAGTTCCTCGGTGACGAAATCAGTGACGTTGCGTGTGAACTTGATTTCATCGCCTGCAACCTTTCCCTTATAGCTGATCCGGATGTCGGTGCCCTGGAACGGCAGTATCTCGATGAATGTAATCGTATCTCCATCCAGCTTTCCATCCTGTAGTTCGACTTCCTGCTTTTCGCCTTCGATGTCCGAAACGGCCTTGCCGGTGATCTTGGTTCCATCCTGCTTAAACGTGAAGGTATATTTCTGCAGGCCGATCTGGGTATCGAATTCGGCCTTCCATGTGCCGGTGATGTCCGCTGCATGGAGAGATATCGTGCACGCCGCAATGATCAGTAGAGTAAATAGTGGGGAATGTAAAGTTCTGTTTTGCATCTTATTATCCCTTATCAATTGACATATAAAGATTATATTATCTGTGTTGGTAATTAATAACACTTTGTTTTGGTTTTAGCAATAACAATCATACAAAGATTCATTTGCCAACCAGATAGTTATTGTATATCGTAGTATTTCGCAAGCTTTTTGATACATTATAAGATTGGGTTGGATATGATAATTGTTGTAACCGGCATGGTTGGCGTTGATAAGAAAAGCTACCTTGAAAAAGTATGTCAACTCGCCGAGCAAAGAGGAAAAGAACTACTGCTGTGTAATGTCGGCGAAATGATGTATGCAGAGGCCCCGGACATTCCGCCTGGCAAAATTCTGGATATACCACTGAAAAGACTAAGCTCACTTCGACGCAGCGTTTTCAAAGACATCATCGCAAAAGCCAAAAAAGTCCCACATCTGATAGTAAATACTCATGCTACTTTCCGTTGGCGACATGGACTGTTTCCGGCTGTGGACTTCGACCAGATGCGTCAACTTGGAGCCGACATTTATATTTGTCTGATCGATGGCGTTATTGCTTTGCATGGCAGGCTTGCCGATGAGCATGCTATCGGGCACTGCCTTAAAGATTTAATTGTCTGGCGTGAGGAAGAAATTATTGGCACAGAAATGCTGTGTAAAGGCATCGATGATAAAATCCCTTTCTATTGTTTAGCCCGCGGCACGGAACAGGAAACTGTAGATACATTCTATAGATTAGTCTTCGAGGGACACAACAAAAAGGTATATATTAGCTTTCCCATGACTACAGTCGGTGACATGGAAGATGTTAAAAAAGACATAGAAGAGTTTCGTCGTTCGATGAGACAGCTATTTATATGCTTTGATCCGGGCGATTTGGAAGAATCAAATTTGCCACAAAAAGCTCAACTGGCAAAGCGACAAGGCCAGGATTTTGTTGAGGTGACGGCTTTAGGGCAAAAAATCCGGTTGGATTTGAATGAAGTTTTGCAAATAGAGCGCGACATTAACAGCCAGATATACGCTCGTGATTTTTTATTGATTGAGCAGTCTGATATGATAGTTAGTTTCATACCGACACTGCCGGACGGCCGAGCCGCCATATCCAGCGGCGTGGAGAGAGAGCTGCAGCACGCTCACGAAGCCGCCAAGCAGGTCTTCGTCATCTGGACAGCAAAGCAAAGCCCATCGATTTTTGTTACTCAAACCGCAACAAGAGTCTTTAATAATCTTGCCGACGCAATAGAATTTTTCAAATTGAAAGGCTACATCGAGGCCTATAATTTGTAGCTTTAACTGCTCCTTGCAAATTCGCCTTGTGTCCTATGATAATTGAACGGCCGGATAACTCAGCCATTCGTTCAAAGACCAAATATGATCGGTCAAACCTGCGACCATCGCAGGTGTTCTTGACTGCCATCGATCATCTTGGTCTTGTAC
>Ga0315533_1003407_pt1 | contig 10489 bp, 10 predicted proteins | sample SalMarSW160130MG_FD_203081 | JGI IMG/M metagenome (GOLD analysis project Ga0315533, IMG submission 203081) | Salt marsh sediment microbial communities from the Plum Island Ecosystem LTER, Massachusetts, United States - Salt Marsh Sediment SW1601-30 ...
TTTAGTTTAGTTCGAGTAGTTTTACCTACTAATCCGGTTCCATTTTTAAATCCCCAGGGCTCTAAAATTTCTTGAGCATATTTTTCTTGAAACCTGATAACCGCTTGCTTTGTTTTTGGACCAAAATAAGCTGTTATTTCTCCTTCGGGATAGATTTCCGGGAATTTAGTTAGACATTTTTGAAGTTCTTCTACTTCTTTTCCTTGGGAATTTTTTCTGAGGTCTTTTTTAAAACTGAAAGCAGGTTCTTTTTTAATAGTTTTTTCTCTTAGACCGTCTTGGTTTTCATCTTTGAATCCGGCTTTTTCCAAGATATCTTTCGCTTTTTCAACATCAAATTCATAAATGTTGGCCGGAGGACTAAATCCGTAAATTTTTGGTAAAATAGGGGAATGGGTGACTTCTTTTTCAATAATCGGAGAATTTTCTGGAAGATTGAAGATTTTTTTAACAATTTCTTTTTTGTTGGTGGCGTAATTTAGAGCTAAGCGTACCCTTTTTTCAGATAAGATTTTTAATTCATCCGGATTGAAAAATATAGCGAAATATCGAGGTAGAGAAAGGTGATAATTCTGCCAATTTTCGCCGAGTCCGCCCAAATTTTGCTCTGCAAAATTTGGGCGAGTTAAAGATAGTCCCTTGATTTTTCCTTCTCTTGCTTTCTGAATTAACTCTTTTTCATCGTTAAAGAATAAAAATTTAATCTCAGAAATATTTGGCTTTTTTCCAAAGTAACGAGAATTTGGAGTTAAGGTCAAAGAATTTATTTTATTAGATTCACCCTTCGCCTTTTTTGAGAAAAAGGCGAAGGGTTTACTTTGGGTTATTTTTTTTATTTTGTAAGGTCCGGAACCAATTGGTTTTAGATTATAAGTTTCTAAGGAGAAATTTTCTGGAGAAATATCTTCCCAGATATGTTTCGGCAGAATTTTTACGGTGCAATTTTCAAAAAAGGCGCTATAGGACTTTTTTAATTTAAATTGAATTCCGAGTTCGTTAATTTTTTTCACCTCTACCCCCACCCAATTTGCCCTCAAGGGACTTTTGTAAGCCGGGTTTTGAATTGTTTTTATAGTAAAAACTATATCGTCAGCTGTAAGAGGAGTACCGTCCTGCCAGAAAATATTTTCTTTTAGAAAAAATTTATAGACTTTCCCTTTCTCTTCAATTTCAGGATAATCTCGAGCTAAGTCGGGGATTATTTGAAGATTTTCATTATACTTCATTAAGCCAGAAAAAACCAATTCAACCAAATCTCTATCAATATCAGAATTTGCATAAACCGGGTTAATAAATCGCGGCTGACCAATTATTCCTTCGGTGTAAATTCCTCCGCGAGCAGGTCTAATCTCGGTATTTTTAAAATAGAAGTTGAGTAAAATAAAAGTAAAGGAGCTGAAAGCCAAAAGAAAAAAAATCAAGAGAGCAATTTTTTCTTTTTTTGTTAGAACTTTAAAAAACCGCAACCATTGTTGCTTAGAAGGCCATTTTTTAATCTTAAAACAAAAATTTCTTTTTTTACCCCGCACCATTTTTTGTGTATTTTGTTTACCCGAACCATCTTCTTGAAAAATGGTGCGGGGTTTAGACCGAGAAGACATTTATTAGTTATTACGTAAGAAGATTGAGTAGTGCCAGAAAAATAAATAAAATTCCACAGACTATAGCAGCCCAGAAAATTTTTTTTTGGATCCCCCGACGGGTTGCATAAAACCCTCCACCTCCGCCGCCAAAAGCAGAGCCCAAAGCGGTTCCTCTTTGCTGGAGAAGGATAAAAACAATTAAGAGAATAGAAACGATGATTTGAGCGATTAGTATAAAAGTTTTCATAATTACTTTCTTTTATTATTATATATTCCAAAAATTAGACCCAAGCCCCAGATTATGATTGTTGTCCAAAAAAGAGGAACGAGACCAGTAATTTCTATTGGAGAAAAAACATCAACTACTACCCAAACCAGAACCATATTTATTATAAAACTAAACAGACCAAAAGTTATTATTCGTAGAGGGAAGGTGATTGCATTTAAGATAGGTTTGATAAAAAAATTGGCTAAACCAAGGATTCCTCCGGTTATCAATAGAGTTTGAATGGGACCGCTAAATTCTATTCCGTAAATAAATTTTATTGTTTCCCATTCACTTAATTTAACAGCAAAAAAAAGTCCCAAAATTCCAGCTAAAATATGGAAAAACAATCTTGTTATCATAAAACTAATGATATCAAGATTTGAGCCAAAGGTCAATTGTATACGGTAATATGCAAGGACTTGACAAACAATTTTAATGGATTAATATAGAAAAACAGATGATTAATATAGCAGAAGAAAAATGGTTAAAGATATACTTTTAAATAAATTGAATAACAAAAATCCCTTGACCAGTTTATTACTTGGCTTATTGCTTCTTGGTTTAAAACAGCCGGTTGGGAGGTTTTTTATGAAAAATAAAATATAAGAAATAGAAAATCATAATAAAAATAAAAAACAAAAATCTCCCGACCAGGAGATTTTTGTTATTACCCCTCGCCTTTTAGTGCAGGGTTTAGCACGTTAAAAATAAAATACAGAAAGGAGAAGAACAATGAGAAACAAAGGAGAAAACAAGTCAATGAAGAAGATAGTGATTTTTGACACAACCTTAAGAGATGGCGAGCAATCGCCTGGTTGTAAAATGGATGTGAGTTCTAAGATTCTGGTGGCTAAACAGTTAGCCAGATTAGGGGTTGATGTCATTGAAGCAGGTTTTCCTATTGCTTCAGAAGGAGAGTTTGAGGCGGTTTCAAAGATTTCTCAATCAGTCTTAGGACCGACTATTTGCGCTTTGGCGCGGACGAAAGAGGAAGATATTAGAAGAGCCGCCCAGGTATTGGAGAGAGCAAAAAAAACTCCTCGGATTCACACTTTTGTTGCTACTTCTGATGTCCATATGGAAAAGAAACTTCGGAAATCTCCAGACGAGATTTTAGAAATGGTAGCGCAATCTGTTGCCTTGGCCAAAAAATATGTTGATGATGTTGAATTTTCTCCTGAAGATGCGGCAAGAAGCGGAAGAGAATTTTTGGCAGAAGTTGTTAAAGCAGCTATTACAGCTGGAGCAACAACAATTAATATTCCAGATACTGTCGGCTATAGTGTCGGAAGAGAATATTACAACTTGATAAAATATCTTAGAGAAAAAGTACCCGAGTTGAATTCAGTAGTTCTTTCTGCTCATTGTCACAACGATTTAGGGTTAGCAATAGCTAATACTCTATCTGGTGTGGAAGCAGGAATCCGGCAATTAGAGTGTTGTGTTTTAGGAATCGGAGAAAGAGCAGGTAATGCTCAATTAGAAGCCGTAGTGATGGCTTTAAGAACAAGAAGCGATTACTACAAAGTTCAAGTTGCTCTTGATACTACAGAACTTGGTAGAACAGCAAGATTGGTAGCTTCGGTAATTGGCAAACCTATTCCCGATAATCTATCAATTGTAGGAGGAAATGTTTTTAGACATGGTGCTGGAATCCACGCTGATGGAGTTTTAAAAGATAGAGCTACATATGAAATTATGAGACCAGAAGATGTTGGCTGGGAAGGTGAATCTATGCCCTTGACCAAACATTCTGGCAAGCGCGCTTTGAAGTTTAGATTGGAAAATTTGGGTTATCAGGTGGATAAAGAGTTTTTAGAGAGAATCTATAAAAAGTTTACTGATTTGGCTGACAGCAAAATCTATGTCTATAATGACGACCTTCATTTGTTGGTTCAGGAAATTTTGACAAAAAGAGAAGCTGTGGTCACGCATTTAATTGTGGTGCGGAGAGTTGATTATCACCGGGTTGAGGATAGATTATCAGCGACAGTAACTCTTTCCCAAAATGGAATTGAGTTCGAAGCCTCAGGAAGCGGAAACGGTCCGGTTGCTTCGATTTGGGATGCTGTTGTCAAAGCTGTTTCCCGTCAAGGAATTCTTAAAGCAGAATTAGAACTTAAGGATTTCAATGTTGGAAAAGCAACTGGAGGAGTTGAAGCTGTTGGTTTAGTAACTCTTCGAGTGGAAAGCAATGGACAGATAGGATATGGTCGGGGCAGCGATACTGATATTGCTTTCGCTTTTGCCAAAGCATTAGTAGCTGCAATTAACCATCTTCTTCAAGTCCCAGTAAAAGCAAGAAATGTATGAAGTAGCAAATACTTCAAATAGCCCAAGGATTTTCGATCTTCCTTGGGTTTTTTTAATGGAGTGGCATTATGTTTTAGACAAGTACTTGACTTTTTTTCTCTTATCCTTAAAATAGAATGTTAGACAATTATTAACTAAAGTAAACAATGAACAATGAACAATGAACAAAATAAATTAGATATTGTTCGCTGTGTACTGTTCGCTGTGTGCTGAAATTATGAAGATAAAGCCACTTTCAGACCATATACTTATTGAACCAATAAAAGAAGAAGAAAGGACAGAAACAGGTATTTTACTTCCCCAGACCGCTGAACAAGAGAGGCCTGAACAAGGGAAAGTAATTGCAGTAGGACCCGGCCGCAAAACAGCTTCAGGGAAAGTTATCCCTATTACAGTAAAACCTGGAGATAAAGTTTTGTTTACGAAATATGGTCCAAACGAAATAAAGGTTGAGAATAAAAACTATTTAATCGCAAAGCAAGAAGATATTTTAGCAATTATTGATTAATACGACACTAATACACGAATTGACACTAATAACACGAATAGATGTAAATAGCCTTACGGATAGGCCAGACGAATAAATTATTAGTGTCATTCGTGTTTCATTAGTGTATTGGTGTCGAGTTTGTATGCCTAAACAAATTAAATATCAAGAAGAAGCCCGAAAAAAATTAAAAATGGGAGTGGATAAATTAGCTAATGCAGTTAAAGTCACTATTGGTCCCAAAGGGAGAAATGTTGTTTTAGATAAAGGTTTTGGAGTGCCTACCATTACTAATGATGGGGTGACTATTGCCAAGGAAATTGAATTAGAAGATAAAATTGAGAATCTTGGAGCCGAGATTGTTAAAGAAGTGGCTGAAAAAACCAATGAAGCAGCTGGAGATGGTACTACTACCGCTGTAATTTTAGCCCAATCTGTAATTTCAGAAGGTCTAAAAAACGTAGCCGCTGGGGCTAATCCTTTGGCTCTAAAAAGAGGGATTGACAAGGGAGCAGAAAAAGTAGTAGAACAGTTAAAGAAAATGACCAAGAGAGTTACCACTAAAGAGGAAAGGGCTCAAGTAGCAACTATTTCTGCTGAGAGTAAAGAAATCGGTAACTTAATTGCTGAGGTTATGGAAGAAGTCGGCAAGGATGGGGTAATCACAATTGAGGAATCAAAAACCTTTGGTCTTCAGAAGGAAACTGTTAAAGGGCTCCAATTTGACCAAGGATATATCTCTCCTTATATGATTACTAATACAGAAAGAATGGAAGCAGTTTATGAAGATCCTTATATTTTGATTACCGACAAAAAAATATCTGCCTTAAACGAAATTTTGCCTTTGTTAGAGAAAATAGCCCAGAGTGGCAAAAAAGAATTAGTAATTATTGCAGAAGATATAGAAGGAGAAGCCCTTGCTACACTGGTAATTAATAAACTTCGAGGAACTTTTAACGTTTTAGCGGTTAAAGCTCCCGGGTTTGGAGATAGAAAAAAAGAAATGCTTCAGGATATTGCCTGTGTTGCTGGAACCCAGGTGATTTCAGAAGAAGTTGGTTTAAAATTAGAGAACACTGAAATGAAAATGTTAGGTTCGGCTAGGAAGATTATTTCCTTTAAAGAGAATACTACAATTATTGAGGGTAGAGGAAAAAAAGAAGATATTGAAGCACGGACTAATCAGATTAAAAAAGAGCTTGCGGTTGCTGAATCTGAATTTGATAAAGAAAAATTACAAGGAAGATTAGCAAAACTAACCGGAGGAGTAGCAGTGATTAAAGTTGGAGCGGCTACTGAAGTTGAACAGAAAGCAAAACAACATAAAGCAGAAGACGCCCTTTCGGCAACTAAAGCAGCAGTGGAAGAAGGAGTTATTCCTGGTGGAGGAGTAGCTTTGCTAAGAGCAAGTTTAGTTTTGGACGAATTACTCGCTTCAACAGACAAAGGCAGAGAGAAAATCAAAGAACCTGCCCGCATTGCCACGCAAAGCGTTGCAGGCGGGGATGAAAAGACAGGAATTAATATTTTAAAGAAGATTTTAGAAGACCCCCTAAGACAGATTGCTCAGAATGCCGGAGTTGATGGAGCAGTAGTAGCTCAAAAAGTGAAGGAGGGTAAAGAGGGGTTTGGTTTTAATGCCGAAACTCTCAATTATGAAAACCTGATGGAATCTGGGATTATTGACCCTACCAAAGTGGTTAGGTCTGCTCTTCAGAATGCTGTTTCTGCTGCTGGTATGTTTTTAACCACCGAAGTTGTTGTTGCTGAACAGCCCGAAAAAGAGAAGAAAGGGAGTCCTCCCCAAATGCCTCCAATGGGCTATTAGACGCAAAACTCGAGTTGTGACCTTAGAAAATAAAGCAGAAAGGATTATCTATAAGTCCTTGACAAATCCGCTGAGTCGATTAAAATCAGATAATAGGTTGTTTTTGATAGCGTCTTGATTCGTTGAGATATTACAGCTTACGTTGTATAATTGAATTAAAATAATGGATAAAAAAAACCAAAAAAATTAATTTTTTAGATTCTAATCTATTCACTAATAAACGCGTTTTGTCAACTGCCTGTATTTTTATTGATAACCTTTTCGTGGTTGCTATTCTTGTAAAAAAAATTGATTAGGAGGCTTGGTAGAAAGACGAAATAAAGAAATCTAAAAATTAGAAATTTAAAAACGACCAAGCCTCCTCAAGCAAGGAGGTTCTATTATTTTTATGAATATTAATATACCGGGAGAAGAAAAATTTTATTTATCTATCCAGGGTCTTAAAAAAATAAAAAAAGAATATGAAGTCTTGAAGGAGATTAAGTTGGCTAAAACAAGAAGGGTGGTGGCTCCGGAAATTTTACATTCCGAAGATTTAAATCCCGAATACCTTTCTTTTCAAGAAAACTTAAACCTTCTTGAAAAGAAAATTACTGAACTGGAAAATATTTTAAAGAATGCAGAGTTGATAAAAGCTCCCCCTGCCCCTAAAAGAAATATTATATGCCTGGGAGCTGAAGTATCAGTAGAAATAGATGGCGATAAAGATAAGTTTAAAATTGTAGGAACATTAGAAGCTAATCCTGTTTTGGGAAAAATTAGCAATGAATCTCCAGTAGGAAAAGCTCTTTTAGGTCATCGGGTTGGGGATGAAGTTGTCATTTCTTCCCCGATAAAAGTCATTTATAGAATTAAAAAAATAAAATACAAAAATTAATTATTACTTTAGAGAATTTTTATTTTCTTTATTGTAAGGAATTGTAAGGAACGACTAAAAAAGTAACTTTAGTCGTTCCTTTTTTTATTGTAAAATGGGAGAATGGTATTTCTCAATTAAGACAATCCTATGTTAAAAACAAATTTAAACCCTTCACCTTCGGCTAAAGGTGAAGGGTCAAAGCTATATATCGGAACTTCCGGCTACTCTTATCCTCATTGGGAAAATGATGTTTTTTATCCCAGGGGACTGCCAAAAACAAAACAGCTGGCATACTATGCTAAACATTTTAATACGGTAGAGATGAATTACCCTTTTTATAAATTACCTTCTTCAAAGAGTTTTTCTAATTGGAGAGAAAGAACAAACAAGGATTTTATTTTTGCAGTAAAGGTCTCTCGCTATATTACCCATATTAAATATCTCCATCAGTGCAAAACCGCTTGGAAAACATTTCTGGAAAGAGCCCTGCGTCTAAAAAATAAACTTGGTCCTTTTTTGTTTCAGTTACCACCTCTTTGGAAAAAAGACTTAGGGAGGTTAAAAGAATTTATTGAAATGGTAGACCCCGTTAGAGATTTTAGGGGTGAAAAAGAGATAGAGAGCAAATGTATCTCTAACGGGGTAGAGAAAACTAACCACAAATATCGATTTGTTTTGGAATTTCGTCACCCAACTTGGTTTTCAGAGGATGTTTATCAGATTTTAAAAAAGCAAAAAAATATTTCTCTTTGTTTGGCAGATTCACCCCAGTGGCCCTTTGAGGAGATAATTACCAGCGATTTTCTCTACATTAGGATGCATGGCGGGAAGGTTCTTTATACTTCTAATTATTCCCAGAAGGAGCTAAAAAAATTGGCAGAAAAGATCAAAAAATATTTAAAACAAAACTTAGATATCTATGTCTATTTTAATAATGATGCTTATGGATATGCCATAGAAAACGCCAGAACCTTGATTGATTATTGTTTGGGCATATAAACTTGAATTATGAGAAAAATTTTAGTTTTTTTATTTTCTTTTTTAATTGGACTCGGACTTTTTTTATGGATTATTAAATGGGTAGGATGGAAAGAGATAAAAGAAATTCTTTTTACCTTTTCTGGCTATAAAGGGCTGGTGATTATAGGAATAACATTGCTGATTTGGTTAGTTGAAATTTGGAAATGGAAATTTATTTCTAAATCTCAGGGATATAATTTCTCTGTTTTTAATTTGGGAGAAATTCTGTTTGCCAGTTTTGCTGTTAGTTATTTATTTCCCACCAGTTTTTTTGGGGGAGAGGCGTTTAAAATTTATGCTATTAAGAAAAAGTTTTCTCTAAATTGGGAAGAAAATCTTACTCTAAATACCATTGAGAAGTTGCTTAGTATAAGTGTTCTTTCGTTGTTTTTAATTTTTGGAGCAACTTCTTTTCTTTTTTTAACTGGGCGTTCCCTGGGAAATCTCGAAATAGCTATTGTGATTTTTATAGGAATTTTAACCATGGCGTTAGCTGTTTTTTATTTTAAAATTTTTAAAAAAGAAAGTATTCTAAGGTGGCTGCCCAAATTTTTGGGAATAAATGGAAGAAAAGATAGCTATGCAGTTGAAGATTTTGAAAAAAAGATTTTTCATTTTTTTGATTTCAGAAAAAATTTAATGTGGAAAGGACTGGGTCTTTCTTTTTCAGCAAATTTTTTAATTTTAGCTCGCTGTTGGTTCTTACTTCTCTTTTTAATTGGGAAAATGAATATTTTGACTGCTTTGGCAGTATTATTTTTTATTTATCTATCTTATATTTTGCCTTTTCCGGCTAAAGTAGGAAGTTCGGAAATAGCTCTGGCCTTTGCTTTTGGTTCTTTAGGATTAGGAGCGGCTGGAGGAATTACTTTTAGTTTTATTTTAAGAGGAGCAGAAGTGTTAGTTGCCTTATTTGGTCTTACAATGTTGATGAAATTAGGAATAAAATTTTTAACGAAAAATATAGTCGACAGATTCTAAACCCACTGTGCAATACCAGTGGGACATTGTGCAGTGGGTCTTCAAATTTGAGTTGAGATTAAAACTTTGGTAAAATAAAAAAAGCAAACCATCTATATGTTTAAATCAATTAATAGGGTTGTAAAATTTCTAATAGCCAGCGATTTTTTTCTAAGTTCTGCTTGGGGTTTTCTTAGTCCTGTTTTCGCTATATTTATCCTAAAAGACATTGTTGCCGGAGACCTTGTAAAAGGAGTAGAGGTAGCCGGTTTTGCTGCTCTTGTTTACTGGATTGTAAAGTCCTTTTCTCAAATTCCAATTAGTAAATATTTAGACCATATTCATGGGGAGAAAGATGATTTTTGGTTTATGGTTTTAGGATTATTTCTCACTGGCTTGTCTCCTTTTGGATTTTTGATTTCTTCTTTGCCTTGGCATATTTATGCTTTTCAAGCATTACATGCTTTGGGTATGGCATTATTTGTTCCTTCCTGGAATGCTATTTTTACAAGGCATATTGATAAAAAAAGAGTGGCTTTTGAGTGGGGCATGGACAGCACTTGCGCGGGTTTAGGAGCGGGAATTACTGCCGGTCTCGGAGGAATTATAGCCGCTCTCTGGGGTTTCAAAACAGTTCTTATTTTAGTGGGATCTTTTACTATAGTTTCATCTTTTCTTCTTTTATTGGTTCATAAGCATATTCTTCCCAGAGACCATATTTTCCTTCGCTATTTTCCCTTTAGAAAATCTTAAAGATTATGACTAATCAGGAATTAGCTAAGATTTTTCATGAGATAGCAAATTATCTTAGAATGAAGGAAGTTGCTTTTAAACCCTATGCTTACCAAAAAGCGGCTTTTGCTTTAGAAACCTTAGAAGAAAATGTTCAAGAGATTTATCAAAAAGGAGGGATTAAAGCCCTTGAAGAAATTCCTGCTGTTGGAAAAAGTATTGCCCAAAAAATTGAAGAATATTTGAAAACAGGGAAAATTAAATATTACGAAAAATTTAAAAAGCAACTCCCCCTAAATTTAGAGGAAATAACAGGAGTTGAAGGAATGGGGCCTAAAAGGGCAAGAGTTCTTTTTCAAAAACTCAAAGTAAAAAACTTAAAAGATTTGGAAAAAGCAGCTCAAGCCGGAAAAATTAGAGATTTAGAAGGCTTTGGAAT
>Ga0315533_1003410_pt1 | contig 10486 bp, 10 predicted proteins | sample SalMarSW160130MG_FD_203081 | JGI IMG/M metagenome (GOLD analysis project Ga0315533, IMG submission 203081) | Salt marsh sediment microbial communities from the Plum Island Ecosystem LTER, Massachusetts, United States - Salt Marsh Sediment SW1601-30 ...
GAGCTCTTATTCTTATACATCCTGGCATAGCCTAACTTACTGGCATGGTCCACCCCGGTCAGGATATATCTTTTAAGGCCATTCCAGTGGATAACAATGGTATCAAGCTGAAAGAGGAAATAGGGCCTCCCTTCCTTCACCAGCTGGGTAATCCTCTTCTTTGGATGCTTTCGGGCTCTGGCCCTCTTTCTGGCAGTCTTCTCTGCCTTATTCTGGTCGGGATAGAGCTTATATCTTCTGACTACCCTCTCAATCTTCCAGGTGGAGATCTCCTCAGAATATTCCTTCTCATAGATGACCTTCAACTTCTTCTTGCCATAGTAAGGATATCTCTTTCTCAACCGCCTTATCCTCTCTTCCTGGATCAGGGTCACTTCCCAATGCCTCTTACGATGGGGAGCCCTGGACCTATCAGCCAGGCTATCGACATTGTATTTTGAATCCCTGAAGCGCCTGGACCATTTGTAGAAGGTCTTCCTTGAGATGCTGAAGTGTTGGGCAGTGAGGGCGGCATTCTCTTTTCCCGCTGTATAGTAGAAGACCATCCACTCCATTCTCAACCTCTCCCGAGTTTAAAACCCGAAAGGTCTGCCACTCCCCTCCAGGATTCATATCTATCCTTCAGGACAATGGGCTTTCTCTTAAAGAAATAGAAGCTGGCCGGCTTTCTCATAATGGTAACCCCTCACGGCAATTCAGTGTCATTACTAACCATACCATGAGTGTTACCCATGTATCTCAGCCTCCGCAGGATGGTCACTTCGAATATGCTGTGGGGTATTAACCAATTTGTTAGCAAAAAATGATGATTCAGCTGGCGCGCCTAGAGGGATTTGAACCCACGACCCCCGGTTCCGAAGACCGGTGCTCTTGTCCGCTGAGCTATAGGCGGAAGGGTGAACGGTGGGATTTGAACCCACGATCTCCAGGGCCACAACCTGGCGCCTTAAACCACTGGGCTACGCTCACCACGCAACACATTATACTGTGCTGCGTTCCCAGTTTCAATCTTGGCGTCGGCTCTATTGCTGGACAGGACTATGGAGTGGCCGTGCCCCTAGGCAACGACATAATTCCTTAAGATGCCTATGCGTTCGAGCTCCGCTTCAACCACGTCTCCGGGCTGTGGAAAGGCAAGTGGCGAATACTCTTCTGATCCCATGCCTCCAGTTGAGAGTAAATCCCCAGCATAAAAGGTCATGTCGGCTGAAAGAAACTGTATCAGCTCCGTAACCGTCAGTCTCATGTCTCTGGTGTTTCCCCTGGTCTTAGGTACGCCGTTGATTCTAAACTCCCCGTTGAGATTCTGACAATCAGGTATTTCGTCTTTGGTGACAATGAATGGCCCTACCGGTTGAAACGTGTCAGGAGACTTGGCCGAATCAATATAGTAGGCTCCCGGCAAAGATTCAGTACCCATGCCCCAGTTTGCATTCTTAAGAGTGTCCATCACTGCTAGATCGTGCGATACTACATAGCCGAAGACGTAATCGAGAGCGTCAGCTTTTGATATGCGCTTGCCCTTTTTGCCTATTATTACACCGAGCTCCAATTCGGAGAGAACCTCTTTTGCTGACAGGGGCCACCTTATTTCGTCCTCGTGGCCTATTATGCATCGTGGTGGTTTCTTGAACATGGAAGTGCACCCTTCGTCAGGAATGGGAACATTTTCTTCTCTGCCAAGGATCTCGTAATTCACCCCGACATCGAAAATTCTGTATATCTGGGGAATCGGAGTAAGCAATTTCACCTCTTTCAAGCCGTAGTTGATTTTATCTCCGCTGGGAGAGAACAAGACTTTGTCTTTCTTCATTGTATTGCGAATATAGGAATAAACCGTGCTCAGGTCTGCCCAGCCTTCCTCTTCTCTGCGGAGCAAATCGAGCATGGATGCTGGCATCCGGTGATTTGCTGCTTCCTTTGCGAACTGGCGGCCGATGCCGCCCTCCTCCACTAAATATTTCTCAAAAGCTGCGGTCAAGTCTGCCATCTGTTCATCAATCTTGACCCCAATGCGAACATGCCCGCTGTGATTCTTGAAACTGCCAAGCCTCATTTTATCTATAACCTCCTTCTTCTAAACAGTAACAATTACGGACCACTCTCTTCATCAGGCGACGACATTATTGCATAAAACGCCGATCTTCCCGATTTCGGCCTCGATTACATCGCCAACTTTTACCGGAGCTTCAGGCGGGAAGTCGAATGTTCCTATGGCACCGGTCGAAATCAGGTCTCCAGCGTCTAACGTGATGTCCCGGGACAGGAATTCTATCAATCTTGCCACTGAACAGCGCATATCTCTGGTATTCCCCCTGGATACAACCTTACCGTTTACTCTCAACTCAGCTTCCACATCTTGTGGGTCAGGAATCTCATCCTTTAAAGCTATAAATGGCCCAACCGGTTGGAAGGTGTCCATTGTCATTGCCCTGGTAAAGTAGAAAGCAGCCGGTAGACAATGCCTGCCGGGTCCCATTCCTCTGAGTATGCTTATTGCGGTTATGCCGTTAACAATGGTGTATCCAAAAATGTAATCAAGGGCTTTGTCCTGCGGGATACGCTTCCCCCGCTTACCGATGATAACGCCCAATTCTACTGCAGATGCAACTTCTGTGGCCGTTGCTGGCCACACGATGTAATCGCTAGGCCCGGTTACCGTTTCAGGATTCACCATAAACATGGCTGTCGTGCCATGATCCGGGGGAACCGTGCCATATACCCTCTCATATGCCGGGTAATTGTACTCCATATTAAAGATTGTCCGGGGGATTTGAGGCACTGGCGTTAGTAATGTTATTTCCTCAAGGCCGTAAGTTATTTTCCCCCCTGAAGGAGAGAATAAGGTCTTTCCCTTTTGTGCAATCTTGTTGATATATGAGACGGTTAGCTGTAAATCTGCCTGTCCTTCCTCTTCTCTCTTGATTAAGTCCAGCATGGATGCTGGCATTCTTTCATTGGTCACTTCGATGGCGCATAGCGGGTCAGTACCGGCCTCCTCGACAAGGTATCTTTCCAACCCTGCTGTGAGGTCGGCGATATTATCTCCGACCTTAACGCCAATGCGCGTCTCTCCAGCATGATTTCTGAAGCTTACAAGTTTCATTTACAACTACCTCCCTTTTATTCTTGTGGTTGGGATTTAATGTTAAAGTTGTTCGAAGATTTTGGCAAGAGCAGATGTCGGCTGCAAGGTATCACTCTTATTCGGGTGCAGCTATAGCTGCTGCGGAGGCTGAGATACATGGGTAACACTCATGGTATGGTTGGTAATGATACTGAATTACCGTGAGGAGTTACCATAATGAGAAAACCAGCCAGCTTCTACTTCTTCAAAAGAAAGCCCATCGTCCTGAAGGACAGATATGAATGCTGGAGAGGGCTAGCGCCAAATTAGGCATTCAAAGGCACTTTCCCAGAGTGAAGACCCCAAAGGACAATCATGAAATAGAGAGATTCAACCAGACTCTGGAGTGTGAATGGCTTTGCAACTCCAATCTATGTTTAGACCCTGAAGAGTTCAATGCCAGGCTAACTGAATGGCTCATAGAATATAATTTCAATCGCCCGCACCAGTCACTTGGTTATCTTGCTCCCATAGAGTATATTGAAAGGGAACTTGCTAAAACTCATGGCCAAGTGTTACCTATGTGGTCAGCCAGCACAGAATCTTGAAAGATTCACATTTCTTAGATACTATCTATACATGCTCCTCTTTAGGCCAGTTCTATGTCACCTTAATGGATCTAGCCGACAACTTGTAACGCACTCCGCTTCCACTGCAACCCTACCTATATTGCCAAACCCCACCCGTTGGGACACTTCAGCGCGTATTCATCCAGACAGCCACCGCCTGCCCCACTCCTTCTTCCACTGAAGCTACATTTCAAGCAGGCTTATCAGTGTCCTGAGGCTTGCTACTCTTACTTTCCAATCATCTTGCTTGGAAGCCATACTACTATCTCAGGATTGAATATGACTATCAGTAGAGCCACAACCTGGATCCCCAGAAAGGGCCAAACAGACTTCACAATATCCCCCATACTGATTTCGGGAGGTGCTACACCCTTCACGTAGAACATACCCTGACCAAAGGGTGGTGACATGTACGCCATCTGCAGGTTCATGACGAAGAGGACACCAAACCACAGTAGGTCAAAACCCAATGCTTCAACTATGGGAATGAAGAGGGGCACGGTCAGAAAAAGGATGCCAATGCAGTCGATCAACATCCCAAGCACAATAACTATGAGCTGCATGATAACGATAACCCCCAGCGGACTCACTGGCAGCCGTAGGATCAAGCGTGATATGAATTCCGTACCGCCGGCCAAGCCATACACGGACACGAGCGATAAGGAGCCGAACGTCAGCCATGCCATCATGCAGGTTGCTACAGTGGTCTGGTATATAGACTCTTTGAGGAGCTTCCAGTCTAGCTTCCGGTTAATGGCAGCACACACGAACGCCCCGATACCCCCGGCTGCACCAGCTTCAGTGGGGGTAGCCAGCCCGCCGTAAATGCTCCCCAGCACCATGACAATCACGAGAACAGGTAAGATGAAACCCTTGGCTAACAGTAGCTTCTCTGAGACCGTAATCTCTCTTTCCTCCTGGGGAGCAGGCGGACCTAACGTGGGGTTGAGCGCGCATCTGATCAGCACATAAGCGGAGTAAAAGAATGAAAGAAGCAGTCCCGGCAATACTCCTCCCATGAAGAGTTTGCCTACTGAAACCCCACTTACCATGCCGAAAAGGACGAACATAATGCTCGGAGGAATGAGCGTGCCCAGCCCCCCACCTGCCATGATACAACCACAAGCTATTTGCTTGTTATAATGAGCGCGAAGCATGACGGGAAGCGCAATAAGGGTGAGACTCACTATTGCTGCTCCAATGATTCCTGACATAGCTGCCATGATCGTTGCAACAGCGATGGACGTAATTGCCAATCCACCCCCAACCCGCCCAAACCACACGCGCACAGCCCGAAACATATCCTCCACCACGCCGCTTTTTTGCAGGACGCTCGCCATTAAGATAAACATAGGGGCGGCGAGCAGTACATAGCTTTTCATGAAGCTAGTCACCTGGATCAGAACAATTTCCAGGCTGGATGGCCCCCACAGCAGCAGGCAAAGCATACAGGCCACAGTTCCTGTGGCGAAACCCATTGGCAAGCCAGCCATAAGCAATAACGCCATGCCCACAAGGATGAATATGCTTATAACAACGATGTTCATATGTTCATATTATTCACCGCAAGGTCTCTCCCGTGACGACGACATGGAAATCTCGAACAGCTTTAGACAAGCCTTGCAGCAGTAATAGCAAAGCGCCGAGGGGGATCATTAGCCGGAAAGGCCAGACAATTGGGTGGAAAGCTGTCCAAAGTCGTTCGTTCAATAAGAATGACTCCCAGCCGCGTACTGCTCCCATCCACAGAATGACACCGCAGAAGAGGACAAAGCACGGCAGCGTCACCAAGTCCAGCAATGCCCGCGTTCGCGCAGAAAGACGTACGTAGAGGATGTCCATTTTTACGTGTCGATCCTCCAGAAGGGCATATGCCCCCCCGACGACGTAGACTGTGCCAGCGGTAAAGAGACTTATATCAAAAACCCATATCTGCGGCCTTTCGAAAATCCGCATGAATAACTCAAAGCCAATGACAACCATGGTAACAAATAGCAGGTAGCTGACTAGCTTGCCGCTCCAATCACTTATTCGGTCAATCGTGTGAAGAAGTCGTCTCATGTCCTCCTCCCTCATGTCTTGGGGGGAAACCGACAGCGCGGCTCACCTTTCCCCCCAAGCGCCATTCGGGTTCTCAATGACTCTAGTACTGCTTTGTCTTCTCAATGAAATCCACTACGCTGTCGATAATCTTCATAGCGTGGTCGGATTCCACGCACAGTTTGACGGTCTCCTGTATGAGCAATTCCCTGATCTTCGCCGCCAGCTCCGGCTCGAAAACAACCATTTCGCAGCCGGCCTCTTTTAGGTTCTCAGCGGCCATGAGGTCATCATATGCCGTGGCCGCCCAGTGGTCTTCAGCCAGACTGCGCCCCGCCACCTCGAGCATCACTTTGAGGTCGTCGGGTAAGGAATCCCATGCCTTTTTACCTATGGACAAGTGTGACGCGCCAGCATAGTAGTCGCCGGGTTTAGAGTAGTACGGGCAAACCTCAGCGAAGCCCAGCCGGAAGTTCATAGCCGGCGTACTCCAGTCAGCGGCGTCGACGAGACCGGTCGAGAGGGCAGTGTAGACCTCTCCACCGGGGATAGTCAAGACGTCCGCGCCCAGCGCCGCCCAAACCGGCGCCATCTGTTCTGGCATCCTCATTTTCAGTCCCTTAACGTCCTCAAAAGTACGCACAGGCACCCTAGATACGATCGATTCTCCAGCGTAGCCGTGGGGCAGCGTACCGATATAGTGCAAATCCCACTTGTCGTACAGTTCGCTGATTAGCTCTAGCCCGCCGCCTTCCCAGTGCCAGGCGAGCATTTTTAGGTTGTTATTTATGAGTAGCGCGGTCTGGCCGGCGGCCAGAAGCGCTGAGTCCTTACCCGAGAAGTAGCCGGAGCTCACCTCACCTATCTCGACCACTCCCCCTCTCAACGCGTCAAAATACTCCGTGTAGGGCATCAGCGCCCCAGACGAGAATGGTTCAATATCAAGACGACCACTGCTCATTTCTCTTAGCCTGTCGCAGAAGGTCCTATTCGCCTGGAACGCGAGCTGAGCCTCGGACCACATACTTACCAGCCTCCAGTCAAACACCTCCTGCTCGGGCGCTGCCGGTGGAGCCTCCTCTTCTTCCTCCGGTTCTTCCTCCGGCGGTGGTGCTGCCTCGGGGGCGCAGCCAATAAGAACCAAGCCTGCAATAACCGCTACTGCTAAAAGTAATGTGATTAATTTATATCGCATCTAATTCTCCTCCTTCAAATTTTTCTCCCCAGTCTTTCCTGAGCGCCTTTTGTCTCGATAGGCATCACTTCCTTCCAATTATTGTTCGTGCGGCTCCTATAAACCAAGGTCCATAGTTTGGTTGGCAAGAGTTTCCTGGATTAGTGATATGTCTAAACGTCTCGGTGTAACATTCTCTCTCAAAGCGAGTGCCGCTTAGGTGTGTAGCAGAATGTCTACACCGCGTTCCTGCAACATACGGACAAATTCATATTTAGCTATCTCTGGGTCAATGGCATGCAAGTTAAACGGTGCTAGCTCTTCTCCCGCATTTGGGCAAGGGGCGTAAACTGCCTTTTCCCTCAATCTTCTGGCAATTTCCATGTTAATTCCATTGTCCAGCGGCGGAACAGTTACTACCAAGGCTGCAGTAGCGCATCCGCCTATGATAGAACTCGGGGGGGGGGCATGTCAAGGGATTTTTCATTATTTTCTATATTTTCTATTATTTTTGGTCCTGTCTATCTAACTGGGGTGATGAAGTCTTGGAGGGACAAAGACACTTTGGTAAGGCGGTGCAGGAAGGTTACTTTGAATATGCTGTGGGGTATTAACCAATTTGTTAGCAAAAAATGATGATTCAGCTGGCGCGCCTAGAGGGATTTGAACCCACGACCCCCGGTTCCGAAGACCGGTGCTCTTGTCCGCTGAGCTATAGGCGGAAGGGTGAACGGTGGGATTTGAACCCACGATCTCCAGGGCCACAACCTGGCGCCTTAAACCACTGGGCTACGCTCACCACGCAACACATTATACTGTGCTGCGTTCCCAGTTTCAATCTTGGCGTCGGCTCTATTGCTGGACAGGACTATGGAGTGGCCGTGCCCCTAGGCAACGACATAATTCCTTAAGATGCCTATGCGTTCGAGCTCCGCTTCAACCACGTCTCCGGGCTGTGGAAAGGCAAGTGGCGAATACTCTTCTGATCCCATGCCTCCAGTTGAGAGTAAATCCCCAGCATAAAAGGTCATGTCGGCTGAAAGAAACTGTATCAGCTCCGTAACCGTCAGTCTCATGTCTCTGGTGTTTCCCCTGGTCTTAGGTACGCCGTTGATTCTAAACTCCCCGTTGAGATTCTGACAATCAGGTATTTCGTCTTTGGTGACAATGAATGGCCCTACCGGTTGAAACGTGTCAGGAGACTTGGCCGAATCAATATAGTAGGCTCCCGGCAAAGATTCAGTACCCATGCCCCAGTTTGCATTCTTAAGAGTGTCCATCACTGCTAGATCGTGCGATACTACATAGCCGAAGACGTAATCGAGAGCGTCAGCTTTTGATATGCGCTTGCCCTTTTTGCCTATTATTACACCGAGCTCCAATTCGGAGAGAACCTCTTTTGCTGACAGGGGCCACCTTATTTCGTCCTCGTGGCCTATTATGCATCGTGGTGGTTTCTTGAACATGGAAGTGCACCCTTCGTCAGGAATGGGAACATTTTCTTCTCTGCCAAGGATCTCGTAATTCACCCCGACATCGAAAATTCTGTATATCTGGGGAATCGGAGTAAGCAATTTCACCTCTTTCAAGCCGTAGTTGATTTTATCTCCGCTGGGAGAGAACAAGACTTTGTCTTTCTTCATTGTATTGCGAATATAGGAATAAACCGTGCTCAGGTCTGCCCAGCCTTCCTCTTCTCTGCGGAGCAAATCGAGCATGGATGCTGGCATCCGGTGATTTGCTGCTTCCTTTGCGAACTGGCGGCCGATGCCGCCCTCCTCCACTAAATATTTCTCAAAAGCTGCGGTCAAGTCTGCCATCTGTTCATCAATCTTGACCCCAATGCGAACATGCCCGCTGTGATTCTTGAAACTGCCAAGCCTCATTTTATCTATAACCTCCTTCTTCTAAACAGTAACAATTACGGACCACTCTCTTCATCAGGCGACGACATTATTGCATAAAACGCCGATCTTCCCGATTTCGGCCTCGATTACATCGCCAACTTTTACCGGAGCTTCAGGCGGGAAGTCGAATGTTCCTATGGCACCGGTCGAAATCAGGTCTCCAGCGTCTAACGTGATGTCCCGGGACAGGAATTCTATCAATCTTGCCACTGAACAGCGCATATCTCTGGTATTCCCCCTGGATACAACCTTACCGTTTACTCTCAACTCAGCTTCCACATCTTGTGGGTCAGGAATCTCATCCTTTAAAGCTATAAATGGCCCAACCGGTTGGAAGGTGTCCATTGTCATTGCCCTGGTAAAGTAGAAAGCAGCCGGTAGACAATGCCTGCCGGGTCCCATTCCTCTGAGTATGCTTATTGCGGTTATGCCGTTAACAATGGTGTATCCAAAAATGTAATCAAGGGCTTTGTCCTGCGGGATACGCTTCCCCCGCTTACCGATGATAACGCCCAATTCTACTGCAGATGCAACTTCTGTGGCCGTTGCTGGCCACACGATGTAATCGCTAGGCCCGGTTACCGTTTCAGGATTCACCATAAACATGGCTGTCGTGCCATGATCCGGGGGAACCGTGCCATATACCCTCTCATATGCCGGGTAATTGTACTCCATATTAAAGATTGTCCGGGGGATTTGAGGCACTGGCGTTAGTAATGTTATTTCCTCAAGGCCGTAAGTTATTTTCCCCCCTGAAGGAGAGAATAAGGTCTTTCCCTTTTGTGCAATCTTGTTGATATATGAGACGGTTAGCTGTAAATCTGCCTGTCCTTCCTCTTCTCTCTTGATTAAGTCCAGCATGGATGCTGGCATTCTTTCATTGGTCACTTCGATGGCGCATAGCGGGTCAGTACCGGCCTCCTCGACAAGGTATCTTTCCAACCCTGCTGTGAGGTCGGCGATATTATCTCCGACCTTAACGCCAATGCGCGTCTCTCCAGCATGATTTCTGAAGCTTACAAGTTTCATTTACAACTACCTCCCTTTTATTCTTGTGGTTGGGATTTAATGTTAAAGTTGTTCGAAGATTTTGGCAAGAGCAGATGTCGGCTGCAAGGTATCACTCTTATTCGGGTGCAGCTATAGCTGCTGCGGAGGCTGAGATATCCTTACTATGGCAAGAAGAAGTTGAAGGTCATCTATGGGAAGGAATATTATGAGGAGGTCTCCACCTGGAAGGTCGAGAGGGTAGTCAGAAGGCATAAACTCTATCCTGACCAAAAGACGGCAGAGAAGACTGCCAGGAAGAGAGCCAGAGCTCAAAAGCATCCAAAGAAGAGAATAACTCAGCTAGTGAAGGAAGGGAGGCCCTGTTTCCTGTTTCAGCTTGATACCATTGTTATCTACTGGAATAATCTCAAAAGATATATCATAACCGCCGTGGATCATGACACTAAGTTAGGCTATGCCAGGATGTACAAAAACAAGAGCTCAAGGTCAGCGGCAGATTTTCTTTATCGTCTCCGCTACCTTGTTGGTCAGCCGATAGAGAACTTGCAGACGGATAATGGGAGTGAGTTTGCCTGGGAGTTTGAGAGGGCTAGCGCCAAATTAGGTATTCAAAGGTACTTCTCCAGGGTCAAGACCCCAAAGGACAATCCTGAAATAG
>Ga0315533_1003415_pt1 | contig 10467 bp, 10 predicted proteins | sample SalMarSW160130MG_FD_203081 | JGI IMG/M metagenome (GOLD analysis project Ga0315533, IMG submission 203081) | Salt marsh sediment microbial communities from the Plum Island Ecosystem LTER, Massachusetts, United States - Salt Marsh Sediment SW1601-30 ...
ATCGTTCATCCGATATCTATACCCGATACATACGACCTCATTGGCAGGCCCAGCTCCATGCAATACGCTCCGCTGGTGAGTGTCAACACGCAGCCCTACGTTTGAGAGCTCTCGTAATTGAGACGTAAGCGATCCATCCCGAAAGACGAGCATCCCTCCAGCACAGCTGGGCACCTGTTTAGTAGGCGCAAAACTGAAGCAAGTGAATGGGAATCGGGAGCCAACGCGGCAATCATCGCGTTCGGCCCCCATTGCATGCGCTGCATCCTCTATGATAACAATAGGCCGCCCCCTTACCACTCGTTCGATGGAACGAACATTGGCGGGAACTCCTGCGAAGTGAACAGGAATGACGGCGCGAGTTTTAGAGCTTAGTTCATGCTCGACTGCCTCAGGTGCAAGGCTCAAGGTCGAAGGGTCTACATCAGCAAATCTGGGAGTAGCACCGGCATGAACTACGGCAGCGGCCGTTGATACAAACGTGAGGGCGGGCACTATAACCTCATCCCCGGGGCCTACACCTGCCGCCATAAGCGCCAAGTGAAGTGCCGTCGTACAACTCGATAAAGCCAGCGCATGTAAATCCACTCCGCACCATTGGACGAATAATTCCTCCAGATACCGCGCAACCGGTCCATAGCCCCACCATCCAGAGCGAAGCACCTCCTCGACATAGGTGAGCTCCGGTCCAACTAAGCATGGGCGAGATACCGGTAGAGGCTTGCCAGGCTGACGCCTCCATGGCACACCCTGTTGCTCGTGCAGTATCCTTTGGATTAGCTTTTCAACGCCAAGATCATCAATCCCTACTCCTTTTACCACTGCGATTCGGTCTCGAAGTGACGGGTAATAACCTCTTAAGAGTGATGCCGCTTCCTCTCCAGTTACAACCACAGCTTTTGCGGCAGTAATGGAAGAATCCAGTATGGAGACTTTTCGTTCGTCAAAAAGGCCTATCTCGACATCATCGGCCGATAACCCGAGAACAAGCGGGCAACTGAACGATCTGCTCACTAAGACACCAGCCAACCCACACAAATCCACGTCCGTAACATATACTATTGACGGTTTGAGTTCTCGGCCTACCTCAAGCGCTGCACCAGCGATCGTCCGCCGTAGCGCGGCGATTGCCTTCTCACGTGCATCTTGCCATCCTGCTGGGATAAGAAGTTCAAACCGTCGAGGTGAGCGTTTTAAAATCTCTGGCCCTGCTACAGTTTGCTGTGGAGAAAGTACAAACTCCGTAACCTCCGCTTGAATTTGGGGAATAGCAGCTCTATTTTCGCTTGCAGCAACATTAGGTGTTAAGGCAACAGACATTTTCAGGATCAAACTCATCCTTGAACCTCGTTTCGTCCGAAAACAAGCTGGTTAAACACTTCTGAGAATCTCTCAGCGATGTCCTCGATTTTGTACCCTTCGCAAATCACCTCTCGGTTACGTTGGCCCATCTTCTCCCTCTGCTCTTTACTGATATTCAGAAAACGTAAAATAGCTTGCTCGGCAGAAGTCAAATCACCTGGAGTAAATAAGAAGCCATTCCAGTTATTCCTAATTAATGGGATTACCGCTTCGGTGGCTGGGGCAATCACCGGCAAACAAGTCGCCATTGCTTCAAGCATTGCGTTAGACATACCCTCTTGCGCGGACAAGGATATGTAAACATCTGAGGCCTGAAAATACTTTGGCATCTCGGGGTGCGGTTCACCGGGGAAGAGTCGTAACCCGGTCAATTTTAGCTCTCTAGCCAGTGCCTGTACGCGACGCGATACTCGTCCTCGTTTAGCTTCTAAGCGGCCATCCCCGATGACCCAGAGTTCGTAAGAGGAGACGATATTATGCGTTTCCGTGATCTGTTTCCAAAGTCGAAGCAGTTCTGGAATTCTCTTCTTGGGGGCGAATCTTGACGGGCAGAGAAATACTAAAGTATCTTGCGCGCAACCGGCGTCCGCACGCACATCATTCATACGACTCTCGCGAGAAGGCTTGAATAGGTTTATGTTTACACCATTAGGAATACTTCGAATCTGACGAGGAACCACTCCAAATGAGATGAGCTCTTTGTATATCCCGGGGTTTAGTGCAATGACACAATCAGCTCCCCGGAGTACTCTGATACCATTTGGATGAAGCTGCGACAACTCGGTTACTCGTTTAGATGAAGGAATCCGGACCACCCTGGGAATGCCCTTTTTTTCAGCCGCGGCAAGTATCTCGCACATAGTCTTAGTACGATATTCCTTCCCTACGGAAAGATACTCATATAGAACAGTGTCTTGGAATTCATGTCGTTTTACAAAAGCTAGCATCTGTGCGTATGCTGCGCGCCTTCCAGCTTGAGTTAAGGCGTCTCCGAAGCGTCGGATTTTGATCCTCTCTTTTTCTTCATATTCCAAGGTTTCTGGTAGACGCTGTGTGAGAATCAATATTGAGTGGCTCTTTGCGGAAAGCAACTCAGCTAGTTGATAGAGATGTGTTTCGCCCCCACCAATGCGCGGAACGAAATACGGGACAATCGCAAGGACATGCGAATGCTTTTCAGTCATAGTTCAGCCTAACTATGTATTTGGGCGAGCCCTTTAGCTGTTGATGATATTGGGAGACATATAATAATCTCTTCTCTAGCCTCCAAATATAACTCGCTAGTCTTTTCACTATCGCCTATTTCCGCTTCCTATGCCTGTTCCTATACCTCGCCCTACACCTGTGCCTGACCTGCCGGACCAATCTCTGCAGCGCCTTGTGCAGTATCAGAACTCACTCCGCATTTTTATGCCGCCTGCTCAAACATCTCAATTTGAGCCTCAATGATCTCAACTTCATTATAATGCTTGCGGATTGCAGAATAAGTTACCTGTTCTTGGGCCAATTTGTTCTCTAATTCACATCTAAGCGATTCATAGTTCTCAAATAACTCCTGCAAACTGTCCACCTTCTCATCACGGTCCGCTCCGGCCTGAAAGTTATTGAAGCAGTTTCTCAAGCTCTCTAATCGCTTGCTTATTTTATCTAAGCGTTGCTTTGCCAGCCCTTTAGCAGTCTTCGTAGTTTCAAATACAGCCTCAAATATTGCAAAAGAATTAAGCGTAGGTATAGTGAAAAGCAGGCCGAGTGCTAGCGATATGATTGCTAACGGTTTGAGACTAACCGCGGTGTTGCTAAATATAAAAAATTGAAAGCGTGTAATAACGAATAAGAGCATTAAAAGAGGAATGGCATGGCTCAGAGAGGCTACAAGGACTTTACATAATTTAATTTTTTCATATTTATAGTACTGAATATAATATATAAAGAGCTTTATAAAACTTACAGCACTAAAACACAATAATATCAGAAAACATATTAAGATTGTCCGAACTAGCCAGATATCTTTATTACCAGTGAACAATAGCGAGAGCATCATAGGGATTAAAAAATATATCACATTATTAATAATTCTAGTAAAAGAAACGCTCGTGATAAGTTTAATCAGGCCGTATCTTCTCAACTCATCAAGAGATCTTCTCGCACGTTTATAAAAAATCTCAAGAGCGACAAATGCAACAGCTGTCAGAGTGACAGTCACCGAGCCAAGGAGTACCCAAAAATCGTGATGCACCATTTGCATTAATTCCTTCTTTATTCTGCTATATTGCTACATCTGGTTCTGAGGGTCAATATACCGCCTTTCACAACTGCCGGGGTGTGTATCTCTGTAAATCCGGTGATCACCCCTATGCCTTGATGCGAAAAAAATCCGCCGTTGGTGTCTGCTTCTGTTTACCATCATACACGCGATCCATCACCACTAGGTTTAGACATTAGCGCCGCATATCCTCCGATAATATTCCAGATCCTCCCCGGTGACGACGTCCTCCACCCAGCCCTAATGAGCAAGGTACCAATCGATCACTTGTCGAAGCCCCTCCTCGAAGTTCACCCTTGGCTCCCACCCTAACTCCTTCTTGATTTTAGAGCAATCGAGAGCATAGCGGAAGTCATGGGCCGAACCTCGGGGGTCTTTTATGTAGCGGATTGTGGTTCTGAGTTCTTGGTTCCCGGTTCTACGACCAAGGATATCGCAGATCAGCTCAACAATCTCGATGTTCTTTTTCTCACATCCTCCACCGATGTTGTAGACCGCCCCCACCCCGCCTTTCCGCAAAACCAAACCGATCGCCCGGCAGTTGTCCGTCACATATAGCCAATCCCGGATGTTCTCGCCTTTGCCATAAACTGGCAGGGGCTTGCCATGAAGGGCATTGTGGATCATGAGGGGGATAAGCTTTTCAGGGAACTGAAAGGGACCGTAATTATTGGAGCTCCGGGTGATGACCACTGGGACACCATAGGCCTCATGGTAGGCCCGACAAAGAAGGTCAGCAGCGGCCTTGCTCGCGGCATATGGAGAATTGGGCTGAAGGGATGATTCCTCGGTGAAATACCCTTCTTTACCGAGGCTTCCATAGACCTCGTCCGTCGAGATCTGGATAAACCGGTCAACTCTATGCTTGCGGGCCACCTCGAGGAGAACCTGCACTCCTTTGATATTCGTCTCGATAAACGGACTTGGACCAAGGATGCTTCTGTCCACATGGGACTCCGCGGCGAAGTTAACAACGGCATCAAAGTTCTCCTCGGCGAACAGACGACCAACCAACTCCCGATCTGCGATGTCCCCTTTGACGAACTTATAGCAGAGATCGTCCGCCACATCCTCCACGTTTCTTAGATTCCCTGCATAGGTGAGTTTATCAAGGTTCACGACCTCCCAGTCAGAATGCTCCCGAAGGATGTAGCGAATGAAGTTGCTCCCGATAAAGCCACAGCCCCCGGTCATCAAGATTTTCATCGTCCCTCCTAGCGGTGTGTTATCGCCCAGTCATAAGGGATCGAAGGGTCGTTATGGGGCACACGATGCTCGTCAGGTTGTTCATAGTCGTACAACTCCGTTGGGAAGTTCACGATGAGCACCAATTGCTCCCCTTCGGCTGTGAAGCCATGATACACCAAAGGTGGGATTCTTATCAGTATAGGGTTCATAAAACCAACGTGAAACTCATTTATCTGTCCTTTGGTAGGGGAGTCCTCACGCGGGTCATATACCACAACCTTGGCCATCCCATATACACAAACGAAGTGGTCCCACTGCTTCCTGTGGTAGTGCCAGGCCTTGATCGCTCTAGGGTAGCAGGCAGTCACATAGCTTTGGGCGAATTTATCGAATTCAGCCCAGTCACTCCGCAGCATCTCCATGAGAAATCCCCGCTCGTCAGGGATAAGCCTGAGCTTTTTTACTTGGACTCCCTCGATCAACTCCTTCTGGATCTTCGTTTCAGCTTTGACCTCGGCTTTGGCCATCAGATCTTCACCTCCGCATCATCCCCTACCATCAGCCGCAGGGCTTGGCTATTTTGAAATCCTCTTGAGACGACAGCATTCCGGCCAACCACGCTATCTTCTAAACGCTCTATATCCGTTATCTTAGCTCCATCCAAAATCACCGAATGCTCCAGGGCAGTGTTCTCTATTATACAGTTACTCCCAACGCTCGTGTAGGGGCCGATGAAGGATTCCTTGATCACCGTCCCTTCCCCGATGATCGCAGGCCCGCGGATCGCGCTCCCCTCAACCCGGGCTCCCTCTGCTAGGGAGACCCGCCCCATTACCCTGCTCCCCCCATCGACTTCTCCCTGTACCTCCTTAGCAACTAGCTCATCTAGCACTACCCGATTGGCCTCCAACAGGTCGTCTTTCTTTCCGGGATCGAGCCACCATCGCCTCAGGATGAAGCTCTTCACGCTCTTGTCCCTCTCTACAAGCCTCTGGATCGCATCCGTTATCTCTAGTTCCCCGCGGAAGGAGGGTTTGATCTCTGAGATAGCTTCGTGGATGAGAGGGGAGAAGAGATAAATTCCAACTAAGGCTAGATTAGAAGGGGGCTCCTTGGGCTTCTCGATCAGTCGCTCGACATTTCCAGCGCCGTCAACCTCGGCCACCCCAAACATCCGTGGATTCTCCACCTCTTTGAGCAAGATCATCGCCTCGGGCTTCGAGGTTTGGAACTCATCCACGAAACTCTTGATGTCCTGTCCAATGAGGTTGTCCCCTAGATACATCAGAAAAGGATCTTCCCCCAAAAAATCCTGGGCCACCATGACAGCATGGGCCAAGCCCTTGGGCTCCTCTTGGAGGATGAAGGAGAAGTCAAAGCCCCAGGGATTCCCCGCCAAGGCTTCCTTTATCTGTCCACCGGTGTCCGGGGAGATGATGATACCTACATCTTTGATGCCCGCACTGGAAATCTGCTCCATCACATAGTGAATGATCGGGTGATTGGCCACAGGCACTAACTGCTTTGCCATGGTATAGGTCAAGGGCCGAAGGCGAGTCCCCCTCCCACCTGCTAGGACTAAGGCTTTCATCACACTAACACCTCTCTTTTAACTCCCTTTATAAATTTCTCTAAGGACTCCTCCCATGAGGACATGACATCTAGCCCCTGAAGCTTGAGCATATAATTCTCCAGCACTGAATTTTTGGACGCCTCGCCGGACAGGGGAACTCCTCACTGGTCACTGACTTGACTCTTACATTTAGCCCAGCTTGGTTGAAGACCTCCAGGGCGTATTCATACCAGGAGCAGCTCCCTTGGGAGATGTAATGGTATCTCCCGTATAACTCCGTCGGGATCAACTCCTTAATCTGCCGGGCAAGATCTTCAGTGGAAGTAGGCGTGCCTCTTTGGTCATTGACTACTTGAAGCTCCTCCCTCTCCTGAGCCAGCTTGAGCATCGTCTTGATGAAGTTCTTTCCATTGAGCCCATAGAACCAGACCGTGCAGATGATGAAGAACTTATTCAATTGCTCTCTTGCGAATTCTTCCCCCAACAGCTTGGATCCTTCATAAACATTAATCGGATTGGGTTTGTCAAACTCCAGATAAGGCCTTTCTTTCACACCGTCAAAGACGTAATCGGTGCTGATGTAAAAGAGCCCAGCATCAGCCGCCCTAGCAGCGATGGCTACATTCCTGGTTCCTATCCCATTGACTCTGAAGACTTTATCCTGCTGGTTTTCGCAGCCATCGACATCGGTGAAAGCCGCGGCATGGATGATGGCATCCGGCTTGGCATTCCTGGTGAAGTTCACAGTCGCTTCAAAGTTTGCGATATTGAAATCAGTGCTACTAACAGGGATTGTTTGGTAATCGTCAGATAGCATCTTTATTAGGTCAACTCCGAGCTGTCCTATAGCGCCGGTGATCAGGAGTTTATCTTCATTTTTCCCTTCCCTGTCCTATCCCTTGATAAGCGAAACCGAGTTCTTGCATCCTTTTTAGCTCTAACAAGTTCTTCCCATCCACCAAGTTCAGGGAGGCCATCTGCTCTTTGATTTTTTCCCACTTCAGCTCCTGAAACTTCGGCCAGTTAGTCAGGATCAAGAGGGCCTCGGCATGATGAACGGCTTCGTAAGGATCCTCATAGTATTCTACGCTGGGCTTGATCTTCTTCGCCTCTGGAATGGCGATCGGGTCATGCGCTCGGATGATCGCCCCTTCCCGCTCCAGTTGATCGATCACCCTCAGTGATAGCGAAGTCCGCACATCGTTAGTTCCGGCTTTGAAGGCTAGTCCGAAGATAGCGATGATCTTCCTGTGTAAGAGATAGCCAGTGAGTTCCTTCAGCTTGGCAATGACTTGTCTCACCTGATACTCATTCTTCTCCAGCACGGCGTTCAGAAAGCGTGGCTCGTAATTGTTGTTCTCCGCGATTCGGAGCAGAGCTTTCAGATCCTTCTCCAGACAAGGGCCACCAAAGCCGATTCCCGCCTCTAAGTACTCATGTCCGATCCGGGGATCATAGCCCATTCCCTTGGCTACTTCTTTGACGTCGGCACCCACCTGCTCGCAGATCGAGGCGATCTCGTTGATGAACGATATTCTGGTGGCTAAGAAGGCATTGGAGGCGTACTTGATCATCTGGGCCGAGGCGATATCGGTCTCGACAATAGGAGTCGAGAATCGTAAATCGAAGGTCAGGAGTCGAGAGTCAGGATCTTGTGCTAAGTTCGGGGTGTCGGGGCCTGGGTCGTTTTCAGTTGACTTAGGACTCTGGTCTCCAGACTCAGAACTGATAAAAGGAGCATAGAGCTGGCGCATGATCTCCTTAGCCCTCTCGGAGTTCGTCCCGATAACAATCCTGGTAGGATAGAAGAAGTCGTATAATCCTTTGCCTTCCCGCAGAAACTCCGGATTGACGACGATGTCGAAATCCTCTCCTTCCACCTTCTCACGCTTCAGGATGCGAGAGACTAACTCCATAGTCCCCACCGGGACAGTGCTCTTCATCACAATCACTTTGTAGCTATCCATGTATTTCAGTAGGTCTTCAGCTACGCTGATCACCTGGGAGAGGTCGGCCTCACCGTTCTTCTCCCTCTCAGGGGTCCCGACGGCGATGAAGATGGCCTGGGCTCGCTGGACGCCCCTCTCCAAGTCAGTGGTAAACTCGATTCGGCCTTCCTCCAAATTCTCTTTGAGAACCTTCTCCAAGTCTATGCCCTCCTCATAGATTGGTGATCGACCTTGTTTCAGTAGCTCAACCTTATCAGCGTCTATATCGACGTTGAGAACCTTATTCCCCAGCTCGGCCAGACTTAGTCCGGTTATCAGGCCCACATAACCGGAGCCGCCGATGACGCAGACATTCATATCAAGACTCTCTCCTCCTATTTTCAGAATACCATTGCACAAACCTTTCAATCCCCTCTTTCAGCGACACCTTTGGATTATAGCCCAAAAGGGATCGGGCTTTGGAGATATCGGCATAGGTGATGGGCACATCACCGGGTTGCTCCGGGAGCTGTTCGATCTTAGGATCCACCCTGAGCCTCTCCGCTATAAGATCGATCAGGGCTCTTAGCTTCACTGTGCTAGAATTCCCTATATTGAATATCTCAAAGTCAAAGGGCTTTTCGATGGCGGCTATGATCCCATTGATGCAGTCATCGATGTAGGTGTAATCCCTCTCCGATGTGCCGTCTCCGAACATCGGGATCGGCTTTTTCTCCGTCATCAGCTCGGTGAACTTGCGGATAGCCATATCCGGCCGTTGTCTAGGACCATAGATGGTGAAGAAGCGTAAAATTGTGATTGAAATACCATAGAGATGGTGATAAGTCCGGCAGTAAAGTTCCCCGGCCTTTTTAGCCACGGCATATGGGGAGATCTGGAAGTTAGTGGGATCCTCCTCGAAGAAGGGGGCTTTCCCGTTGGGCCCATAAACCGAGGATGAGGAACCGAAGATGAATTGCCTTACCCCATATTTCTGGGCCATCTCCAACAAATTGACAGTACCTTTGATGTCTACGTCCACATATCTAGTAGGAGAGGCAATAGAAGACCGCACGCCCGCCATGGCAGCCAGATGAACGACGATATTGGGTTTTGAGCCCTGAATTGTAAGTCTTGAGACATGAGCCTGCTTCAGAACCTGTTCTGAAAAAAGGCTGTCTAATAAACTAACATTGCAGATATCACCTCTAACTAGAGTGGCATTATGCTGTTCTTTGGCTTTGGCAATGTTCTGCTCCTTCAGCTCAGGATCGTAAAAATCGTTGAAGTTGTCAAAGCATATAACTTTATGTCCTTCAGCTAGAAGCCTTTCACAAAGATGCGAGCCGATGAAGCCCGCACCACCAGTTACGAGAATAGTCATGAATTGGAAGTCGTGAGGCATGAGCCGACAAAAGTCATGCCTCCAGAGTCGAATTGAAAGAGAGTAGCAGCAAAATCACGGCCGAGAATAGCCTGCTCTTCCTCATTTTCCCTTGCCTCAGCTTTCCTCTTCATCACTGGACTCCCACTACCTCCAAACCTCTCTCAATTCCTTTTTTAAACCTGCTTCAAGCTTAAAGGCTAGAAGCCATTTCAGAAGTATGTAGAGCGTGATCAGTAAGCAAACCACAAGGAAGAAGCCATGATAGACCTCCAGCAAATACTCCTGCCGTGCCAGAAGCTTCCTGGATTCCCCCAGCCAAACCAACGCTTGCTCTCTCCACCCGTAGCGGCGCGCAGCCTGCGGTGACATCGACCAAGATCACCGCGCCAGAGGCCTCCACACCGTCATCGAGCGGCAAGCACCTACCAACAGATAACAGGATCGGTACGAGCGACACCACCAATCCCAACATTCTTCGCCGTCCCCCATCTTGCCCCCTTCTCCTTGATTCGAATCTGCAACAGGAGTATAGTTATTCCATCAGGGGAGCTCAAGCAATTGGGCTGAGAGGAGGTTTAACCTCGACCCTTCGAACCTGATCTGGGTAATGCCAGCGTAGGGAAGTGACACATATCCCTCGCGGCCCAGAGCAGAGAACGGGTCACCCGCGATGAGGGAGACTGAGATCTTAAAGATCATTCGCACACACATCGCCGGGGCCGGGGATGACGCAGCGATATTTCCGTTTCGTGACACCAATCTCATT
>Ga0315533_1003416_pt1 | contig 10466 bp, 9 predicted proteins | sample SalMarSW160130MG_FD_203081 | JGI IMG/M metagenome (GOLD analysis project Ga0315533, IMG submission 203081) | Salt marsh sediment microbial communities from the Plum Island Ecosystem LTER, Massachusetts, United States - Salt Marsh Sediment SW1601-30 ...
AGCCGAAGGCATAGCGAAGCCACGCAACGGCTCAAGCACAGAATCAGAGGGCAGCAAGGTCCCTGCGTATATAGTCACATTTTCGGATATGGTAACGTTGTTGCTGACGTTCTTCGTAATGCTGCTTTCTTTAGCTAGAGTTCAAGACTCGGAACTTTTTCATAAAGGAAGAGACTCTTTCTGGGAATCGATTAAATACTGTGGACTTGGAACGCTGTTTGGTAAAAAATCTTCGATCAGCTTCGACCAAATCAAGACGATGTATTTCATAGAGGACCCAAACAATGAGTCGGAAACCAGAGGTATAGATGAACAACGAGAGAAACTTCGACAGGCTTTTGAAAGAATAAACCGATCAATGGAAACTATGCCTTCTCAGATAGTCGCAGAAAAAGCGAATTTTATGGTAACTAACATTCGGTTTTCGCAAGGCCAGACAACCTTAGATGAATCAGCAAAGAGATTTCTAACGGAGTTTTGCTCGACTTTACAGGTTTCAACAACGAGCTCAGCCGAAATGCAAAATGCTTATTCTAATACCAGTATGGCCCCCCCGAAAAAAGGTATTCTTTATGTACTTGGATTGGGTGATAATACTTTCAGCGGCTTAGCCAAACAGCAAGTAACTGAAAAAGAGCAGTGGATACTCTCCGCAAAGAGAGCCCAGGCTGTTGCAGATTTCTTAGAAGCGATCTTATCCGCCAGTAGCGGATGGCATATTTATTCATGGGGAGCTGGACCTGGAGGTCAGTGGGTAGGAACAGACAGTCCGATTTCCAGACAGTCACAGATACTTATCGCAGTCTTGCAAGACTCATGAGGTACAAAGCAGAAGGGATAAGGGATGTGAATCCTATACTGTAAAGTTTTTGGACAATATGCGTAGTTCTTCTGCTAATCCGCAGAAGTAGATCGCTTTTAGCGGTGTACTAATGCCCATTTCGTTGTTTCGGCACACTATTTGCACACTAAGTTGGTAATTGTTAACTGGTGGGTGGTACTGGATTATTTAACCAATTACCAGTTAACAAATTACCATTTAATGAGTATTACAGCGTGGCAGGACATAGGCAAAAAATTATTGCTTTTTTTACGGTAGTTATACTGGGCTGTGGAGCATTCGTTGCGCTCGCGGATGACCCAAATTTTGTGACTAATTCGAATGAAGGCACCTCCGATATGCTCGGGGGCAACCAGGAATTATTCTTTAAAATGATGCTTTCGGTCCTGTTGGTTATTACTCTGGGCGCTGTAGCAATTTATGTTTCAAAAAGACTTTTACCGAGGATTACTAACCTGCCCGGTAAACAAATTCGCGTTTTGGAAACGCATTACCTCGGGCCGAAAAAAGCAATTCATTTGATCGAGATAGATAATCGTAGACTTCTTATAGGTAGCGCAAATGAGAACATCACTTTGTTAGCTGACTTGGCTTGTGCTTTAACAGATCATCCAGCGCAAGAAGGGCTCAGCACGGTTGAGTCCCAAATGGATAATCCTGTGAGAATATAAATGGCGGCATCAGAAATCAGAAGGCAGAAGGCAGAAGACAGAAGACAGGAGACGGAAGTCAGAAGACACCCTTCTGTTCTCTGTCCTCTGTTTGTGATCTTGATTCTGGGCGGTTTATCTTTTGGAAGAGCCAACAATACATCCGTAATTCGATCCCCTATGGCGGACGAAATTTTTTCTAAAGCCTCCACAGCAAATGCGGCCGCAAATGCCATTCCGAGCATAAGTGATTTGATGACAGTTGTGGATAAAGCCACGGCTTCCGAGTCAAAAGGTAAAGATTGGTCAACACCTGTAAAACTTATAATCATATTTACCGGATTAGCGATTCTGCCGAGCCTTTTGATGATGATGACGTCCTTTACGCGAATAGTTATCGTCTTAGCTTTTGTTCGCCGCGCGTTGACCACTCAAACCATACCGCCGACGATTGCAATTATAGGTCTGGCGTTATTTTTGACACTTTATACAATGGCTCCTACATATTCCAAGATCAACACTGTCTCTATTCAGCCGTATCTTGAAGACAAAATTGATTTTACTACAGCAGGACTTAAAGCCGGCGATTGTATAAAGGAATTTATGCTCCGCCAGAGCAGGCCAACAGATTTGGCTCTTTTTGTCCAGATGGCCAGGATAGAGCCGCCCGCCAGACCTAGGGATATCGCGTTGCATATTGTGATTCCAGCATTCATTATCAGTGAATTTCGCACAGCATTCGAGATAGGCTGTCTCTTGTTTATACCCTTTTTGTTAGTGGATATGGTTATTGCAGGGATTCTTTTAAGCGCGGGTATGATAATGCTTCCGCCTATGATGATTTCACTGCCTTTCAAGCTGATATTATTTATTTTGGTTGATGGATGGGGACTTTTGGCAAAAAGCCTTAGCTTAGGCTTCAAGTAAAGTAAAATTAAAATATAAAAAATCAAAATTGTGGAATCCCGACAAGTCGGGAAGACCTCCTTAATTTTACATTTTGATTTTTGATGTATAATTTTGGAATCTTATTATGGATAGTAGTTTCGCTCTTTATCTGGGTCGGTATACACTTGAGACAGCTTTGCTTTTATCTGCTCCGATTCTGATAGTCTGCATAGTAGTAGGTGTGGTGGTGACACTGCTGCAAGCGGTGACTTCCATTCGTGATATGACCTTAACAATTGTGCCGAAGATTGTCGCTTTGGGTGTTGTCGCGCTTCTTTTTGGCGGTTGGATGCTGCAGATTGCCCTTAGGTTCACCAACGAGATCTTTGGTCATATCCAAAATATCGGGCGCTGATTGTGAGGTGGGTTGGATGCCGGAAAAGCTGCTTGGTTTTGTAATGGTGCTAACCAGAATTTCGGCGTTTTTTTTACTGGTTCCTGTTTTCGGCTGGAAGGCTATTCCGGTTAGTATCAAAGTTGCGGTGATAATATTATTGGCGATTTTTTTCTCGAGTAATACAGCTTTGGCTATATCCAGTCGTTTTGGGCATCCGGGGCAGGTTTCTTTCGCGGAGGTAATATTGTTAATGGCAAATGAAGCCACTTACGGATTGGCTCTGGGCTTAGTAGTTGTTCTCATCTTTTCCGTGGTTAAATTCAGTGGTAAGATTGTTGAAAACCAGATGGGTTTATCTATGGCGCAGATTTTTGATCCTCTCACTAATGAAGAGACTCAGCCGATGGGCAGCTTGTTGGAGATGATATTTATAATTTTGTTTCTAAGTGCTAATGGCCACCATTTGTTTTTGCTGATTATATCGCGAAGTTTCGAAGTGTTCCCTGTTGGCAGCATCCCTACAATATCGGTTCTTGCCAGCGGAGTTACGAAAGCCGGCTCTGCAATGTTTATAGCAGGTTTAAGATTGGCTGCACCAATGCTGGCGGCGTTTTTATTGTTATTGATTGTGTTGGCGATATTGGCACGTATTGTTCCGGAAATGGATATTTTGTTTACTAGTTTGCCATTGCGTGTAGGTCTGGGATTGATAATGGCAGCAATATTTTTGCCGTTTGTCAGCGGATTTGTAAGTGAATTTGCCGACTGGATGGGTAAATTGCTACCCTTGTGATTGGTAATTAGTAACTGGTTATTGGTGAGTAATAATGATTTAACCAATTACCATTTAACCAGTTTCGTTGGTACAGAGTATGCCAGAGCAGCCAGCTGCAGAAAAGACAGAGCAGCCAACACCGCGAAGGCTGCAGAAAGCTAAGCAGAAAGGCCAGGTTCCACAGAGCCAGGAGCTGGTGTCGGTGGCGACTCTTTGTGCGCTTGTCTTGACACTGGCATTGTTGGCACCGAGTCTATTCGATTGGTTCGTTGTGAAAATCAGGCTCGGATTGTCGGACCAAACCAATATTTTTGCTGACAGCAAAATGTTTATTCACTTTGTTAATACAATAATTGTTGATTCAATTGTCATTATAAGTCCTATTCTTATAGCTCTTTCTGCGGCGTCTATCATTAGTGGGGTTACCGTCAGTGGTTTTAATTTTGCACCAAGTGCCATAGAATTGAAGTGGAGCGAAATAAATCCGGCGACTGGTCTGCAAAGATTGATAAATACTCGCTCTTTAGTGCGTTTAGGTGTATCCATCTTAAAATTGTTTTTTGTCTTCATTGTTGTCTGGTTGTATATTCGCAGCGAGCTCGATACATTTGCTACGCTTAGATGGGCCTGGACAACACAAATAGTTGTGTCTTTCGCATGGCTCATATTCAGGCTGTGTGTACGTATCTGCATTGCGCTGTTTGCTGTGAGCCTTGCCGATGTTTTCTACCAGAGATGGAAATATACTCAGGACTTGAAGATGACACATCAGGAAGTAAGACAGGAACGCAAAGACTACGAAGGTTCGCCGGAAGTCAAAACTCGGATTCGCAAAATCCAATACCAGATGTCCATAAAACGTTTTTTACAGGAAGTTCCCAAGGCTGATGTTATTCTTGTCAATCCAACACATGTGGCTGTGGCCTTACGTTACGAAGCCAAGGCAATGGAGGCACCTGTTTTATTGGCAAAAGGAGCAGATCATCTTGCGGAAAAAATCACCTCAATTGGGCGGGCGTATGGAATCCCTATAGTTAGAAGGCCGGAGCTGGCGAGAACGATATATTTCACCGTGCAGCCCGGTAATCCGATTCCGGAGATCCTATATATAGCTGTAGCAGAGGTATTGGCTATGATTTATCGACTGCGGCATAGAAAAACCTAAAACGCAAAGTTAGTACACCTAAGAGCCGAAAGTAGCGGCGTAAAGCACGCTAACGGCGGCCATTTGCTGCTGCATCATAGCCAACGTTTTTTCAAGACGGGCAAATTTCAAGACAAGTCTTGTTTCCACCTTTGTAAGCCGGGCTTCTTCGTTTTCGATTCTCCTCTCCATTGCTGTTATCCTGTCATCAAGGATGCCTTCACTGGTATCAAGCCGGCCGTCAGCTTCAAGTACCTGGTCAAGTAAATCTTCGAGAGCACCGGCGACGCCCTGCTTAACTCGGACAACAATGGGGTTTTCATCGGTACCATAAGTGCCTGTAGTACTTAAATCAACAGTAAGATGGAGGGCGTTCTCTGGATATAAAGGCCCGCCGTCATCATCAAAAGTGCTGTCCCCTGTTATAAGATTGCCGCTCCTGGGGGCGTTACGGTATGTGGACTCGGTAGAGAGCTTAATCCAGGCCTCGGTGATAACATTTTGCTCTAATTCCGCATTATACTCCACCTTTACCTTAACATGGTAAGTACCAGCGGTTGTGTATTTGTCGCTTGCACTATAAAACTGGACAACAGTACTGCTGCTGTTTCCGCTCATGGTCGCTCCAAGTAACTCAAGGACATCCATAAAATCTTCATTTATGGCATCATTGAAATCCTCCTGGTTAAATTCCATCATTCCGGCACCATATATGCTAATACCTATATCGGAAGCCTGAACAAAGCTATCTATCGTATCGACAAAACCGTCAACTATTCCAATAAAGGGATCACGAGCCTGGGTTTTAACAAACGAAACCGCTATATCATTGCTTAATATGCCCATCTTTTTAGTTTCAGCATCGTATTCGGTTTTTTCTTTAAGTACGGTTATCAAACCATTGTATGCGCTAACCATGGTTTGTACCCGGGAAGCAATTGCCGCGGTGTTTCTGGTAATAGTTATTTCAATCGGTTCAGTTACCTCTGTAACATCGTGAAGATTCAACGTTATCCCGGTTAGGACGTCGGTAATACTGTTGCTGTTTCTGTCAATCCAGGAAGTGATGCCTTTTGTTGTTTCTGTGACAGAAAGAACTGCCGAGGGACTACCAGTAAGTGCGCTGTCATCAGCTAAAATCATACTGACATCACCTAAGGTATCGCTGAACGTAAATGTTACATCACCATCATCTATACCATTAGTCAGTGCGGACACTGTTATATCACCAGGTTCAACACTTGATAATGCATCAATCGCCGCTTGAATAGCGGTCTGGCCGTCCGTATATGCAATTTCTCCAGTAGTTTGCCCATCGTAAGTTAAATGGTAATGGCCGCCACTGGGATTGCCATCGCAAGTCAGCGTTTGTACTTCGGAAACCGGTGTAGCTGTCGGATAGCCATCCACCTTGATCTGTGAGTTCTGTGCCACCTGAGTTCTGATAAAAGATGTTGAGACAAGAGACGCAAGGCTTTCTGAGTAGGCAGTACCGCCTTCTATTGAAACATCCATAGTAGGTAAGCCAAGAGTGGTCGATCCGGTACCGTTATCATATGGTAAAAAAATAATTTCTAAACCGCTGGTACCACTCAGATGGTCAGTCAGCCATATCTGGCCATTTTCAAGCCTTGCTGTGGCCACTTCGTCAAATTGTTCATTAATCGCATCGATAATATGACCTACCGTTGTATTTGCTGTAATAGAAAGTTCTTTATCCGACAGATCGGTACCGGAATGATTCTTGCCGGTGATCGTGATTTTTTCATCTCCTACCAGTGTTCCGCTGAATTGGTCAAGTTCTGTGATCTTAGTACTCAATCCGGCATTGACGCTGTCATCAGTAAAGGTGTGATAAGATTCGCCTGTGTCAGGCTTCCATACCTCTGTAGAGCTCGTATTAATAGATATATGGTAATCTTCGCCCGTTTCCTGGCCACTCAGCATCAGGTGGTATTTGCCACCCTGATTCAGCAGGCTGGCGGTAACGCCGGGATTGTCCTCGTCATTGTTTATCAAATTGACAAAGTCTTCCAGCGTAGTTTCATTCTTGACAGCCGTTATCATTCTCTCCTTATTGTTATACGAATAGATAAAAACGCCACCAGTATCATCTGTTAATACATAATCGGTCTTATAATTAAAGGTGAAAGTGTCCTGTATCCACGTTTCTGTCGTTGCCAATTGATTGACTTCGATTGAATGAGAGCCGGGATTAGCCTCCGATGATGCAGTGAGGGTTAGCATATCGGTGTCACTGGAGCTTGTGCTGAAAATTTCCATGTCATCTGCATCGGAAAGGGCACTCGCGGCTGATTCCAGGGCGCTGATTTTGCTTCGCAATTCATCCAGTGCGGTGTTTTGTTTCTCGTAGTCGGTTTTCTTTACCTGGTATGTGGCAAGTCTTCGGCTGTTGATTATCATAAGCTGTTTAATGAGCGCAGCGGTATCAATACCTGTTGCTAAACCTGGAAATCTTAACTCGCCCATGCTTTAATCCCTTATCCTTGTCTTGTAGTCCTTCTTAGTTATTATCGAACAAAAAGCTCGAACTTAAATATCAAGTTTGAATTAGCCGTTGTTACGATATGCCTTGAGTGTTTTTCGGACGTTGCCAACCTGCCTCAGTTGCCTGCCGACAGAATCTTTCCCTGCTGCAAGTATCAGTTGCAGTTTTTTGTATAATTTCACCATATGTTTGCGCTGGCCGTCAAACTCAGGTTGGTCAAACGTTTTTGTTTTGACGATTTTCTCAACGACAGAATCGGCCTGCTCAGCCAATGCCTCAACACGACGCAAATTGCTTCTGCGGGCCATTTCTATTTGCTTTTCTAATAGATCCTGAAGTTTATCTATAAGATGTGTCTTTTCATCATAAATCATATCAATACGATTATTTGTTATCGGTTCTAAACTCCTGTTAGTTTTGTCTTCGCTAAATTGTGCTCAACTTCTTCAAGAAGGTCAGCAGCATCGTGATTAGACGGATCCGAAGCCAGAATATCCAACAGGATTCTTTGGGACTGCTCAAATCGACCATCCTTCATATAGAGCGCTGCCAAGGAGAACGAAACAGCTGCGTCACCTGGGTGTATATCCAGATACGTCTTTAAATAATAGATAATCTTTGCAAATGAGCCCATCTGACAGGAAGTTTGAAACAGACCTAAAAGGGCAGCTATGTTGTCACTGTCGAGCTCAAGGCATTTCATATATTGTTCAAAAGCCTGCGGGTAATCCTGCCTTTGATGAGAGACCATGGCTAAACCGGCATACGCTTTAGCACAATTAGGGTCCAGCCGACAAGCGACTCGAAAAGCAATCTCAGCGTCATCCAGCAGATTTTTTTGTAAGGCTACGACTCCAAGTCCCACATACGGGCCTGGCTCATCTGGTCCCAGTGACGCCGCTTTTTCATAATAATGCTGAGCCTGGTCATAATTACCAATGGAGCTATAGCAATCACCCAACTCCTGCAAAACCTCATAGTGCTGAGTATAGCTGCCCTCTTCAACGCTATCTTCTTTTGCTTTGTCCATAGTGGTTATTTTCCTATTAAATCTTGTAGAGCTATCTTATTACCTTGAGTAGTTGTTAACCTCAGTACTAATCTGTTCTCCACCATCTCTGATTATGAAAATCTCAAGATTGTCATAATCCTGACGTACAGCACTGGCAAGTGCCACAGGTAGAAATCTGCGTCTGTTGTATGTCGGTATGAGTATGCTGACCAGAGGCCCAGCTTTTTTCTCATTTCCTTCGACCCGGCTCAGGACGGGCCTGTTTATTATCGCAGAACGGTCTTGCATCTCTATGTCAATGAGAGGTCATTCAATCCGGTTATTCCCGCATTAATGAAGTCTTTGTTGGGCAAATCTTGACTGTCGTCAGACAAGTTTTGTGGTTGAACACAAATCTGTGAAGGAATCAGATTCCGCTGTGAATCCGCTTCTGCTTCTAACTCTTTGAAAACATTATTGGTTTTGCTTAACTGGTTTCTCTGTGAATAGTTATTTTCAACAAATTTGCGATACTTTTCTGGCTCATACGAATCAGATAGAATCTTCTGGCAGAATTCTTCGGAGATATTAAACAAGAATTCAGGTGGAAATATTTGGTCGGCGCCAGGAAAGTTATGGATAACAGGCTTTAGCCCACAGGCCATACCTTCCAATACTCCCATACCTTGACTCTCTATCATGCTGGTTGAAATAATATAGTGCTTATCTGCAAACCAACGGTTTATATCATCCTGCCAGCCATCAAAGGATACCACACCGTCAAGCCCAAGCGCTCCAATCATATGATGCATGTACTGCTCAAGAACCTTGTCTTCGCAAAGATCACCAAAAAATAAGCGGTATTCAGGATCGATATAATGCAATTTTTGTATACACTGCAGAAGGAAAGCCGGGTTCTTAACCATCCTCAAATTGCCCAGAAAGGCGAGATTTTTGCCACGACTCCGCAAGTTAAATCGCAGTTTCTCGATGTTGACACCATTGGGAATGATTATTATCCTGGTCTTGCTCTCTATGTCAGGGACCTTACTTAATAGTGCATCTCTGACGAAGCTGTTGCCGACCGTGATCAGAACGTCTATGTTTTCCCAATTAACTTGGCAGGACCAGGGCAGATAGGTTTCATAGCAATGAAGCCTGATGACGTTTTTGCAAACCTTTGGCAGCTTTGAGCCGATCACCGCCAGGTTCGTGCACCATTCGAACCAGGAGATATCACTCCACCTCATTAGTTCATACAGCTCTTGCTCTGTCCGCCCTTGGAAAAACCGCACTTGGTAATGCTGCCTTGTGAATTTAATGATATCATCAAGAAAAGTCGTGCCGTCTCTGCCGCAGAAGAAAGCTATCTTTGCCCTTTTGGAACGAATTACGTCGAGCATCGGTTTGAGTATCTCTTGATCAGGCCAAAGCTGCAGTGAGCGAAGCAGAACTTCGATAGCATCAGCTTTATTATCCTGGTTCAAGAATACGTTTGCAGTTCTGTTGAGCAAGTCGACATTCAATATGCCCATTCGTTCCATGTTGTCAAAAAGCTGCATGGCTTTGTTAGCCCTGCCTTCAGCAAGATAAGCTTCTACTAAATTCCACACTATTTCCGCGCAGTCACCTCGCAAGTTCCTTGCTTTTTCTAAGTGATCAATAGCTTCATCTGAGCGGCCCAGGCAGTGCAGGATTGCTCCCACATCATTCAGTGCCTGCGCATCCTCAGGCTGTCTCCGAAGGTGCTCTTTGATATAGGAGAGAGCTTCTTTATAGCTACCAGATTCAGCTAATTCCAGTCCTTTCTGGTAACAATCAGGATTTGTTTCTATTGTCATATTGTGTTACTCCTGATTCTAAAAACAATAGTCATCCAATAGTTGAAGCTTGATAAAATTAGTGCAAATTCTGTGCCATTACTCAATATCAGTATTTATTTATCATTTTGTAGACCCAACTCTAAAATGTGCATAAATATCAGACATATGTGTTGCCTAAATAGCTGTCTTTACGTTCCTATAGTTTTGTGCTCGGTGGTCATCATATATAATCCAACAGCGACATAGACATAAGTTTTGCAGCTACCGATAACGACATTTGATATAAAACTTCGCGTCGGGAAAGATCTATGGCTACTTGGGCGATATCCGCTTCTGTCAGACGAGTTAATTCATCTTCGGTGTTATATTTTAAATCTGTAAGGCTGTCTTTGAGATTGTATAAGAATCCGATTTTTGAACCCACAGAAACCTCAGTTTGAACCAGCAG
>Ga0315533_1003417_pt1 | contig 10462 bp, 7 predicted proteins | sample SalMarSW160130MG_FD_203081 | JGI IMG/M metagenome (GOLD analysis project Ga0315533, IMG submission 203081) | Salt marsh sediment microbial communities from the Plum Island Ecosystem LTER, Massachusetts, United States - Salt Marsh Sediment SW1601-30 ...
AAGAGCCCCACGGCGATGGCGGCCAGGCCGATCATGACGCGCATCCGCTGCTGGGGAAACACACGCGCCAGGATGAGCGTGATTAGACACCCAATGGACGCAGGCACTATGATGAAGGGGATGAAAAACGCCGCCGCGGCAACGTAAAAGGACCACGATGCCTGGCTGCTCCTTCCATACGCGAGGATCAGCGGCGAGCCCAGAAAGGCCAGCGCCCAGGAACTGAACGTGATGCATTCCCAAAACCGGGCCATGAAAAACGCGCGAAACGAAACCGGGGTTTGAAGCAAATAGGTAACTTCGCGGGACCGGTACAGCGTGGCGAACGACACCAGGACGTTCGAGAAGATCAGCATGAAGAACACTGCGAGGGCCAGCACACCGAGCATCCGCGCCATAATGATGTCGCCAAGCTTGAGCGGGTCGCTTCCCGCTTCACCCCCGAACTCGATCAACCAGTTGAAGCCGGCAAAGAAGAAGCCGAAAGCGGCCAGCCACAACCCGCTCGCGAAGACGGTGATGACAGTGACCTTGAGTTTGGATTGATCGCGGATGGAGGCGACTTCGTGCCGGGCCATGCGCAGTTTGGCCCGGAAAATCACGAGCACCTGACTCATCCGTCATCCTCCTGGGTCAATTCGAGGAAGATGTCCTCGAGCGTGCCGGGGTTCTTGGCCACGGCCCGGACTTCCTCGACCGTGCCTGTGTACAGGAGCTTGCCGTCGTTAATAATGCCGATGCAGTCGGCGACTTCCTCGGCGATGCTCAGCGTGTGCGTGGACATGAATACAGTGACACCTTCGCGGGTTTTCTGGCGGAGGAAATTCTTAACGAACCGGATGTTTTTCGGGTCGAGGCCGACCCACGGCTCGTCCACGATAACGATGCTCGGGTTGTGGAGGAAACACGCCGCGAACGACAGCTTCTGGCGCATGCCGTGACTGTAGTCCTCGATCAGTTGGTCGGAGACGCCGTCGAGGCCGAACAGTTCAAGAAACCGCTCAGTGTTGTCGGCGATTTGGGATTCAGTCATCCGATACAGCCCTGCGACGAACTGCATGAACTCGCGCCCCGTCAGCTTCTCGTAGAGAAATGGCGCGTCGGGGATGTAGCCGATGAGTTGCTTGGCTTCGACCGGCTCTTTTTGGATATCGTGGCCGCCCAGGATAGCCCGGCCCTCGGTGGGGTGGAGCAGCCCGGTCAGCATCTTGATGGTGGTGGTCTTACCCGCGCCGTTCGGACCCAGGAAACAGAAAAATTCCCCCGCCCCGATTTTGAGGGTCAGCGACGCAACCGCGGTGTTGTCGCCGAACTGTTTGGTCAGCTTTTCAGTCTGAATCATTCGTCCTTACCTGTCTTCACCCGGTGTGGGCGGGACGCCCCATGACGCGGCGCTACACCCTCTCAGGCGAAGACTTCAGTTTCCTCCGACTAACAACCAGCAATTAACTACTGAATCTTCAGGACCTCGACCTGCAACTGCCCCAGGTAGGGCAGCAATTGCGGCCATTTCTCGATGCTGCCGGTGAGCAGTTTGATGTGGGCGGCGTCAGCGACGGGCTGGCCGAGGGTCGGATCCAGCCAGGTCCAACGGCCTACGTACACTTCCGGCCAGGCGTGGTAATAGAAGCCCTCGAGCTCGTCGCTCCAGGCCACGCCGATGGCGATGCGCGTGGGGATACCGGCCGCCCGCGCCAGGGCCGTGAACAGCACGGTGTGCTCATTGCAATCCCCTTCCTTGGTCTTTAGCACGTCCAGCGCGGAAGGCAGACTCATCACCGACGTCTTCTCGATGGTGTCGTAGACCCATTCGTAAATGCGCAGCGCACGCTGCCAGACATCCGGTTCGTCGCCGACGATATCTTTGGCGCGGGCGGTGATCTTGGGATGATCCGCCTGGACGAAGGCGTCGCTTTTGAGAAACGCCGCCCGAGTTTCCTCATCGAGCGCCGGCCCATCGGATGCAGCCGGCTCTTCCGGCGTACGAATGTCGAAGCGGCCTTGCGCAACCATGCGCTGTGTGTCATCTTCGGGCGGCATAGTCCCTTCGGGGAGGTTGGTCAGCACAATATCCATCGCGGAGGCGCCCCGCACGGGCCTTTGGCCCGTCGGACGCACGGCCATCATTCCGATCAGGCCCTCGGCATCGCTGGGCCTGAGGGCCTCCAGGGCCTCTTCCTGGGTAAGCTTCTTGAGCGTAAATCCAAAGGGCGTTTCGGCATAGAGCACCTCATCGTCGTAGGAGACCCACGCCTTCGAGGTGATGCCACCGAGGCGCGTGACGAGAACCTTCGTCTGGACCTCTTCACCGCCGTAATCGACCGTTTCTTCCCCCACACAGGTGATCTCGGCCTTCGTGACCGACAATGTCATCGGGTCGAAGGTGTCGACATAGACCTCGTCGCCGGGTTCGAGGCCCGGCACGTTGAGGGCCGCCGTACCCATGTTTCCCGAAAACAGCAGGTTCTCACCCACAGGCACCTTGAGCGGGATGGTCTCGCCCCCGGTGTGAATCTGACCGTCGAGCAGGCCGTCGTCGATGGTGGCGGCGATGCGCATCTTGTGCTCGGCAGAACTCACCGAGAAATCAAACTCGCTCAGGCCGTGGTCGCGCGATGCCCAGGCTTGCCCGGCCATGTGAATCTCCGTGGGAACCGACAGGACGGTCATACTCAGCCTGGCCCAGAACCTCAGGAACTGGCCGTATTCGCCGTTGCGTGCCTCGGGCCGGGTTTGAGTGTTCAGCACGCCGATGCACACGCCGTTGGGCATGTACAGCCCCATCCAGGTATCGGTCTCGCGCTCGACATACGCCAAGACCTTGCCGCGCCCGAAGTGCGGCACCAGCACTTCGCGCCGGATCAACAAGGCCATCATGACCAGCCAGAGGCTGATGATGGCCGTTGCGAACAGTTTTATGCTTGACGCCCGCAACACTTCTTGTACTTCTTCCCACTGCCGCAGGGGCACTTGTCGTTCGGACCGATCTTGGAGCCCACCCTCACCGGCCTCCGCTTGACCTTCGGCCGGGGCCCGTCCGGCCCTCCGGCTCCGGGCATCTCGGTTGTGGATGTCTGACCGGCCAACGCGAACCGGCTGGTGTCATAGGCGGCAAAACTCCGGTCTTGTTCCTTGTCCGCACCGACATAGGTGTAGCGCGAAAGCTGTGCAAACGGGTCGCTCTGGAAAGTCAGCGTGCCCCGTCGCGCCTGGACCTGCCGCGTACGCCGCACTTCCGGATCGGTCAGCCGAAACAGCGTTTGGACAACATTCTCCTCAGTGGCGCGTATCATCTCCTCGAACATCTCAAACCCTTCGGTCTTGTATTCGAGCAGGGGGTCCCGTTGCCCGTACGCGCGCAACCGTACCGACTCGCGCAGATAATCCATCGAATACAGGTGGTCGATCCACTTGTCGTCCACTGCACGCAACAGCGCCATCATTTCGTAATCGTGCACGCGCTTGCGGGCCAACTGGGCGAAGTCGATCTGCGATTCATCCCCACCGATCTGATCGCGATAGGCCTTCCGGATTTCCTCGGCGATAAGCGCTTCCCGGCGCGCGTATTCCTCGAGCGCCTGATCCAGCAGGGAATCAGCAAGCGGCTTGGGCTCCTGGTCCTCAGGCCCGGCCAGGTCCGGGTCAAACCCGAAAACGCGCCGGAACGCCGTTGCCAGTCCTTCAAGGTCCCACTCCTCGGGCAGCATATCCTCCGGCGCATAAGCATCTGCCAGGTCATCCACGAGGTTCCCAAACATCTCGTGGAGCTGCTGGGTCACGTCACGGTCTTCCAGTACATCACGCCGCATGCCATATATGATCTGGCGCTGCTTGTTCATAACGTCATCGTATTCTTTGAGATGCTTGCGAATCTCGAAGTTGTACTCTTCCACCTGCCGCTGGGCCCGCTCGATCGTTCGGGTGACCATCTTCTGGCTCAAGGGCTCGTCGTCCATCTCCTCCGAGCCGACCCAGTCCATGAGTTTCTTGACCTTATCACCGCCGAACAGCCGGGCCACTTCGTCTTCAAGACTGACGTAGAACCGCGTGGCACCGGGATCGCCCTGCCGACCGCATCGACCGCGCAACTGGTTGTCGATGCGGCGGGACTCGTGTCGCTCCGTACCGATGATCGCCAGGCCGCCCAGTTCCCGCACGCCTTCGGCCAACTTGATGTCCGTGCCCCGGCCGGCCATATTGGTCGCGATGGTGATGGCGTCAGGCTTGCCCGCGTTGGCCACGATGGCCGCCTCGCGCTCGTGGTGCTTGGCATTGAGCACCTCGTAGTTCGTGATGCCGCGTTCCGAGAGTATCTTGGCGACGAGTTCCGACTTTTCGATCGAGACCGTGCCGACCAGGACGGGCCGGCCCGACTCGTGAATGCGGACAATCTCGTCCACGACGTGCCGGTACTTTCCCGCCTCCGTGGCGAACACCAGGTCAGTTGCGTCACCGCGAATTAAAGGCAGGTTTGTGGGAATTTGGACAACATCCAGGTCATAAATCTGGCCAAATTCCATGGCTTCTGTCGCAGCCGTGCCCGTCATCCCGGCGATTTTATCGTACAGCTTGAAGTAGTTCTGATAGGTGACACTGGCGATGGTCTGCATCTCAAACTGCACGGCCACCTGCTCCTTGGCCTCGAGCGCCTGGTGGAGTCCGTCCGAGTACCGCCGCCCCTCCATGGCGCGGCCGGTGAACTCATCGATGATGAGCACTTCGCCGTCTCGGACCATGTATTCATCGTCGCGCTTGAAGAAATAGTGGGCCCTGAGGGATTGCTCGATCATGTGCACGATGCCGAGCGACTCGCCCGTGTAGAGGTCCTCGACGCCCAATAGCTTCTCGGCCGTTTCCATGCCCTCTTCAGTCAGGATCGCGTGCTGCTGCTTTTCCTCGATTTCGAAGTGTATGTCTTTGCGCAACCGCCGCACCATCTCGCCAACCTTGTAATACAGGTCGGTGCTTTTCTCGGGCCGCCCGGAGATAATCAGCGGCGTGCGCGCTTCGTCGATCAAAATCGAATCAACCTCGTCCACAATGGCGTAGTTCAGTTCGCGCTGTACACGCATTTCGGGCCGAATGGCGCCGTTGTCCCGCAGGTAATCGAACCCGAACTCGTTGTTGGTTCCGTAGGTGATATCCGCACGATAGGCAACTTGGCGTTCGGCCGTGTCCATGTCGTGCTGAATCAGTCCCACCGTCAGCCCCAAAAACCGGTAAATGGGCCCCATCCACTCGCTGTCGCGCCGGGCCAAGTAGTCGTTGACCGTCACGAGGTGCACACCGCGGCCCTCGAGTGCGTTCAGGTAGAGCGGCATCGCCGCCACCAGCGTCTTGCCCTCCCCCGTGACCATCTCGGCGATATTGCCCTGATGCAACACGATGCCCCCAATAACTTGGACATCGAACGGACGCATACCCACGACCCGCTTGGCAACTTCGCGCACCACCGCAAAGGCCTCGGGCAACAAGTCGTCCAGCGGCTCGCCCTGGGTCAGGCGCTCCTTGAACGCGCCGGTTTGCGCCCGCAGTTCATCGTTGGCCATGACCACGCACCGCGCCTCTTGCGCTCGCACCGCATCGAGGCTCGGCAGCAGCCGCTTGACGTGCCGCTCGCTGCTCGTGCCGAACATGGATTGCAGCAAGGAACTCACCATAGGAAAGTGGCCTCCATTCGGTCTTACGTGCTACTATTCATCATAACAAAGGGACCGTGCGAAGTCTATTTTTGTCAGCGTTCAGCCGTCAGTTGGCGGGGAACAAATGTATCGACAAAACACAACAGTTCCGTCCTTAACCGGCAGCTAACCACTGACGACTGGAGTGCGCCGCTTTGGTAGCGCTTTATCTCCTTTCACTCGGGGTGTCGGCCGGGCTGACAGGGGTTTTCGGCCATCACCTGCTCGAGGGCCAGGGCTATGCCCCGGCCGCATTTCGCATGGACGTGGTCCTTGCGGCGGGCATCGCCTGTGCCTATATGGCGGTGCAGTTGCTTTATATGACCACGCTCCGGCTGCTCTATCCTACACGGGCGGCGGGACCGCTGGTTGCGGAGGTGATGTCGCATCTAGGCGCCCTTGCCCTGATTCCCTATTTGCTCGAGGCGCCTGTCGAATGGCCACATCCCATCTTGTTCAAAGTTGAACCGCTGATTTACCTCGGCATGTTCGGCGCGATACACGGCTTCTTCAAGTTGGTATCCTTCTACGCCAGCATCAGCGGGAAGCCGGCGGGCCGGCTCGGCGCGTTGGGATGGCTGCTGGGCTGCGGGCTGACCACGTTAGGCGCCTGCGCAGTGTTTGATGCTTGGCTGGCAGACGCACAGGAAAACCGGCCCACCGTGTCAGAAGAGGCCGGCTATTACCGAACTGGCGGCGAATATGCACGGGCGCGGGTCATGCCGGAAGGCGCAGAGCTCGTCTGCCCGGCGCCGGCGCGCGCGGGCCAGTGCCTGACGTTTCGCTGGGCCAATTTGCCCGGCCTTGGGGCCGAGGAAGAACCGCTGGATACGGTCTATGTCACGGCTGTGCTCGAAGGCACCGTAGCGAAACGCTATTCCGCGGCGGTGGTCTTGCGCGCGGGCGGCTGGGCCGAGTTTCGCGTGCCTGCCGAGGGGTTTCCTGCGAACACCCAAACGTGCGCCGTCACATGGACCGCCCAAAGAGAGCCGGCCTGGCGCGCGCTGGCCGGGTTGCGCCCGATGGTCACGTCGCACCGACGGCTCTTGGTCTCGGGGCCGTTCGCACATCAAACCCATCAAGGGCGCGAGGAACCTAACATCATACTCATCGCCGTGGAAGGGCTCGGCGCCGAACACCTGGCCTGCATGGGTTACAACCGTGACACAACGCCCGCCCTGGACCGGCTGGCTTACAGCACAGTAACGTTTGCCAATGCATATACGCCTGCGCCAGAGGCCCCGGCGGCCTGCATGACCCTGCTCACTGGGCTTACCCCCCTGCGACACGGCTATCTTGGGGACCACCGCGGCCCGCTCCCGGCGCACTACCAGACCCTGGCCGAGGTACTCCGCCAACGGCACTATGCCACGGCCGCGTTCACGGAGGGCGACGGCGGCGGTGACGAGGACCTGGTGTTCGGCAGCGGGTTTGAACGGGGGTTCGAGATCTTCGACTCGTCGTACGCCGCGGATTCGCGCATTACGCTCGAGAAGGCCGCAGCGTGGATCGATGCGCACGCCGGCTTGCGGTTCATGGTTTTTGTGCGATTGTGCGAACTGCGCGATTCCAAGCCTCGTGTCCGCTATGGGGATGGGTTCGCCAAAGGCAAGAACCCGCGCACCCTGGACGTGTACGACGGCGCCCTGCGGTACGTCGACGAGCAACTCGGCGCGTTCGTCAAACACATCCGTAATGGCGCAACGCGCAAGAACACGTGTATGGTGGTAACGTCCACATACGGGCTGGACTTCTCCAGAGGGCGGAACGCCGCGCCTGAGCGCCTGCTGACGGAAGCGTGTCTGCGCGTGCCCCTGTTCCTGCTTGCGCCAGGGGTCAACAAGGACAAGCGCGCCGGCGTCATCGCCCTTGAGGACGTTATGCCGACCTTGCTCGACCTGGCCCGGGTGGAACTGGACTATCCGGTGGACGGACGCAGCTTCCTCAAGCCGCCCGTTACTAAGGAACCCGTGTCAATGATGGGCAAGCCCCTGGTGCTTTCGCTACGTTCCGGCCGATGGCGCTTTACATGGCGCTCCGGCCGGTTGCCTTTCGCCGCGCGGTCCCGCTCCGAAGGCCAAGTGCTCGAACTCTACGATGTGACCGCGGCCCAAAAGCGCAACAGCGCCGCCAAGAATCCTCAACTCGTGACGCGCTACCGAGATTATCTCGAAGCGTACCTGGACGAGCGGTGTCAGCACTGGCCGCAGCCAAAGTGATTGACAGGGGTGCCACCCCGGAGACACGCTCAAACCGAGTTTGAGCGTGGCACCCGGCGTCTCGCCACGGTACGGATATGATTAAGTTAGCAAAGGAGGTTTCTATGAAGACTTACCATCACACGTTTGTCGGACTTTTCGTCCTTCTCGCCGTCTTATCCGTCAGCGTGGGTTATTGCGATGCGCAAGAGGATACATTCACCATCGTCCAAATGTGTGACACGCAGCTCGGTTTCGGCGGCTACACCCATGACATCGAGACCTTCAAGCTGGCCGTCAAGCAAATCAACGCCATGAAACCCGATTTCGTGATCATCTGCGGTGACTTGATTGAGAAGGCCGGCGACGAGAGATCGGTTCAAGACTTCCTGGCGATCAGGGCGGTGTTCTCCATGCCTTGTTACTGCACGCCGGGCAACCACGATATCGGCAATGACGCACGCCCCAACCTGTTGCAACTGTACCTCGAACGGATCGGTAAGGACCGCTTCAGCTTCGATCACAAGGGCTATACATTTGTCTGCGTGAATACCCAATTGTGGAAGGCCCCCGTCGAGGCTGAAACCGCAGGACACGACGCTTGGCTCGAGAAAGCGCTCGAAACCGCCTCGGACGCTGGCAGGCCGGTCGTCGTGTTCGGCCACATCCCCCTGTTTGTCGATAAACCTGACGAACCCGAACAATACTTCAATCTACCGCTCGAAAAGCGTCGGGAATTGTTCGTCCTGTTCAAGAAACACGGCGTCGTCGCCGTGCTGACCGGCCACGCGCATCGCAACGCCATCCACGAACACGACGGCATCCAGTACGTAACCAGCGCCACGACCAGCAGGAATTTCGACGATGCGCCCATGGGGTTCCGCCTGTGGCATATCGGCGCGGCGCCACCGCTCAAGCATGAATACATCGCCGTCGAAGGCGCCTCGCCGCCGGCCGAACAATAGCCACTACGCGGTTCTACAGGTCAAAGATCACGCGCGCGGTGAATCCTTCCCCGGTCTCGCGCAGTTCGATCTCGTGGTAGGTAGCGCCTTTCACCTCTTGCACCCGTTCTTTGGGGGCGCAAGTGTACCCGCGCAACTCGGCCACAAAGGCCAACGGATCGTCGGCGGCAAACGCGAACTCCGTCGCGACAAACCGCTCCACTTCTAGCATGAAGATCAATTCCTGCAGCCACCGCACGAGAATGTCTTCGCGGGATTCCCCCTTCACCTCGATACTTCGGGTGCTGTGGACCTCGGCGCGCATCTCGCGCAGGGCAAGCGCGTAGAGCGCGTGGGCCGCCGCCTCGAGCAGCCCGTGGAAACTAGCCGCGCAGCATTCCACCTGCACATCGGCCGTATGTTCCAAAAACCGAAAACTCATGGTCTCGAGGCCTCGATACAACTCCACATAAATAAGGGGTACTGTCTCTATTCTACCGCTCGTTTGCCAAAAACGGGGACAGTCCCCGTTTTGCTCAGTTTTTGCGGGTCTTTTTGGATTTTTCTTCGAATTTGCCCTGTGAACGGTTACCTTTTCGTGCTCTTATTGGTGTTGTTCTACACTTGGTTAGGTGCTTTCGCGTTTGAAGGATAGGACCCCTACGCCGTTCCACCACATAGCGCGGTCGCCATTGAACCGTGCGGGAAGTTCGTAGAGTAGCCGCCAGCGATACTCGGATTCCGCTATTGCGCGCAGGGTGGCGACCTTGGCATACGACTGGGAATCAGCGGCGAAACGCCAGTCATCGATCAAAACCAGGGCTTCCTCGGCCAGGAAAGGCTCGACCTCCTTGATGGCGAGGTACTGGCTTTGGTCATCGTGCGCGCCGTCGTAAAAATACAACCCGATGGGAATCGGCAATTTCTCCGGTGTGAAGATCTCCAGAAAATCACAGTCGTAAAACGTGACTCTGTCGATTACTCCATATCGGGCCAAGTTGGCCTGGGTAATCTCGAAGCAGTTTTCCTCGAATTCAGAGAAGTTGTCGCATGCGAAAACGGGCCGCGGCGGGCTGTCGATCATGGCGGAAAGGAGGCTTTTCCCGTGATATGTGCCCACTTCGAGGTAACATTCCCCCTCATCTAGAAAGTGAGACGCCAGGTTGATCAATTGTTGTTTCTTGATGGAGAGCTTGCCCTCCACATCCGGGCACAGGTCCACCGCCGCGACAACTATAGGATCCCAATAGGCATAGGTGGGCTCATTGCGCTCCTTACCCTCAAAGTGGCGCCGGAACGCCTTTCGAAAATCGGCAATGTTCATGACATGGTGAGCGGTTCCTACGCCCTGTAGAGGCTGTGGCCGATGCCCATGGCTTCGCGGCAGGACTCGACGGTTTCCAGCGCAATGGGCGTGACCTTCTTGGCGTTTTCGCGCAGGAATTCCTTCGCGAATTCGTCGGTGTTGTCCGGCGCGCTGAACTTCTCGATGATGGGCGCGTTGAACTTCGAGACGTACTCGGCCAGGACGGACTTAAGCGTACCGTAGAACTTATCCCGACGGCGATACTTGCCCAGGAAGTCGAGGTACACGGCCTCGGGCGCAAGCAAATGGAGCAACAGATACAACACGCCGACG
>Ga0315533_1003420_pt1 | contig 10460 bp, 9 predicted proteins | sample SalMarSW160130MG_FD_203081 | JGI IMG/M metagenome (GOLD analysis project Ga0315533, IMG submission 203081) | Salt marsh sediment microbial communities from the Plum Island Ecosystem LTER, Massachusetts, United States - Salt Marsh Sediment SW1601-30 ...
AGTATGATACACCCTTCATGGGATTAACATGAAGAAGATCCTCGAAGACATCAGGATACTCGACTTCACCCACGTCTGGTTCGGCCCCTACTGCACCATGATGCTCGCCGAGCTAGGCGCCGAAGTCATCAAAGTAGAGCCACCCTGGGGCACCATCGGCCGCCTGGGGCCAGGCGAGCTCTACCACGGCACCAGCACCACGTACTACGCGCTCAACCTCAACAAGAAAGACGTGGCCATGGACCTAAAGAACCCCGAGGTAAAGGAGATCATCAGGGAGCTCGTCAAGCAGAGCGACGTGGTCGTCCAGAACTTCGCCCCCGGCGCCATGGAACGGCTGGGCCTCGGCTACGACGTACTCAAGGAGTGGAACCCCAGGATCATCTACGCCGCCCTCAGCGGCTTCGGGCAGACCGGCCCCTACAGCAGGTACGGCAGCTACGCCGTCATCGCCGAGGCCATCAGCGGCCATAGCTACGCCACCGGCAAACAACACGACCCCGACGGGCCGCCCATCACCATGGCAGGCGCCCTCGGCGACCTCGGCCCCGCCATGTACGCAGCTTTCTCCATCGTTGCCGCCCTCAGGCACCGCGACAGGACCGGTGAGGGCCAGATGATCGACGTCGCCCAGGTCGACACCATGGTGGCCTTCAACTGCACCGCATCCGTCGCCTACGACCTCCTCAAGGAGAGCCCCATCAAGAGGAGGCAGCAGAGGCCCCAGGACCCCAACAGGATATGGGGCATCCTGCCCGTGAAGGACGGGTGGATACAGGTCGCCGGCGAGCGAGGCAAGGCCATAGAGAACCTCAAACAGGAGCTGGGTGTCGAGGAGGTCAGCAAGGAACTGGTCCAGGAACGGATCAACGACATGACCCGTATGGAGGCGTTCAGGTGGCTCGCCGAGATGGGGGTCCCATGTGCCCCCATCTACGAGGCCTACGAGGCCATGTGGGACCCCCACCTGGAGGCCCGAGGCATGTGGGTCGAGGTGGAGCACAAGGCCGCAGGCAGTTACAAGATACCCAACTTCCCCGTCAAGTTCAGCGAGACCCCCGGCGAGGTCACCGACGCCGCCCCCATGCTGGGGCAGCACACACGGGAGGTGCTGAAGGAGCTCCTGGGCAAGACCGACGAAGAGCTCGACGCCCTGGAGAAGCAGGGAGCCATAGCCCAGTGGAAGGATTAACTCCTTTTTATCATCTCGACACGAATTTATTCCCTTTCATATAGAACCTAAGTTTTTCAGACAGGTCCTTCGTGACTCCAATCCTATTACTTCTGCCTATCTCGAAGTCTAGATGGTTATCCAGCACATGAACAGGATGTGTTTCATCGGTAACGGGAAGCCCATTGAGACTCCTATCGACGTTAAGAGCTATGGTTAGCTTCCCTGGGCCAGTAGTTAAGTCAGTGTCTTCATCCACACGGCGAGACGCCCTCATTGCCTCGATTCCCAGAGTGGGCTCTATCGCTCTGATGAGGACTGCTCCCACCTTTCCAAGCTCATGGGCGACGAAGTTGAGCATCCAGTACCTATGGACGTTGTAGACGAACAGCCGGCCGGGCTCCCCGAACATCACCGCGTTGTACCGTTTCCTCCCTCTATGTGCCCTCGAAGCAGGGTCATCCACGCCATAGTACGCCTCTGTCTCGACGATTAGGGCTTCCAGCGACTCGCAGCCGAGCCTCCTAACCAGCCACTTTCCGAGTAAGTCACGGGCCACCTCCGCGGTGTCCCGTGCATAGAAACGCTTAGTGAGGACTCTAGGCTTCAAACCAATGATTGAGTTGGCGTATGCATTGAAAAATTAGCGCCTAGGGTGCTAGCCCTGCATCCCCCTCGCCAGGTCCAGCAGCGCCTTGTAAGGGTCCTCAGCCTTCACCACGCCGCTGGCCACCAGTATGCCCTCGGCCCCCAGCTTCATGGCGGCCCTCACGTCCTCACCGTTGGTGATGCCTGCCCCGCAGAGCACCTTCACCTTCGGGTTGACCCTCCTCACCGCCTCAACGGAGTCGCTTACCACCTCGGGTCTCGCCTTGGAGACGGGGATGCCTGTGCCTATGAGCTCCGGCGGCTCGATGGCTATCGCATCGGGTTCGAAGGCAGCCACGAGTCCAGCTTTCTCCGGGGTATCCACACAGACTACCGTTACGAGGTCGGCTTCCTTAGCCCTAGCCACGCTCGCCTCGATGACGTTCAACGGGATCTGCCTCTCAGAGTGGTTTAGCAGCGTCCCCTCGCAGCCAGCCTCTGCGACGGCCTCCGGGAGCATGTGCCCCGTGTACTTGCCGTACGTCACCGGGTCCACGTGCTGAGCGAAGACGGGGGTCTCGCAGCTGTCCGCCACGGCCCCCAGATCCACCGCCTGCGCGGCCACGGCTATGCTGATGCCCGTCTTCTCGTACACCCTCTCGGCAATTCTGGCGAACTCGATAGCCCTCTGGCCCATCCCCTCCTCGTAGGTCTTCAGGTTCACTAGGATGAGGGGGTACTGGACGATGATCACGGACATAGCTCTCACGGAATATTCGCGGCGCACCTATTTGAGGCTTTGACGTAGGCCTTCAGCTGCGTGGCTCCCGCATACCATGGGTGGCTACGGCCTGTAGCTCTTCATGAAGCCCTCGGTGGCCGCCAGGTACTCATCGACTTCCTCCGCTGTGTGGGGGCTGCTCACCCAGCTGTGGCTGACGGTGGGGCTGAGGAACACGATTCCCCGCTCCAGCATGTAGCTGAAGAAGGCTCGGGTGGCGTCGAGGTCGTTCCCGGCGGTGTCCCCCACGTTCTTGGGCGGCTCTTTCTGGAAGTGGATGGCGAAGGTGGAGCCGACCCCGGTGACCGACGCCGGCAGCCTGCTCCGCTGGAAGATGTCGTCCAGCCCCATACGCATCTTCTCGCCGAGGGCGTCTATGTGCTTATAGATTCTCCCGTCTTCGAGGGTGTCTATGGTGGCGCAGCCGGCGACCATGCTTATCGGGTTCCCCGTGAAGGTGCCGCCGTGGGCGCAACGCTTCTCGGGCTCCGGGTGCTTCCGGTGGTCGAGGAGCTCCATCACCTCCTCTGAGGCGCAGAACGCGCCCACAGGGAAGCCCCCACCGATTATCTTACCCATTATAGTCATATCGGGCTCCACGCCGTAGTAGCCCTGGGCCCCGCCGAGGCCGAGCCTGAAACCGGTCACCACCTCGTCGAAGACGAGGAGGGCCCCCGTGTCGTCGCAGATCTCTCTGAGGCCTTCGAGGTAGCCGGGCTCAGGGGTTATGAACCCCGCGGCGGCCATGACCGGCTCCAGTATGATGCACGCCAGATCGTGTCTCTCGGCGACCCTCCTCGCGGCCTCGACGTCGTTGAAGGGGACGGCGTACGTGTCCTCCGTGGTCTTGGGGTTGAGGCCCGCGCTCTCCGGCCTCCCGAAGGGGCGGCTCACGTACGCGTGGAGGCTGTCGTATCCGCCGTGCCAGCTCCCCTCCACTTTAAGCATCTTCATCCTGCCCGTGTAGGCGCGGGCCAGGCGTGTCCCGTAGAGGTTTGCGAGGGTGCCGCTGCTTGTGTACCTCACCATCTCCGCCGAGGGCACGTGCCTGACTATGCGTTCGGCGAGCTCGATCTCCTTCTCGTGGGCGAATCCGTAGTGGGTTCCAAGGTGCAGCTGCTTGGCCACGGCTTCCACCACGGGCTTCGGGCTGTGGCCCAGTATCAGGGCTCCGTGGCCCACCCAGTAGTCCGTGTATACGTTGCCGTCGACGTCGTAGACCCTCACCCCCTCCGCGTGGTCGACGTAGAAAGGGTACGGCGGCAGCGCGCGGATGGCGTAGCTCACCCCTGCCGGCAGAACCTTCGCCGCTCGCTCGCTCAACGCCTTCGATCCCTTGGTCCTGTCCATGTAACCCACTAGAATCCCCCTCGACACATTGAACGTGTTGGGTCTCGGCTATAAGAATAACTGGGAAACCGAGGGCTCATGGAGCGGCTCGCTGCGGTTTCAGCGATAAGCAGAAAAACAAGCGCCGCTTCGAGAAACATGTGGATCAGCCCTCAAAGGAAAGGCTCAACCTTCTCGTTTTGGAGCAGATGGAGTTATCCGAGCTGGTGGAGGCGGTGGAGCTTCTGCATGAGGCCGAGCTTGTGGCAGGAGTGGACGTCTCGTACGTGGGCGGGGTAGCCTTCTCGGCCGCCGTCGTCATGGACGAGAGCCTCGACGTGCTTGAGGTATCCACGGCCGAGACGCGGGTGGAGTTCCCTTACGTGCCCGGCTTCTTCTCATACAGGGAGCTCCGCCCCGCGATGAAAGCCTTGCAGGGGCTGTCCGGATACGACGTCCTGATGGTGAACGGCCACGGGCTTGCTCACCCCAGGGGCTTCGGGCTGGCCTCCCACATCGGAGTCGAGCTAAAAAAGCCTACGATAGGCGTTGCTAGGAGGTTGCTCTGCGGTGAACTCGACGACCCTGACGCCGATGAGACGCTGATAAGGCATAGCGGCAAGGTGATAGGCGCCAAGATGACCTCCCCAACGGGGTCACCTGTGTACGTCTCGGTGGGCCACCTGATCACTCTGGAGTCATGCGTCGAGATAGCGGACGCCTACTTTCTGGACCACTCGCTTCCCGAGCCTCTCATGGCGGCGCACAGGTACGCCGGGGACCTGTCTAGACCCAGATGAAAAAGGGTCACTGGAAATAGGTTGGTGGGAGAACTGGTTCACCTGTTTTCTCCCGTAGCTCCTTGAGCTGCTTCTTTATGCGGTGGTGTAGTGCCCAGAACTCTTTGGGTATGCCTTCCTCGTCGCCGTAGAGCCCCTCCATCCTTGCCTGCTTCTCCAGGTACTTGTCTACGCGTAAGCTGAACTGTTTGGTGTACTCGGCCTCCGTGTACTCCTTGTCGAAGACCCTCCTGAACAGCTTCCTCAGGTCCTCGTACCTGGGGATGTAGCCCAGGGGTGTCTCCACGGCGCCGTACTCGCCGTGGACCCGTCCCTCGGCCCAGATGACCCACACCTTCTTGTCCACCTTCTCGTTGAGGTAGCGGCCGTCCTCACCCTTGATGAAGTAGTTGGTGCTGAACACCCTGGGGCAGTTCTTCAGGCTGCGGCCGAACCTGATGTGGTTCGACAGGTACAGCCCGAAGGGTACAACCATGAAGTCCATGACCGCCATGGGGCTGCTCTTCCTGACGCCCGCCTGGCCCAGGGTGGCGCTCGTGGTCTCGGACTCGATGGTGGCGCCCATGTATACCCCGTGCTCCCAGGTGAGGGACTCGCTTATCGGGACGTTGGTGTCGCTGTCCCTGCCGCCGTAGAAGAAACCCTGTATGATGTGGCCATCCTTGGCGTCCCAGTTAGCGTCCACGTTCTCCAGCTCGCTGAGCCTTATGGTGTACCGGGCGTTGGGGTGGGCTAGGGATATCTCTTTGCCGTCCTCATCCTTCTTGCCCTTGTACCACTCGCCGCCGTGGTTCATACCCGTCGTCGGGTACTCGTCCTCGTCCAGACCCATGCTAAGCCAGTACGCCTTGCCCTCGTGGATGAGGATGTTGCTGAAGATCATCTCGCGGGGGGTGGTGAGAGTCGTATAGATCACGGGGTCGTCAACGGGGTTCACGTCCCTTATGATGCCGAAGACGCCGGCCTCTATGTTGACGGCGCGGCAGTAGCCCCCCTCGTCAGCCTTGAGGTAGGCGATGTCGTCGCCCACGATGGTCATCCCCGGTATCATGGCGGTGCTGGTCTTGCCGCACGCCGACGGGTACGCGCCTGTGAAGTAGCTCACCCGGTTCTTGTCCGGGTGCTTCACGCCCATTATGAGCATGTGCTCGGTGAGCCAGTCCTCGTGGTTGGCCTTGTAGATGGCGAGCCGGAGCGCCAGCTTCTTCAGGCCCAGGCTGTTGCCCGCGTACTGGTTGTTCACGCTGTAGACCTTGCCGTCCACGACGTCCACGTATATGCGGCGGTCGTCCACGTTCACCGTGGTGTTCCGCTCGTCCAGCTCCCCGGCGCTATGGATGAAGGTGAAGAACTCTCCGTCCCCCAGCTTCTTGAACTCCTCGTAGCCGTTCCTGTACAGGATGTCCTCGCTGTGGGCGACGTAAATGCTGTCCGTGAGCTGCAGCGCGCATATCGTGAACCTGCTGCCGGTGGGTCCCAAGCTGAAGAACCGGACGAGGCACTCCTTGCCATCCATGGCGCCGTCCATGATGCCCAGAACCTCCTCCAGCCCCTCCTCGCGGCCGATGGTGTTGATGGTCTTCGTCATCTTCATGCCCTCGGGCAGCAGCACCCGGGTGTTCCCCTTGTCCCGGGCCTGGTCGTAGTAGCCGTCGTAGTGGATGGTGTGGCCCTCCATCCCCAGAGGCGCCTCCTCGCCCAGATCTATGGCTAGCTGCCTGACATAGGCGATGTCCTCGGGGCGGTCAGTGATGACAGTCGCCTTGGCAGGCTTGCATAACTCGAGGAACCTAGCAACCTGGTCCTCGACTTTGGGGTTCTTGAGCGCCTTGAGCTTCCTCAGGCTCTCGTCGTCCATGAACCTTGACAATGAATCCGACACTTAGATGCCTCTTCTAGTGTTGAAGGAGGCGCGTATTAGGCTTATCGGTTTTAACCTGAGGCAACCGCTCTCTCCTCGGGCGGCTTAACGTTCCTGAATGTCACCCAGAGGAGCACGTCGTAGAGTCCCTTGATCGCCCCCGCCAAGAGAAAAGGCAGTGAGAAGCCTACGAACTGCATTATGTAGCCGGCTATGCTGGGCCCGACGGCCATGGTGAAGCTCCGTGGCAGGTTGATGAGTCCCTGGACGCGGCTACGCTCTTCTGGCTTCACTATGGCCATCGTGTAGGACTGCCTTGTGGGTACGTCCATCTGGCTCAATAGGCTGCGCCCCAGGTACAGGGAGAGGGATGTCGGCAGGTTAGGCATGTAGGGCACCAGGGCCATCATGATGTTGGCTGGGAGGTGGCTGTACACCATGGTGTTGATGAGGCCGATCCTTTCGCTTATCCGGGCGGCGAGCATGTAGCTCGCCGCGGCGAGGAGGCTCGACGCCGAGAAGATGGCGCCGATCATGTCCATCCCTAGCCCGAACCGCTCGAAGAACCAGTAAGCCACGAGGCTATGGGTTGTGAAGGAGCCCCCCAGCGCGTCCATACTGAAAAGCACCGAGAGGAGGACCACGTACCTCTTGGTCTGGGGGCTCAGGGGCGTCTGCTCCTCGTGCTCCACCTCGATCTCAGCCTCCTCCCCCAGCAGCGAGTACAGGAACACCACAGCGACGTTCAGCAGCGCGTACACCCCGAACATAAGGCGGTATGAGGCGGGCTCGGTGAACCCCCAGCCCTGCAGGATCACCACGAAGCCGGTGAACAGGGAACCCACGGCGGTCGCCACCGAGCCCCCCGTGCTGCGGATCGCGTAGAGCCTCGTCCGCCTATCGTCGGCGCAGCTCTGAGCAAGTATGACTCTCTCAAGCATCTGCGAGGCCCCGAAGCCGCCCCTGTACCCTATGGAGGAGACCACGGCCACGGCGACGAGGAGAGGAGGATACGAGGAGACGAAATACACGGAGCCAGCCGCAGCAGAGAGCAGCCCGAAGAAGACGAGCATCCTTCTCCGTCCAACCCTGTCCGCTATGAAGCCTGCGACGAGGTTGAACAGAGTCGACACGGTGAGGCCGCCGGTGAGCACGAGGCCGATCTGCCACAGCGGTAGCCCAAGGGACTTGAGGTAGACCGCGAAGAAGATGCTGACGAAGCTGGCTGCGAAGGACTGAAGCGGTCTCACCGCGAGGAGCAGCTTGCCGTTGTTGTCCACCCAGTCAAGCATGGAAATTCAATGCATGCTACGAAGTCATAACGTTAACCCTGTAGCTTACGCCATCCACATGCTGGTCGTCTCGTAGGGTCAGCCGCCGTCCATCCTAGTCACATATCAATTAGAACTGCCAAGGCAACCGTTATAGCCCCCGTCCCCCCCCACTTGAAGCATGTCTGAGAACGGTAAACTATCCAGGTTCTGGATACAGGAGCTTACCCGTCCCGCCTTCGAGGACTGGCTCGAGAACGAGCCCGAGCCGGTCGTCATCATAGGCATAGGCGCCATAGAGCAGCACGGTCTGCACCTACCCCTAGGCACAGACAGCCTCGGCTGCAGGGAGTTCATCCACGAGGTGGCGAGCCTCACAAACAGCGTCTGCATCCACCCGTGCTGGCCGGGGTTCAGCCCCCACCACATGTCGTTCCCCGGCACAGTGACCTTCAGCAGCGACACGCTGCTGGGCATACTCATGGACACCATCGGCAGCTTCGCCTACCACGGCGTCAAACGCTTCGTCCTTGTGAACCACCACGGAGGCAACACCCAGACCATGAACCTCGCCGCCCAGCTCGCCAAACGCGAGTACAACGTGATGATAGCCACGCCTCAGGGGCCCCGTGACACGGAGCTCGCCAAGAAGATACAGGAGCGTATGCAGAGGTATCTGGAGGTCCACAGCGGGCCCAGGGAGACCGCGTACGCCCTCCACTACTTCCCCGAGCTATGCGAGATGTGGAGGCTGGAGGACTGGGAGAGCGGCGTCGTCATCTCTGACCGGCTCCGCGAGTTCATGGACCCGGACAGGGAGGACTACGAGCTTGTTAGCCAGGTCTTCAACGCGTGCCTGGGCCCCAACACCGAGGACATCACAAGGAACGGCCAGTACGCCACCACGGACCCACGGACCGCCGACCCCAAAGAGGCGGAGGCTTCCATGGCGGAGGCCGTCCAGTTCATGGTGGACTTCATCGAGCTCTGGAAGAGCATCCCCGTCCCCAAGTGCTTCCTCGACTAACCCCTCTTCTTTTTCAGCTTCTCCGCCTCAGCCCCTTCCATGTGAACCGTGTACTTCTCACCCGGATACTTCACCGAGCGCACGTCCTCACGGTACTTTGCTAGGGCGTTGGTTATGACCCTGTTGAGGTCGGCGTAGGGGTGGGCGAAAGGCGGAGCCTCGTCGTAGACGCCCAGCAGATCGTGGAGCACTAGCACCTGGCCGTCACACATCGGGCCCGAGCCTATGCCTATGGTAGGCATCTCGACTGTCTGGGTTATCGCCTCGGCGGTCTCCGCCGTCACGAACTCTAAGACCACAGAGAACGCCCCAGCGTCGCCCAGGGCCACCGCGTCATCGACTATGGCCGCCGCCGTGTCAGCGTCGGTTCCCTGCACCTTGAAGCTGCCTCCGACGGACGCCCTCTGGGGCATGAGGCCGATGTGCGCCTGCACAGGGATGCCCACGTCCACAAGCGCCTTCACGGTGGACGCCACCTCCTTCCCACCCTCCAGCTTGACGGCGTCGGCGCCCCCCTCCTGTATGAGGCGGGCGGCGTTGGTCACAGCCTGCTCCCTGCTCACGTGGTAAGACATGAAAGGCATGTCGGCGACCACCAGTGGGGCCTTGGCTCCCCTCACCACCGCCTTCGTGTGGTGTATGATGTCGTCCACTGTCACGGGCACGGGGTTCTCGTAGCCCAGCACCACCATCCCCACAGAGTCCCCGACGAGGATCATCTCCAACCCCGCCCTCTCCACAAGCATCGCCGTGGGGTAGTCGTAGGCGGTGACCATGGCGATCTTCTCGCCGGCAGCCTTCATCTTCCATAGCTTCGACACGGTTACCTTGTCCAAGACATCTCACCGGAACAATAGTCAATAGCAGTGAACCCATATAATCACTGGGTAGATATGCGGGTCGCTGTGGTGGGCGCCGGCGCCATGGGCTGCCTATACGGAGGCCACCTGGCCGAGGCCGGCGTGGATGTCACGCTCGTGGATGTCTGGAGGGAGCACGTGGACGCCATCAACGGGAAGGGACTCCACATAACCGGCGTCTCAGGGGACAGAGTAATACAAGTCCCAGCAACGACCGACCCAGAGACAGTAGGAGAGGTCGACCTCATGCTCCTGTTCGTAAAGTCCTACGACACCGCCCAGGTTGTGCGGGACTCCAGTCCCCTTATCGGCGGCGACACATGCGTCTTGACGCTGCAGAACGGCCTCGGGAACCTCGAAGCCATCACCGAAGCGGTCGGCTCAGGCAGGGTCCTCGGGGGTACCACCTCCCACGGCTCCACGCTGGTAGGCCCCGGTGAGATACGTCACGCCGGCGTAGGCCCCACCGTGATAGGGGCGCTTGATAGGGGCCCCTGGAGCATGGCGGAGAAGATAGCCGAAACGTTCAACGATGCCGGCCTCCAGACCCGGGTCAGCGGCGACGTGAGAAGCGACATCTGGGGCAAGGTGCTCGTGAACCTCGGCATCAACGCGTTAACGGCCCTCACAGGCCTGCTGAACGGTCAGCTCCTCGACGTCCCGGAGCTAAGACATCTCATGCGCCTCGCGGTGGAGGAGGGCATCAGGGTGGCCGAGGCCGACGGCGTCGACCTGGGCCCACTCGATCACGTCGCCCACGTCTACGAGGTAG
>Ga0315533_1003421_pt1 | contig 10459 bp, 9 predicted proteins | sample SalMarSW160130MG_FD_203081 | JGI IMG/M metagenome (GOLD analysis project Ga0315533, IMG submission 203081) | Salt marsh sediment microbial communities from the Plum Island Ecosystem LTER, Massachusetts, United States - Salt Marsh Sediment SW1601-30 ...
TCCGATTTTATTTTTTCACATAGTTCAAATCCGTTCATCTCAGGCATAACGATATCCGAAATTACCAGTGATGGTTTATGTTTGGAAAGCCAAACCAGAGCTTGCTGTCCATCCTGTGCTACCTCTGCTTTGTAATGATGACTTTCGAGCAGGTATTTTATCCGGGCAGCTTGTGTGGCGCTATCTTCTACAATTAAGATATCTGCCAGGTTATCTGAAGTTTTTACTTTTTTGCTCATGGTCTATTTTTTTAAGCCCGATTTTGCAAGAATTTCAGCCATCTTCTCCGGAGATAATGCCTGATCGGCCGCCCCAATGCTGAGCGCCTCACCCGGCATTCCAAATACAACACAACTTTCTTTATTCTGAACTAAAGTGAAAGCTCCCTTATCTTTCATAGCTTTCAACTCTACAGCTCCGTCTTTGCCCATACCGGTTAGCAGGACTCCACAAGCATTTGGCCCAAAGGTTTGTGCAACGGAACGGAAAAGGAAACTCACAGAAGGTTTTAATCCATTTTCAGGAGGTTGATCGTTTAAAATGATTTTATTCCCCGGGCTGATCCCCATATGAAAGTTATCGGGAGCGATATAACCAATGCCTGGTGATATGGGTTCCCCGTCCTCGGCGATCCTTAGTTTAATGCCGGAGGTTTTTGATAACCATTCTATAAATCCATTAACAAATCCTTTGGCAATGTGTTGAACAATAAGAACAGGAACCGGCAAATCCTGAGGCAGCCTTGAAAGGATTATCTGCAAAGCTATAGGGCCACCCGTGGAAGCTCCAATCGCAATGACCTGAATCCGCTTCAGATCATTTTCAAATAGTTGTACAAATCGAATTGGTTTTATTTGCTCTTTTCTTCTTCGTGGGAAAAGTCTTACAACCTTTACCTCTGACATGAGCTTTACCGTCTGAATCAGCTCTTTACAGGAAGCTGCGAATTGAGGGTGTTCGAAACCGGGCGGACGAATAATAACAGCAAGAGCACCGGCTTCCAGAAGTCTGAATGTGTTGGTTACTTCTTTTTTATTTGAACTTCCTGATACAATGACAATAGGAGTCGGAACAGTCTCCATAATTGTCCTGGTAGCTTCATAGCCATCCATCCCGGGCATGTGAATATCCATGGTTATAACATCCGGTTTTTTTTTCTTAACGAATTCAACAGCTTCGTAGCCTGAACTGGCAATACCCACTACCTGGATATCAGGATCAGAAGAAAGAAGATGGGCAAGAAATTCCTGAACTACCTTCGAATCATCAACTATTAAGACTTTGATCATATTATTTACTTGTTACTTGTTATTTGGGCTCAAAGGCGTAAAAAAGCCGTTGTGCCGTTACGCCATTATGCCGTTATGCCGTTGAGCCGTTTTCATATCAACTTCTTTATTACTTCCAGAAGATTACCCTGGTCAAAGCTGCTTTTAATAATATAAGCATCTGCCCCAACTTCGATGCCATGTTCGCGGTCTTCGCGTGATTCAAGTGCGGTGACAAGCACAACAGGAATTTCACTCAGCTTTTTATCACCTCTGATCTTTGCTGTAAGCTCAAACCCGTTCATCTTAGGCATATCCACATCCGAAACAACAATATTGAAATCACCGGTTCGGGCTTTTGTAAATGCATCGGCTCCGTCAACTGCAGTGGTTATCCGGTATCCTGCCGTTTCCAGGATATTTTTTATCAGTGTCCTCGATGTTATTGAATCCTCCACGACCAGAATTTTATCAGATTTTGGAACGATAAGTTCATCAACAGATGCTTCGCTTTCCCTTCCTCTTATCCGTACCGCAGATTTCATAAGGTCAACAATATTAAGTACCGGCACAACTTTGCCTGAACCCAGGATAGTTGCTCCTGAAATATTTCTAACACGGTTCAGCAATTTCCCCAGTCCTTTTACCATTACCTGCTGTTCTTCAACCATGTCATCTACCCTGAAGGCAATACGATCATCTCCTGAAACGATAATGGCAATACGAATTTGATTTGAATTCGCCGATCCGGGATCTATTTTGCCCGGACCTTTATTCTTATTTTCATGTAATCCAAGCACTTCACCGAGATCTACTACTGAAATGATCTGGTTATCAACAAGTAGGGTTTCATGGTTTTCAACTGTTTTGATCTCTTTCTGTTCCACCTTCATAACACGTTCGACATTCATGGTAGGAAGCAGGAACATGAATTCTTTCACTTTTACCAGGATGCCTCTGAATGTTGCAAGCGTCAGGGGAAGAAGAATACGAAAGGTGGTACCCCTGCCTGTTTCTGATTCCACAGATATTTTCCCATTCAGTTGTAAAACTTTTTCGGATACGATTGTCAATCCCAGGCCACGTCCGGAAATATCCGTAATAATTGCACTAGTTGAAATTCCCGATTGAAAGATAAGATCCAGAACATCTTTTGGCTCAAGCTTTCCGGCAGCTTCATCTGATAAGAATCCTGATTTCATGGCTGCTTTCAGCACATTTGTCCTGTCTATACCCTTTCCATCGTCGGATAGGGTTATTTCAACCTGTCCACTCTCTTTGGGAACAAAGGCAAGGGTTATGGTTCCACGGACCGGTTTATTCTGTAATATACGCTCCTGTGGTTTGCCAATCCCATGATCAATGCTGTTACGGATAAGGTGGATAAGCGGATCTTTAAGCTCTTCCAGTATACGCTTATCAATTTCAAGTTCTGCTCCAATGATAATAAAATCGATCTCTTTTTTTTGTTCACGTGAGATTTCCCTTACCATTCCGGGAAATGTTTCGACTATATAGCTTACAGGAAGCATCAGCACCTTCTTCATTGCCTCAAGGTGATTGTCGACGAGGAGGTCAAGACTGTGCTGATTACGTTCCATTAATCTGAGAATTTCCAACATCCGGCTTTCCAATTTATTCAAGTGAATTTCGCTGGTATCGCACCATTCATTCCATATATCCAATGTGGCAGAAGTCTTCCGGTTTCTCCATTTTTGTTCTTCATTTTTCCATTCATTCAGCTCAGAGTACAAATCCTTAAGTTCATCGGTTCGCAGATCGATCGCTATTTTTGACTGGATCATCTCCTCTGCCTGCAGAAGCAACGGATCAAGTTTTGATATCGGGATGCGAACCATCCCAATTTGTGTGGGCAAACTATTCGACTGAATATCAGTCTCTGACTCAGTTTCCGGAACCGCGTCATGATGAGCCGGGCGGGATTTTTCACTATCCGTCACAGATGTTTGCAGCAGTTCATTGGTAAAGGCTTTTCCTGAAGCTATTTCCTTCAACTGCCGTGTCAATTCCGTCCTGGTTTGCTGAAAGACAGCCGTTTGTCCAACTCCTGAGGTGGCAACATGTTTTGAGAGCCATTCCACTGTTTTGTGAAAAAGATCGATTGATAAGGGAGTCAGACCAATTTCCTGGCGTTTCAGAGCTGAGAATATACTTTCCATAGGTTGGCAGACGTATTCAATATCCTTTTGATCAACAGAACGGGCTGCACCTTTCAGGCTATGGACTTCCCTGAACAAGACTTCAATGATCTCAGCTGCCTTTTTCTTTGATTGCGTTTTCTCTAATTCACTCAATCCCGCCGAAATTGCATTAAGATGCTCTTCCGCTTCAATCCTGAAAGTTGCCTGGATACGTTTCTGAAATTCCTGATCTTTTTTATCCATGATATTGTCCCTTTTGCCTGTCTTTAGTCCTCATGAACTCACCCCCCTCCGCCCCCTCTACTACTTACTTTTATCTTTTTACTTTTGTCTTTTGTCTTGTGACTTTTGTCTTTTATCTTTAAATTCTTCCTTGCGTCGTGAGTCGTGTATCGTGTGTCAAACTTTAAACCGTTCCACCAGATCTTTAAGTTTCTGCCCTAGTTCATTCAGGCTTTTTGCCGCTTTCTCTGACTGCACCATGCTTACTTCAGTTTCTGTTCCTGCCTGGTTAATGTTCTGCATAGCTACTCCGATCTGATCCATTCCTATAACCTGTTGCTGACTCGACGCTACGATTTGTATGGCTGCCTGAACTGCTTCATTGCTGCTTTCGGTCAGTATCCGGATTGCCTCACCAGCCTGTACTGATTGTTTCACTCCTGCTTCCACCGCTTTGTTTCCCTGTTCTGTAGCAAGAACAGCTGCACTGGTTGCTTTTTGCACATCATTCAGTATGTTCCTCACCTGTGAAGTGGACTGCTTCGATTGTTCTGCCAGGTTTTTGATCTCCCGTGCTACAACAGCAAAACCTTTACCCTGTTCACCGGCTTTGGCTGCTTCAATGGCAGCATTGACCGCCAGCAGGTTTGACTGATCGGCCATATCTGTAACTGAAGCGATAATGCCACCTATTGACTGGCTCTGTTCGCTCAATCGTACGACTGTTTGTGCAATAATATCCATTTGTTCACTGATGCGGTTCATCCCGTCCACAATTGCATCAACAGCCTTCTGTCCATTCTGAGATACCTGCGCAGACTGGTTTACACTATCGGAAAGATTTTTAGCTTTTTGACTGGATAATTGAGTTACCTGACGGACCTCTTCAACTGTTGTCGTAGTCTCGCTGATTGCAGCAGCCGTTTCTGCAGAACCGGATGCTATCTGGGTAGTGGCAGCCAGTATTTCACTTGCAGAAGAGCCCAGCATACTGACTCCTTCATTTATATCTTTAACGGACCCACATAAATTTCTGACCATTTTGCTGAAGGACAGTAATAGTAAGCCTAATTCGTCCCCTCGTTTCTCAGCAGAAGTAAGATCAACGGTCAGATCTCCGGAAGCGATCAGGTCTGCCGCTTTTAAACTAAGGGTTAAAGGCCGGGTGATACTTAAAGTCATGAGGACGGAGATAACAATAGCCAGCAATATGGCTATTGTACCCAGAATGAACATGAATAAACTTGCGGCAGTCTGAGCCTTTTCTACCTCTGTGATACGCATGACAGTCCTGTTTTCATTATGTGTTATAAGTTCATCAATATCTTTTATCCAGGCAGCTACTGAAGGACTAGCCTGTTGGTTCATTAATAATATTGCCTCCTCATGTTTGCCTGCCATCACCAGATCAACTACTTTATTGTTTAGCTGTCTTGAGGCGTCCTCAGAAACCCTGATTTTAGCTATTATTACAAATGACATTGTGTCATCATTTAGAATTAATCCTTCGAGTTCTTTAAAGTCCTTATCGTATTGATTCCTGATCGAATCAATCTTATTTTTAAATTCCAGGGTCTTTTTGCTCTCGTTTATCAGCAAAATATTGCGTAAGGCAATAGAAACTTCTCTTGTATGATTAATCATATTATTAGCCAGTTGCAGACGGATATTATTTGTCTTTATTATCTGGTCAAACAATGTCCGGGAGACTTTGATCTGATTCAGACTTACAAAGATTATGACAATCATAAAAACAAGAATAGAGCTGAAGCTCAATGCCAAACGCAATCCGATTTTCATATTTTTAAGCATGGCGTGTTCCTCATTTTATTTAGGTGTATACTGTGATTTTCAATTTCAATTCATTTATTCATTTTACTTCTTCATTAACAACAATACTTTTATCAGACAATAATCTCTTAGCGTTTAATACGATAAGCCTCTCTTTCGTTACACCTTTCAGATATTCTTCACCGATACCTGTAACTGTAGAAGGAACGCCCCGGATATCTTCGAGTTCAATCTCCTGTGTGCCGTGAACCACATCAGCCAGGATTCCGAACTCCATCTGCCCGTTACTTAGGATTATCACCTTGTTCAGTTCACCTAAACCTTTTTCCGGAAGGTTGAAGAACTTTTTAAGATCAATAACAGGAAGGATTTGCCCGCGAACATTTATGATCCCAAAAATATAGGAAGGAACCCCGGGTAATGGAGTGAAATCTGTCAATGTATATACTTCTTTGACAAAAATAGATTCAATACCATAGATTTCGGTCACCAGGGTGAATGCTATGACTTCGATAATTATAGATACTTCTTTTTTCTGCACAGGCTCCTGTGCCATTGCAATGGCACGGTTTTTAAGCTTTGTACGGTTTTCTTTTTTCATTTTGTTCGTTGTGTTTGCATATTAGCATAGATGATCTCCCTGATGTACTTTACTGATAATCCTTCTGACTCAGCAGGCAGGATGTCATCATTTTCACACCTGCTTAATAAATCGAGTACATTGTTAAAATATCGTTCTGCATTCTTATTGTTTCCCTGCCGGATAAATAAGTTTCCGAGTGTAAAATAACCCATTATATAATCCGGATCGATATTGATTGCCTTTCTGAGTGATGCAATAGCTTCAGAGCTTTTATCCAGTTCCTGAAGAATAGAAGCACGCAGCAAATATAATCCGGGAATAAGTTTTTCAGATGCAATAGCTTCATCGCAAAGAGAAAGAGCTTCTTCAAGATGACCCTGATCGGCAAGTAAACGGATTAAAATTTTGTTTTCATTTAAAATGTCTTCTCTGGTCTTCAATTGGGGTTGAGGTTCCTCCTTCGCCACCACCTTCACTTTGTCTCGGCGGTCAATGAAGGCTACGGAGGACGAAGGTTGAAGGTCCTCCTTCGCTACCACCTTCATTTCGTTACGGTGGTCGAAGAAAGCTATGTCGGGCAAGGGTTCGGGTATTTCATCAGAAGGAATATTACACGAGTATTTAGATCCATTTTTACCCTTTCGGTACAAAATTGCGCCGGGGAAATTAACCGGTGTAAACTGTGGAAATACATAGGATGAGAGTTCACTGGAAGAGACTACAAACCAGCCATCTTCTGACAGGGTTTTAAAAAGGTTCTGAGAAATTTTAGTTACCCACTCACTGGTAAAATACATCAGGACATTACGGCAAAAGATTATATCCATTGTACTGGCATTGCTAATAGCAGACATTTCAACAAGACTGAGACAGGTAAAAGTCACCATCTGTTTTATCTCAGGAATAATCTCAAACTGCCGGTCTTCCTTATTGCGAAAATATCTGCTTTTTAACCATGCCGGAGAATTACGGAACGAATATGTACCATAAATCCCGGAAACGGCTTTGCTGATCGCCTTCGGATTTATATCGGTGGCCAGTATAGTAATATTCCAGTCTTCAATTTTTTGAATCGTTTTTTGAAGGGCTATTGCAATGGAGTAGGGTTCTTCTCCTGTTGAACATCCGGCGCTCCATATCCTGATACTTTTCTCTCCTTTCTTTTTAGACTTGATTAGTTCCGGCAGAATAAAATCTGTCAGTGCGGTAAAAACCTGTGGTTCCCGCCAGAAATAAGTTTCAGAGATAGTAAGGTGTGATGCCAGTATCATTATTTGATCTTTGTTTAGCTCTGAGGACAAAAGCCATTGAATGAACCCGTTTATATTTTGAAAACCTAATTCCCTGGCAGCTAAAACAAGGTTTCGTCTGAGCATAATCCACCTTTCAACAGGAAAGTACAATCCCATGCGGGAAGCGATCACCTCGCAAACCATTGATAATTCGATATCTGTGAGCTTACGATTCATTTGTTTTTCGTTTTCAATGCTTGCTCCAGTTCCTTGTCTTCATCGAGACTGAGAAACTGCTCAAGGTCATAAATCAGGATGAGTTCATTATCAATTTTTGCAACTCCCCTCAAGTGTTCAGCAAATGGCAATGTCTCTTCGGCCTTTTTTTGTTGCCCGGGTGCCAGATCCCTTATGCCGGTAACAGTATCGACCAGAATTGCAATCTGTCTTTTTCCTGCATCCGCTATAATCAACCGATCGTCCGGATCAATTTCACGTGTCACCAGTCCAAAACGTTTACGAATGTCAGCAACCGGAATGATCTGGCCCTTAACATTGATAATCCCTGAAATAATCTCCGGAGCTTTTGGTAAATGCCTTGTTTCCACTGCATAGATAACCCTTACCACCGTCTGCAAAGGAAGAGCATAAAGCAGCTCGTCAAGAGAGAACACTACGATTTGATCTGTTACTGTCTGAAGAGATCCGTTCATTTTATTCTTTTTTTTCACTGTGTATCAATCCGGTAATGACAATATTAAGATCTTCAAAATTCTCAGTTTTGCAGAGAAAATAATCAGCTCCTGCTTCAAAGCACCTTCTTTTGTATTGAGGATAAGGGTAGTTTGTGAGAATACAGACCTTAGTTTTCATTTTCATCTCCCTGATTTTCTTTAACACCTCTATTCCATTCATTTCCGGCATCCTGATATCAAGAATTGCCAGATCAGGTTCCTTTTCCCTGATAAGCTTCAGCGCTTCAGCTCCGTTTTCAGCTTCAAACACCACAGAATTGTGATTAATACTGTTCAATAAACTTCTGATCCTGTCTCTCAACAGAGAGGAATCATCTGCAATAACTATTTTCATTAACAGGTATTTTTTATCCGTTATGGGGTCATTATATTTTAACGTTTCCCCAAAAGTAAATATAGTTAATGCAAACAATTTAATTTATAAGGAGTTAGCGGATTTTAATGTAGGGGGAATGATGATTCTGGTGTAGGGTAAGGACGACATACGGCACACGATAAACGACGCACGATAAACGACACACGACAAACGACAAACGACGCACGGTAAACGGCAAACGATGCACGGCAAACGACACACGGTAAACGACGCACGGTAAACGACACACGGTAATTGGTGGATTAATTTGAATTAACTTTTTTATTTGTTGAGAAGATTAATAAATTTGTATCGGAATAAATTATTATTTACTTAATCTCGTTGTGCTATGAGTAATTTTGAAAACCTTAAAGTATGGCATAGAGCCATTGATCTGGCTGTATCAATCTACAAATTAACAGGAGAAAATAAAGATTTCCAGAAAGACTTTGGTCTGAGAGATCAAATGCGAAGATCATCTGTAAGTATCTCCAGTAATATATCGGAAGGAGACGAATTGGGAACCGATAAACAGGCAATAAGACAATTCTATATTGCAAAAGGCTCTGCAGCAGAATTATATACTCAACTTGTGATTTCCGGTAAAATCGGCTATCTTAAAGAGGCTGAACTGGAATTCTTTACAAACGAATGTAAAGGTATTTCAGGAATGCTGACAAATCTCATTAAATCGAGATCTTCCTAATAATTGCCGTGAGTCGTGAGTCGTGTGCCGTGCGCCGTTCGTCCTGCGTCCTTAGCCCGTGTGTCGTGAGTCGTGTGCCGTGCGCCGTTATTCTATCAGATTATTCTTTATCGCATATATAGTCAGCTCAGCATTTTTCTTCATACCCATTTTTTCAAGAATACGGGCACGGTAAGTGCTTACTGTTTTATCAGAGATAAAAATTTCCTTTGAGATTTCCATAACAGATTTACCTTTTGCCAGCAATACCATTACCTGGAATTCCCTTTCCGAGAGTTTTTCATGAAGCGCTTGCGTATCTGAATCATAGCCATTAAATGCAAGTTTTTCTGCAAAAGCAGATGAAATATACCTGCTTCCGGATGCAATTTTTCTGATTGCAAGAGTCAACTCTTCGAATGCATTGTCCTTTGAAATATACCCCGAGGCACCCAGTTTAAATGCATGAACTGCATATTGTTCCTGGGAGTGTACGCTTAATACAAGGACACGGGTTTTCAAATTCCGGTTTTTAATATTCTGTAATACATCCAATCCACTCATTCCCGGCATTGAAACATCAAGGATTACAAAATCATAGTCTCCATCTTTGATCTTTGTCCAGGCATCATTCCCATCGACAGCTTCATCAATCAATTTAACTTCATCGAGAGTCGTCACATATTGTTTAAGTCCTTCGCGGACTACTGAATGGTCGTCGGCAATAAGTACTTTCATAACATACTTGTTTTCTTTTCAGGAATAAAAATAGTCAATTTTGTTCCTTGTCCTTTTTCTGATAAGATATCAATCTTACCTCCAAATTGTCTGATCCGTTCACGCATACCGATCAATCCTAAAGACTTGGCTGATTCTGCTTTTCCCGGGTGCATTCCAATTCCGTTATCCTGAATGGTCATGGTAGTACTTTGTTTGGATTGACGGAGTTTGATGGTGACAGCTGAAGCATTGGCATGCCGGACTACATTTGTCAGAGCTTCCTGAAAGACACGGAAAAATACGAGGTTCTTTTTGGAATCGCCAAAGATTGAATCATCAAGCTTTAAGCTGTATCTGATTCCGGTTCTCTTCTCAAATTCGTCGCAGTACCATTCGATGGCAGCAGCCAATCCAAGGTCATCAAGAATCCCCGGACGCAGGTCTGATGAAATACGCTGTACATCTTTAATTGTTTTTGAAATCAGTTCAATCATACCCTGAAGTTTTACCGCAGCTTCCGGATTGGTATTTATATACTTATCCATCCGGTTCAGATCGAGCTTTAAAGCGGTCAGTGACTGACCGATCTGATCGTGTATTTCCCTGGAGATCACAGTTCTTTCGTTCTCGCGGATCTCGTCAATATGCTTGTGGAGATCCTCCAGTAATTTCTTTGATTTTCTGAT
>Ga0315533_1003422_pt1 | contig 10459 bp, 4 predicted proteins | sample SalMarSW160130MG_FD_203081 | JGI IMG/M metagenome (GOLD analysis project Ga0315533, IMG submission 203081) | Salt marsh sediment microbial communities from the Plum Island Ecosystem LTER, Massachusetts, United States - Salt Marsh Sediment SW1601-30 ...
GAGTTTGAACCGGCCGCTACATACAACTTAACCGCCGTTGTGATTGATAGGGGTGACGGCCCGCACGGCACAATCGAGCCAAGTGCTGGTTCGTTCTATGATGGTGTTACCATATCGTTAACAGCCAAGCCCGACTCAGGATACAAAGTAAAGACTTGGTATGGAACAGACGATGATTCCTCAACAGAGTCGACCAATACCGTAACCATTGACGGTGCCGATGTATTTGTCTACGTCGAATTCTGGCTGCCTGTGCCCTCTCTTATTAGTGTTCCAGGCGACTATTCGACCATCCAGAATGCAGTTTCCGCCGCTATGGATGGTGACACTATCGTCGTTGATCCCGGAAGGTATTACGGTGGATACGAGGGATATGGATTAGTTATAGATAAGTCGGTCGTTATTACATCGAGAGATCCACACGATCCATGCACTGTGGCTTCAACGGTGATAGATGGATATGTTGGAATGAACGAATTCCGTAACCTGGGTGTCATTTTCACATACAATACAGATGCCAATACGATTCTGAACGGCTTTACCATCGAGAATTGTGGCGGAAGCTTTGGAGACGGTGAAGATGGTGACCGTGACGAGGGACATCCCAACGGTTACGATGGTGAATGTGGCTTCGCTGCCGGAATCATCATTGAGCCTTACGCCAGCCCTGTCATAAAGAACTGCATTATTAGGAACAACGAGGTAATCGGTGGTGATGGTGGCGCCGGTGTCGGTGCGGATGAGAATAATAACGCAGGCCGCGGCGGCTGGTCAGGCTGGGCACGTGGTGGCGGCATATATTGTGGTGTATACAGCGCCCCGAAGTTCATAAATTGCAGGATCGAAAATAACCTCGCACGTGGTGGAATTGGTGGTACTGGCGGCGATTACGCCGACGGTGGTGGTTCCGCCAACTACGGCGGCAACTACAGCAGAGCTCAAGCATATAATATCAGTACTGAGCCCAATAGCACCGACTCGGAGTTAGTCGAGGGCAACCTCTGGGAAGTCTGGCAGTGGGACTTGGCAGCTTCTTACTGGCCCATGTATGGTGAGCCACGCAGAACCTCCTACTTTGGTGACTACCGATGGTACTCAGGATATGGCGGCGGTGTGTTCTGTGACGCTGGAAGTAATGTTACCTTCGAACACTGCGAAGTCAGAGGCAACCGTACTTATGGTGGTATGAGCGGGCAAGGTGGAGTTAGGGGCCCAGCCGGTCGACAACACGAACCCCTTATTCCGTATCAGATACCAAGCTATGGTGCTGGTGTCTATTGTGCAGATGACTCAACCATTACATTCAATGGCTGTACGTTCGAAGAAAATATTGCTTCCGAGGTAGAAGACCCGGCAGAGCCCGAACATCGTCTTGATCCATACGCAGGCTTCGGAGGCGGCGTATGTGCAGAAAGTAGCGCTATGCTAGCATTCGTTGACTGCAACTTTGTTGACAATGACGCTGATTCCGGCGGTGGCCTCTATATCCACGATTCCAACGCGACTATCATTGACTGCAATATCGCATCCAATACAGCCCTTCGTGGCGCTGGATTCCTCGGTGCCAAAGGTTTGATGAGTATGACCAACTCGCTGCTTACGCGCAACATAGCGGACACTGATGTAAGCGACCCCAATGACGACGATATTGTCACAGCCGGTGCAGGCTTGTACTTCTGGTCAGCAGATGCGACGATTGCTGATTGTAATCTCAATGGCAATCGTGCTGTTGGTTCTGGAGGTGGTCTCTATGTTCGCGGCCGAAGCGAGTTCTCGTTTGTTAATTGCCTTATCATCAATAACGAGGCTGGCCGTGACGGTGGCGGCGCCTCCGTTAACTGGTATGCAAACCCACTTATCGCAAACTGCACATTCGTTGGCAACGCAGCCCCAGGCATAATTGGTGAGTCCAACAAGACCGGTCTTGGCGGTGCGCTTAACTGTGCATACAATGGCTGGTGCGAGGTCACCGACAGTATCTTCTGGAACAACCAGGCCTTGAAAGGTTCCGAGATTTCTATCAGCTCCGGCTTCGAGCTTGATCCACTGTGTGGAACCATTTCTATTTCTTATTGTGACATCAAGCCTTCACCAAACAATATCTCGGTCGACGAAGAATGTACACTCAATTGGGGTTCTGGTAATATCGATGAAGATCCGCTGTTTGTATCTGGAATGTTCGGCAATTATTATCTTAGCCAGGTTGATGTTGGTGCGCCTGGTCAAACACGCCAGAGTCCGTGCGTTGATGCCGGTAGCGATCTCGCCGGTAATCTTGGCATGACAACCTCCACAACCCGAACGGACAGGGTGCCTGACACTGGCCAAGTTGACATAGGCTATCACTATCCATTGCTTGAACCGTGTAAGTTCTGTGACCTCGTTCGTAACGGTATCATTACTTTTGAAGATTTTGCTGAATTCGCCTCCAGATGGCTCCGCCAGGATTGCTCAAGGTCCAATAGTTGGTGTACAGGTGCCGATTTCACGTTCGACAATAATATTGACCTTATGGACTTAGCTTTCTTTGCTGATTGCTGGCTCATAAGTGATACTGATCCACCGATTCCCAACCCGAGCGAGTGGGAAGAGGAACCCTACGTTTCTTCAGGCAGCTCTGTCACTATGGTTGCAAAGACTGCGCTTGATGGTTGGTGGGATACAGAGTATATAAAGTACTACTTCGATTGCTATTCCGGCAACTGCCATGACAGTGGTTGGCAGGATAACCCCATCTACAAGGATACTCAACTATCATCCAATGATGCTGAATATGGATACAGAGTCAGGGTTCGTGACGGAGCCGGCAAAACGACCAAATGGTCTGTTGTCCGTTATGCCGGTGAGAAAGACACAACGCCTCCTGCCCCAGCTCCATACATAGAGACCATCGCAGCCGACGCTAATGATCCATATAATTCGATCACTATGATTGCAACCATAGCCTATGACGTAAGCGGCGTTGAATACTACTTCGATTGCAATAATGTCGACAGACCTGAGGGACATGATAGTGGCTGGCAACAGAGTCCTGCCTATACAGATACCGACCTTAATCCTGATACTGAGTACTGCTATCGTGTCAGGGCAAGAGACAGATCCTCCAGCGCCAACGAGACTGCGTGGTCCGAGTATTTCTGTGCTAGGACCGAGGAACCACCTGATACCGATCCTCCGGAACCCAACCCGATGCAGTTTGATCCGAACGGCCTACCTCGCGAGTTCTGGGGAGGCGGAGGACCGTTCGATTATTATGCCGAAATGACGGCAGTTGTGGCCACGGATGAAAGTGGCTTTGTGGAGTACGAGTTCCAGTGTATCGACGACCCAGGTCTTAGCAGCGACTGGCAGCTTGGGAATACATACACTAAGCTGGTTGGTGGTGCCGGTCGTGGTTACCGGTTCAAGGTCAGAGCTCGTGACTTGTATAACAATAGAACTGGGTGGTCACAGGCATATCCAGCTCAGTAGACAGCACTACTGCGATAGCAGTGGCTGTTTAAGATATGGCTGCGGTCTTACGGGCCGCAGCCCGCATTCATTTCTATCCGTTCTACGCAATTAGCCAACTGTGTAGAACGTATGCGCTCAGAGACTGTAGTTTCGCGACAGTTCTCTCATCAATATTCCTGTCTCAGGTGCTGTTGCGCCCAGATACCAAGACCTGCCCCAATCAACAATAACAACCCAAAAAGTACTTGCAGCCTTGTCAGCGATTCTCCGAAGACAACATTGGAAATCGCCAGAACAGTAAAAGGCTGCACCAGTATCACAAGAGCTGGAATAGTCGCACCAATACGCTTTATTGCCGCATAATATACTACATGGCCAAGCGCTATCGCCGTCACTGCCGAGATAACGACACACGCCCATTGCCACACACCCATCTGCAAACACTCGCTAACATCCCCAAACACTATCGCAAACACCACCAACCCACCAACCGTGTATATGCTTATTACCGAAAATCCATCCCGCGATCCGACATTACGAAAAGCAACCTTAACACATACCGTGTACACCCCCCACATCAATGACATCAAAAGAGCAAGCACTATCCCTGCTACCGTCCCCGGCCCTGCAAAGTCATCCTTAAAATACAGCACACCTGCCACACCAATCAGCGATAGCACAAGTCCAAACCAAAATCGGCTGCTTTTGGCCAATGGTCTCTCATCTCGAAACAAAATAAGCGAAAAGCCTGCCACCCAGAGCACGCTTGTCTTCGAAAGCAGCACCAAAAACGCTGGCCCCATATAGTAGAATGCTGCTGCCCACATGCTCTGCATCACAATATTTGGCCCCGCCGGCAGAATTGCCCTCCACCATATAGCCTTATCAAATCGTCCCTTCAGATTGGAGTGTATAAGAAACGGCAGCCAGAATAAACACGCTACTGAATACCTTAGCACATTCTGTGTCCATGAATCGAGATACCCCGTCAGGTATTTGATAAAGATCGGCCCAACCGACCAGAGCACAACTGTCCCAATGCAAGCCATTGTCGCGGTAACATCGAGCTTTCTAGCGTTCACCTGCTTACTTTGCATTGCATCCTCATTCTCTCCCAGCTTGCAATCCTACCTTTGCTTTTTCTCTGAATCAACCATTTCCGAATATATATATATATATATATTATGTTTAGCCCCCAGCACTGCTAGGTATTTTCTTCCAGCTTAGGTCTTTTCCTATCCAGTTTTGCCACTTCGTGACGACATAATAGATGACCAGAAACTGATCGTCCTTGCTGAGCATTTGACGATGGAAGTGTATGATCTTAAGGTTTGTAGAGACGCGAGTCTGTGCCCATTTTCAAGCGGAGATTCTACCTTCGAGTTGGTTGAGGCGGCTGAAATCGCAGAGAATGACCTATAATACTTGCAATTATATGATGAATATAGTAATTTAAGGTAATCGGAAGGCTTATAAAGGGGGAATCTTCAGATATATTTCCCTTTGACCTTGGAGATTAAAATTACTATCTGTCATGGCTATATGAAGGAATCATAAAATGTCTCATCGAGAATTGCTACTAAAAACGATTGTGTTTCTTGCCATTTGCAATACATCAGTTCTATCTGCCGATTCTATCTCCACGACCGTTGGGCAGGAGTTCACAATCAGCCTCGATTCAAACCCATCCACGGGTTATGAATGGATTCTTGTATCATCTTTGCCGGATTGGTTAGAACTCGTCGGGCACGAATACACACCAACGAATCCTAATCTGATAGGCGGAGGGGGCATAGAGGAATGGACATTCAAGGCTACAAATACAGGAAGTACGACTCTCACTTTTCATTATCTAAGACCATGGGAGACAGAAGTGCCCCCTTTACAGATATATGAGGCCCAGGTTATCGCTCAAGATGACCGGGACGCACAGGACCTGGTCAGCGGCAATTTAATTCAGTTCAACGACAACGGTGCTTGGTGTTGGTATCAGGATGAGCGTGCCGTTATTGATATAATGGGTGGTAAGTTGATTATCGGTTCCGATGCAAGCGGCTCTGGCGTGGGTGGCTCGTCCCGCAATGGTAACATTGAAGTGGTCATCTTTGATCTTAAAACAGGATTATTGCGAAGATTTACGCTCATGGAAACCAGTTGCGATGACCATAACGCCCCTGCGTTTCTGGTCCGACCGGATGGTAAATACCTTGTGCTTTACGCCAAACACTACGATGATTCCAGTCGCTATCGTATTTATGACGGTAATAATTGGACTGAGCAGCAGAAATTCGATTGGAACAGCATCCCAGGTGGAACTGATTTTTCAACCACATATTCTAATCTCTTCTATCTTTCAGCCGAAGATAAAGTTTACAACATCGTCCGATGCTACGCCCGCAGCCCGAATTTGATGGTTTCCACCGACCTTGGCCAGACGTGGTCCTATGGCGGCTTATTAACGGAGCCGGACAGAAGCATCGGTTATGTTAACGGATATTTCAAATATTCAAGCAACGGTGTCGATCGCATTGACTTTGTTTGCACCGAGCATCATCCCCGTGATTATAATACGAGCATTTATCACGGCTACATTTGGAACGGCCAGAGCTTCAATTCATACGGCATCCTGATGGATAGCGACATCTCCGACAAGTCTGCCGCAAAACCTGCCGATTTTACGCTCGTTTTCGCAGCCAATACGTATGTCCAGGGCATAAAGATGACACGTTGCTGGACCATCGATCTTCAATCGTACGGGGACGGTACCATTGCCACGATTTTCAAAGCGAGGGCGAACAATTCTCAATATGATCACCGCTTCTTTTACGCTCGCTTTGACGGTTTGAACTGGACCTCGACGTATTTGGGAAAAGCTGGGTCGAAATTGTATTATAGTGAACAAGACTACACCGGTTTGGCAGCGCTGCACCCCAACGACCCGAACACCATCTACATTTCAACGCCCTTCGATCCTCGCGATGATGCGGACCTGGAAGTACATGAAATCTTTAAAGGAGTCACCGATGACCACGGAGCAACTTGGACCTGGACACCTATAACCCGAAAATCTGTCCGTGACAACCTTCGCCCAATTGTTCCAGCCTGGGACGGGGAAAACACCGCTTTACTATGGTGGCGGGGAACCTATTACACCGCTCAGATATTTGACGCTGCTGTCGTCGGCATTTTAGATCGCCCCTCGGAAACGCTCAGCCCGATGAGCTATGTGGATGCTACGAATATCAATACCACGTTCTCGACTGGTGCACCGCTAATGACGACCGGACCAGATTCCTATAGGGGACCGGCAGATGACCAGTGGCATGAACGAACCGGTTTTGGAAATGGTGGTTCCGTGCTGACCTCAGCCGAGCTTGACGGAGAGGATGCGCCTGCCCTTAAAACACAGGTGATGGTGCCTGAGGCAGGGACGTATGATGTCTGGGTCAATTTCTGGGCGAATCCGGATGAGGATTGGAGGATCAAAGCAGGATTATCCGAGAGCGAAATGCAAGTATTCCGGCAGATGGCTTGTAAGCAGGTAGAGCAGGGCGCCCATGATGTTGCTATCGTACTGACCGGCGATGGCAATACGTTTCTTTATCAAACTTATCTCGGCCGTGTGCAGATATCGGATAGCAACGCTTTCGAGGTTTTTGTAGACGATTATGCAATCCAGACCGGTACAGGAGCTACACTGATAGGCAGCGTTGCCCGTACCTGGTATGATGGCATAAGCTACGCCAGTGTAGATATTGATATAACTCATGTAGAAGATTTTGAAAGTGGCGATTTCAGCCGACTCCCATGGGAGCATAGTGGAGATGCAACTTGGAGAATTTCTTCGGAGCAGACTTACAATGGCACGTATAGTGCTCAAGCAGGCCAGATCGGCTATCAAGAAAGCTCCACGATGGAAGTTACACTTGATTGTGTAGCAGGCAACATAACTTTCTATTATAAGGTCTCTTCTGAACGGGATTGTGGCTATCTAAAATTTTACATCGATGGGGTAAGGCAGGGGCAATGGTCTGGTGAGCAAGGTTGGATGGAGGCATCTTTTCTTGTAACGCAGGGGACTAAGACATTCACGTGGACGTATTTCGTCCTTCGTAGTATTTCCATTCTCCGTAGTACTACTACGAAGGATGAAACTACGGAGAATGGATCAGAAGATAATTCTATGTCTAATGATTCTGGCACTGCGTGGATAGACGATATAATTTTTCCCGTTGCACTCGATTAGTGTGCGGTTGGTTTGTTGATCAGTTAGAATTCCCAAAATTTTTTGGGGGCTGATATGGTTCATATAGAATAAATGCGTTTCATTTGTTTACTACGCTTTCCAGGAAGATGACGTTAAGACGAGTTAAGCCTAGCCTGCCCGAGGGCGTCGCGGAGTCTTAGTCGTGCCAGGGGATGTAATTGTTGCTGATGGTGTCATCATTTTCCCGCGTGGACACGCTTTGTGTTAAGTATGGTCGGTGATTGTTGTTATCGACCGCCATGAGGAGATAAAGGCCAAGTGTCCAGACCATTTTCTGGATCGTAGCTCTTTAGCCAGTATTCAGCTAACATGGCCATATCCAGCAAGTCGACCCTACAATCTCCATTGAGATCAGGAGGCTTGGCTCCCTCGCAGCGGACAATGTCACTGCAAGTGGCTATCTCATACATGCAGGTAAGCTCACCAAGCCACTTAAAGAAAGCATCGCCATATTCTTGAAGTACGACCGCTGCCATTCCCTCAGTATAGCCATTCCAGGAATTATACATTAGCCCATCCTGACCAAAGTCCTGAACCATCTCGGTAAGGGCTTGCATCCAGGTAGTATTGAGACCATATTGCACAGAATCTGGGAATACAATATGTGCGTCATAGCCTGGTGAAACATCCATCAAAAAGGGAATGCCTGTATTAGCCCAACCTTGGGAAAACCTGCGTTTCCAATCTATCAGATGCTGGTCATTGGACGAGCCTACCCAGACCTCAGGAATGAAGCACATGACGCCCAGAATGGAATCTTGCTGTTTTAAGTAGTAAGCCGTCGAGCCATACGAGGGTCTAAATTTGCCTGGCGCGTAGGTACCAGGAGGAAGAGCATCGATAAAAAAGCCAACTTCAATACCGGTCTGCCGCAGCACTTCTTCAGCGATGGAATCAAAACCTCTGGCAAAAGCAGAGTGGTCGTATGAGCCGAGCTGATTGGAAGATGCATGAATTATCGTGATCGCATATTTCGGCTCACCATTGCGGTTGTAGACACGTGCCCAACTATTTTGCCCTCGGTGTTGCTTAATGTAGCGGTTGATTAAATTAACGATCTGGCTGACAGTTCCCGGTGCCACCTGGTCGCCCCAGGTAGGAAACTCGTTCTTGAAACTCCAGTCCGCACGCGATTCGATAAACGGAATGACCAAAATGTGCTTGCTTTTCACGGCTGCAAAGAGTTCATCGTGGGACTTCGGAGAACACTGCATTGGCGCCCAGAGTGACCAGCCAATGGAGCATGGCAGGAAGTCCTCGCCCCAGGAGGACATAACAGTAACATTTATGCCCGCTTCGATCATTCTATCTATGACAAAGTCTCGGTTCTGCTGGCTATCGGCCCAATTCAGATGCCGCGAGTCTTCCGGATGAACCGTGTAAAGAGACATATTCGAGCCTGGACCGCAGTCGTATGGAGCGCTTCCATCTCTGGCCTGGCCTGGAAAAAACAGCGTTGCCTTTATGTGGTGCTGTTCAAAGCCCTCATTTGCCAGCAGACCCCAGCGCGAATCAGCATCCGCTGCTATCGATGTAGACTCAAATAGTTGGCTACAGACAACAACTACTGCCAAGGAAAAAATGAATATAAATGAAATTATGTTAGCGTTTTTCATCTTAATTGCCTCCTATTGATAACAATGTTTAAAGCCCTGCTATCTCTGGATTCATAATTCATAGTATCGATTTAAGATTAACCAGGATTTCATTTGTCCCCTCCTGCATTCAAATACAGAATGGTTACTTTTTCAAGCCAACTATAACATTATTGGAGGCCATGAGTCAAGCGAATTGAGGCAGAAACTCAACTGTTGCAGAAGTAATGGCAAGACCAAGTGCACAAATATCATTGAAACTTGAATTTGGAATTTGTATAAAATATCAGAATTGATCGAGGAAGCGCAGGTCGTTCTCGAAGAATAGGCGGATATCAGTAATGCCGTACTTACGCATGGCAAGACGCTCTATGCCAAAGCCGAAGGCCCAGCCGGTATACTTTTCACTGTCAATATCGACAGCGTCAAAGACATTCGGATCAACCATGCCGCAGCCGCCCATCTCTACCCAGCTCTCCTTGCCGGTCTTATCTGCTAAGAGCAAATCTACTTCGCCACTTGGCTCGGTGAATGGGAAAAAACTCGGCCTAAATCGCCACTTCGTCTCAGGACCGAAAAAGACATGAATGAACTGCTCGATGGTCGTCTTCAGATCCACCATGCTGACGCCTTCATCGACAACCAGCGCTTCGAGCTGATGGAACATGTACATGTGCGTTGCATCGACCGTATCCGGCCGATAGACACGGCCGGGCGCAACAACCCGGATAGGTGGTTTCTTGCCTTCCATGACGCGGATTTGAATCGTTGAAGTCTGGCTACGAAGCAGTGTATTATCATCAATATAAAAGTTATCCGCAGGATCCCTTGCGGGATGTTCCGGCCCTATGTTAAGCGCAACAAAATTGTGCCACTCATCTTCGATCTCCGGCCCATAAGCCACATCAAAACCCATCCGGCCAAATATCTCCAGCAATTCATTCAGGGTCTGTGTAATAATATGGGGTCTGCCTATCTGAACGGGCTTACCAGGTAACGTGACATCTATTAACTCACCCGGCTTCTGCTGTGCTTGAAGTAAATTATCCTTTAGCTTTTCAAAATCAGCGGTAACCTGCTTCTTTATACTATTTGCGAGTTGACCAGCCTCGGGCCTTTGTTCGGCTGGCAGTGTCCCTAACTG
>Ga0315533_1003424_pt1 | contig 10455 bp, 6 predicted proteins | sample SalMarSW160130MG_FD_203081 | JGI IMG/M metagenome (GOLD analysis project Ga0315533, IMG submission 203081) | Salt marsh sediment microbial communities from the Plum Island Ecosystem LTER, Massachusetts, United States - Salt Marsh Sediment SW1601-30 ...
AGGCCCACGCGCAATTTTGCTCCCAACCCTTTCAAGCACTTCTAGCAATTCTGACTGTGCCCGTTCTCTTTGGTGCAAAAATTCATCATCATAATTGTCTGTTTGTATATCGTTACATGCGCGGGTTTGAACGGACCTTTGAGTTTCTCTCATAGGCTTCTACAATCCTTAATTTCATAAATTATGTCAATGGTGCGCTTGACGTTTGTCATGTCTATTTCTTCTATCATTCGATTCACCATTCTGCCAACAACGAGAACGAAAACGTTTAATCCTCTCAAAGCGGCTAGAGCAGCTGCCCTACTTATACCAAATTCAATGTCGGCTTTCAGCCCTAGCTTATTCAGAACAGATCTTCCTACAGATCCCATAACGCCTATTCTGTCTGGTTTGAACTCTTCATAGAGCTTTTGAACTTTGGCTAGGTCAACAGCTCTTGAGCCCCCTTCCTTTATGCTAGGCAGCTTAACGATCAAAATTCTTCCGCGTTCTATTTTCACATTGCCTCTTAAGTACTCAAAACCTAAATCTTCTCCTGGGCTAGCATCAGTTGTTACAATTCCGAATGCTTTAGCGTCTGGATGGTTAGGAGCTACAGCATACAAAATGCCTTCTTTCATTACAAGTCCAACTTCGTCTCCTGCTTTTGTGGACTGTACTGCTATGGCTGGCCAAATACGTTCGATTTTCAGGCCATTTTCGATTTTAATGACGTATCTCTCTAGATTCTTGGCGCCTTCCTGTAATTTTTCTATTGCTTTCGGGGTTAGTCTGTAATTTGCTTTCTCTGTTCCAGCTTCTATGAGTCCTTCGCTCATCAGTTTCTTGAAGTGTTTTGAGACGGCTTGTACAGTGATTCCGAGTGCGTTGCTTATTTCTTCCTGTTTTACGTGGGGCTGTCTTCTAATTATTTCAAAAAGGATTTGGAACTTGGTTAATTCACCTTTATCTCTTAAGAGATTCATTTGAGGTATCCCGTCTGATTTATTCAACCTGAATTTAACCTTAGTTAAACGAAGTTTTATAAGTCTTTGGATGGATTAACCATCCATATGAGGGTTGGCTTTGGAGACGAAACGAACACAAAATCAACTGAAAGAGTGTAAGGAAATCACAACACCACTACACTGTTGCCTAATCCGTGCACGCGCGCATTCTACAGGCGCCTTCCTCAATTATATCTACATGCACACACGCGCAAACAAGAGGGAAGATGTTTAATGCGCTGGCGAACTAAAACAGTCTATCCTTTTTGCGGCATTGTTGGTCAAGAAACCATGAAGATGGCGTTGATTCTTAATGTCATCAATCCCAAAATTGGCGGAGTTCTTCTTCGAGGCGAAAAAGGAACGGGCAAATCTTTGGCAGTGCGGGCATTAGCTCATCTTCTACCTGAAGTAGATGTTGTGGCTGATTGTCCCTTCCATTGTGATCCTGTAAACCAAAAGGAAATGTGTGATGCCTGCAGTACCAAAGTAGCAAATGGCGAAAAGCTGCCTGCTGCCAAGAGATCAGTGTCTGTAGTAGATTTACCGATAGGAGCCACAGAAGATAGGCTTGTAGGCACCATTGATATAGAGAAGGCAATCAAAACCGGCGAGAAACATTTTGAGCCAGGGCTTCTTGCAGAAGCAAATCGAAACATCCTGTATATCGACGAAGTAAACCTGCTGGATGACCATCTAGTCGATGTTCTTCTCGATGCTGCAGCAATGGGTGTAAATTTTGTAGAACGGGAAGGAGTTTCTTTCAGTCATCCTGCACAATTCGTTTTAGTGGGCACCATGAATCCCGAGGAGGGTGAAATCCGTCCACAACTTTTAGATCGTTTCGGACTCGCAGTTGAAGTTAAGGGCATTCCATACAGAGAGGCTAGAGCAGAAATTGTGAGAAGGCGCATAGCCTTTGAAACCGATCCATCATCATTTGTTGCTAACCATCATGAGGATCAAGAACAGATTCGCAATAACATAGTCGATGCCAGCAAGCTTTTGCCTAAGGTTAAGTTAAGTGACGAAATGCTGGATTTGATCACCCAGATTTGTGTCGATTTTGCTGTTGATGGTCACCGCGCGGACATCACAATTTACAAGACTGCTTGCACGATTGCCGCTTTCAGTGGAAGAACAGAAGTTACCGAAGAGGATGTTCGAGAGGCAGCTGAATTGGCGCTTCCTCATCGTCTCCATCGCCAACCCTTTGAAGAGCCAAAGCAAGAACAGCAGCAGATTCAAGACAGTATTCAAAGATGGCGCCAAAACCAAGAGAAGCAATCGCCTCCTGAGAACGATTCTCCCCCTGATGATTCATCCGATTCACCCTTGGAAAGAGAGGAACCTGAAAGAGAACAAGTCTTTGAAGCAGATCCGCCTCGTAAAGTGAAACCGCTTGAAACGCCTGTTCTAGACCAGATGCAACGCAGTGGATCGGGGCGAAGATCAAAGAGCCGAAGCAACTCCAAAACGGGACGCTACGTAGATAATGCGATTCCCAAAGGAAAGATCGAGGACCTGGCTTTTGATGCTACCCTGAGAGCTGCTGCACCGTTTCAGAATCGACGTAGGAAAGAATCTGGCGGTCAGAAAGCATTACTTATCGAAAAATGTGATCTACGCGAGAAGGTTCGAGAACGGAAAATGGGTAACTTGATTGTGTTTGTGGTTGACGCTAGCGGTTCTATGGCTGCTGAAGAAAGGATGACAGCCACTAAAGGGGCGATTCTATCCCTTCTGCTTGATGCCTATCAGCGGCGAGACCGTGTGGGAATGGTTGTCTTTCGGAAAAACAGGGCTGAGTTAGTGCTTCCTCCCACCAACAGCGTGGAATTAGCTCAAAAATGCTTAGCTAAACTTCCTACAGGTGGACGCACCCCAATGGCTCATGGATTAAAACTTGGAATAGACACCATCCGAGATTATCTGAGAAGAGACAAGGAGGCTATTCCTCTTCTGGCTCTGGTTTCTGACGGACGTGCAAACGTCAACCTTAATGGTGGAGACCCTGTGGAGGAGGCAAAGACTATGGCTCGTGAGATAAAATCAGCAGGAATCAGGTCAATTGCCATCGATACTGAACGAGACTTCATCACATTCGGACTGGTGAAGCAGATATGTGCTGAGATGGGCGGAAAATATTTGCGTTTAGAGGAGTTAAGCGCTGCGCCTATTGCTTCAGCTGTTCGTGATAATTTGCCTCAAAGTCATGGATTGAGTATGAACTTTGGAGGTGAAATGGCATAAAAAAAAGAACTGCTGTCTTGAGTGCAATTATTATCGCATTGGTCATAGGCGCTACAGCTTATGCAATCTACACGTTACACATTCCATCTGGTGGGACTGAATCCCAAAAGGAAACCCTTACTGTAATAGATGGAACAGGCGCCCAAGTGAATATAGTTGTCCCTGTGGAACGCATTATCAGTCTTACCCCCGGCTTAACGGAGATTCTCTGTGCCTTAGACTGTGAAGATAAAATCATTGGACGCAGTGAAGGTTGTACCCTGCCCCCGTCTGTTTTGGATAAAACTGTTGTTGGCAAAAATGCATACACACCAAATATGGAACTATTGCTGGAACTGGAACCGGACTTGGTAGTTGCTGATTCAATGCTTCCCTACAACACAGGAAGCTATGAACAGATCAAAGCTGCTGGGATACCCGTGTTCATAAGCGATCCGAGTGACCCGCAGCCGGATCCGCATTCGAATGAGACTGTGATAGACTTTTCATGCAATTTGGTGAGTACATTAGGTTCAATTGTAGGTGAAGAGCAGAAGGCTGCTGAATACGTCAGTTACGTGCAGTATTATAATGATTTCGTTAAACAGCGGATCGAGAGCCTTACGGAAAGTGAGAAACCCAAAGTCCTTCTTGAATGGTATGAGCCCTATAAGACCACTGTTACCCCTGGTTTAGATCAAGCTGGTGGAATAAACATCGCTGAAAATCAGACAGAATATTCGCTTACGTTAAGTGCTGAATTTGTGGTGGAACAGAATCCCGATATAATCATTCGTGCGATTAGCAGCCATAATCACAATGAAGCAGATTTTGTGGCTATGAGAAATGAGATACTAAGCCGATCTGAATTGAGTGACGTAAATGCCATCAAAAACGGAAGAGTCTATATTTACGATTTTGTTGCCAGAGGTGGAATACGCTGCGTAGTGGGGTATCTCTACTGGGCAAAATGGTGCCAACCTAACCTTTTCGAGGACATCGACCCTGCTGCCGTAAATGCAGAACTGAACCAAAAATTCTACGGGATAGACATACCAGGAGTCTATGCATACCCATGAGCACAGCTTCGGCACTGCAAAGACTTTACGTTAAAGGCAAAAATCGAAAGATTCTTGCTATACTTTCCCTTTTTGTAGCACTGCTGATAACCGTAGTGATTTCCGTCAGCCTCGGTGCTGGTTCCCCTCGATTCAATGAGGCAACTCAAGTCATACTCTCAAAGCTTTTTCCATTCCTTGAGATTGATTCTGGTTCCGCAATAACACAGACAATAATCCTTGAGCTAAGGCTCCCTCGTATTGTTCTAGCAATAATCGCTGGAGCAGGGCTTGCTACTTCTGGAGCTACAATGCAAGGAGTTTTACGAAACCCATTAGTTTCACCTTATATCTTGGGTATTTCCGCGGCTGCAGGTTTTGGCGCAGCGTTGGCTATTGTGTTTGGAGTAGGTGTTGTTACATTATACAGTGGATCCATAATAGTCGTTAATGCCTTCATCTTTAGCTTTCTTGCTATGCTATTGGTGTTGGGTATTGCTCGTCTACGAGGAATAACCAATGAAACAGTGATTTTGGCAGGTGTGGCTGTTGGTTTCCTTTTTTCTGCTTTGCTGTCACTGATTCAATACCTAACTCCTGAGCACGAAGCGTTACGGGCAGTCGTTTTCTGGCTCTTAGGCGGGTTCTCCTCTGCAAAGTGGGAGAACATATTGATTGTCACCCCTATTGTTCTGGTATCAATACTTCTTATGATGAAGCAGTCTTGGGACATGAATGTAATGAGTCTAGGCGAGGAAGTAGCAACGAGTCTAGGAGTCAACTCTAGACGAGTACTCGTGATATGCATGGTTTTAGGAACGCTGGCAACTGCAAGCATAATCTCTTTCACAGGCATCATCGGTTTCGTTTGCTTGATTTCTCCGCATGTATCTCGTATGATAATTGGTAGTGACCACAGATTCCTTTTGCCTTGCAGCACCGCTGTGGGAGCCTGTTTACTTCTGTGTTCTGACACCGTAGCAAGGCTAGTAATCATGCCTGCAGAAATCCCGGTTGGGATTGTGACTTCACTGCTTGGTGTTCCCTTTTTCATTTATATCCTGTTGAGTAGAAGGAGGCAAAGTTGGGGTTGAAGCTTACAATAAACCATCTCTCGTTCAAGTATAATGGACTTCCCGCCTTAGAAGATGTAGCTTTAGAAGTGGGTCTAGGCGAGGTGCTGAGTATCGTTGGTCCAAACGGTTCAGGTAAAAGTACTCTACTAAAATGTATTAACAGAATTTTGAAGACGAAACAGAATACGGTGTTGATTGATGGTAGAGATGTTGGAAAGATAGGGCTCAGAGATTTGGCTAAGATGATGGGTTATATTCCTCAAAACTCGTTGAGCTCCTTTCCGTTTACCGTCTTTGATGTGGTATTAATGGGTAGAAGACCATACATTCAGTGGAGTCTAGGTGAGAGAGACAAAGAAATAGTCGCTGAAATACTGGAGTTTTTGGGTATTGACAACCTAGCTATGCGCTATTTCAATGAACTCAGCGGTGGCGAGCAACAAAAAGTCATTATCGCGCGAGCCCTAGCTCAGCAGCCCCAAATACTACTTTTGGATGAACCGACGAGTTCCCTTGACATTAGACACCAGTTGGAGATAATCTGTATACTTAGGAGTTTGACTCAGGGCAAGAACCGCTCGGTTATAGTGGCAATGCATGATCTGAACTTGGCAAGCAGATTCTCGGACAGGATGCTAATGCTCAAACAGGGTTCTATCTTTGCCGTTGGCGACCCAGTGTCCGTATTAACTGAAGAAAACATAGAGGCTGTCTACGGCGTTAAATCACGGGTGACAAACTCGATTCTTGACATACCTCAGGTTACGCCTTTAGTATCCGAAACCAACGGAGCGGGAAACTCGAAAATGCCGCCAGAAACTGCACCGAAATACGGATAGGCGAATGGTGGAACGGATGACGCAGACCAAGATAGCATTCATTACAACCATTCCACCCGATGCTGCACCTTTTATCGCAGCCGTCAAATCCATAAACAAAAGAAAAGGCGAAATAGTGAAAACTTTTATTCGAACTGGAGGAGACTTCAGGGACTTCGGTAATCTGGACGAGTTTATACAATTTGCCAAGAAATCCCACATAGTAATTGTACATTTGATGGGTGAACTTCCAGAATTTGATCTTCTCTTATCCTCGCTGAAACGTGCCGGAGTTCCTATTGTGGTCGCGTCTTCCGTCATCGGGCAGAACAAAGAGTTCAAGAGCCTTTGCACTGTTGACAAAAAGGACTACCAAAAAATTTTAAGATATCTCAACTATGGAGGGAAAAAGAATTTCGAGAACCTCCTACTGTACGTGGCAAATCGTTTCACGGGAGCCAATTATGAAGTCAGCCCCCCTGAGCAACCATCATGGGAAGGAATATACCATCCTGACTTTGAGCATCTTCCTACCCTAGATGATTACATGGAAAAGAAGATTGTACCCGGCAGACCCACTGTTGGATTATGGTTCCATCAAAACCACTGGCAGGGCGGAAACACAAGTTATGTTGACGCCATAATCAAAGAAATAGAACATCAAGGAGCAAACGTTCTCCCAGTGTTTTTCAGCGGCATGAAAGATGCGACTTTGGGAATGAAAGGGCTAAAATGGGTAATCGATAACTACTTCATGAAAAACGGCAAACCCTTGGTCGATGTGGTAATAAGCGCCTTATCTTTCTCCCTATCCACCTCATTATCAGGTTCTGAGACTCCGGACGAATTTTTGAAGAAACTAAAAGTACCCGTCATAAAAGCAATCTTAACTGTCAATAGTTTCGAGGAATGGCGCGACACTTTTCAGGGTCTCAACATTATCGAGATTCCTTCGAGTATAGCAATGCCCGAGTTTGACGGCATCTTAATCACCGTGCCAGTAGCAGCCATGAAGTTCTCCGAAACTGATCCCCAGACAGGAACCAAGATAATCAAATATGAACCAATCCCTGAAAGAGTCAGCAAACTGGTTCGTCTGAGCCTGAACTGGGCTAAACTAAGATGCGTTCCTAACAAAGAAAAGAAGGTAGCCATAATCTTCCATAACTATCCTCCCCGAAACGATCTCATAGGCCATGCTTTCGGACTCGATTCTCCAGTTTCAGTCTGGAACATCCTGCGGGACCTGAAAGAGGCAGGGATTCAACTGGACTATTTGCCTGAAAACGGCAAAGAAATAATCGACGAGATAATAAATGGGTTGACAAACGATCGCAGGTGGGCAAGCACACAAGAACTGGCAGAAAGGGCTGCAGCCAAAATCGCCCACGAAAAGTATCTGGAATGGTTCCAAGAGCTACCGTTTGATGTCAGGGAAAAGATGGAGAAACAATGGGGGGAACCTCCGGGCAAACTTTTCAGCTACAAAAAGGAGCTGCTGGTTGCTGGAATAATCAACGGCAATGTATTCATTGGGCTTCAGCCACGTCGCGGTTTTTTTGATGATCCCATGAGCATTTACCACAGCCCAGACATTCCCTTCCCCCACCATTATTACGGCTACTACCGCTGGATTCGCGATGTCTTCAAGGCAAATGTGATCATGCACATTGGCAAACATGGAACCTTAGAATGGTTGCCCGGGAAAGCTGTTGGACTATCCGAGTCTTGCTTCTCAGACATAGCGATTTCTGATTTGCCCCATCTTTATCCATATATAATTAACAATCCGGGAGAAGGCACCCAGGCAAAACGGAGAGGATACTGCTGTATTATAGAGCATCTGGTTCCGGTTATGCACAATGCCGATTCCTATGGGGATATGGCTGCAATAGATGTTCTGTTACAGGATTACTATCATGCCAAAACCTCTGACCCCGGAAAACTGCCGTACATGCAAAAGCTGATCTGGGAAAAAGTATGTAAAGCCAAACTAGATCACGACCTAGAGCTTAGCGAAGAAACGGTTTTCTCTGACTTCGACGGCTTCTTGGAGAAGCTGCATGATTATCTGCATGAGCTGACTGATGCCCAGATTCGGGATGGCTTACATACTCTGGGTGAACCGCCGACAGATACACAACTAGAAAAGTTCTTGGTTGCCTTAACGCGGTTAAGCAACGGCAGTATTCCCTCCTTAAGAGAATCGATTGCTGAACTGAAAGGTTATGATTATGAGGACCTGCTCTCAAATAGGGGCAAACTGAATTCTGACGGCAAAACCAACGGAGACCTAATCCAAGAATTGAATGACCTTTCGTTTGAACTAGTAAAAATGTTCCACAGCAAGGGATTCAAGGAACAGAGCATAGATGCAGTAACTACGACTGTGCTAGGCGGGAATGACTCTAATGTGAAACGATGCTTAGCATACATAACCAAGTTTATCGTGCCCGCTTTGGCAGCCACTACTGACGAGTTAACTCACACAATAGCAGGATGCGAAGGCAATTACGTTCCTCCCGGTCCTTCCGGCTCCCCAACAAGAGGTATGGCTGATATTTTACCTACCGGCAGAAATTTCTATTCCATTGATCCGCGTATCGTTCCCTCGTTTGCTGCTTGGCAGGTCGGTGTTGATTTGGGCGATGCCTTGCTGGAGAGATATCTACAGGAAGAAGGAAAGTATCCTGAGAGCATGGGCATAGTCATCTGGGCAACTGACACCATGAAAACAAAAGGCGATGACATAGCCGAAATCCTCTACCTGATGGGCGTTAAGCCAGTCTGGGAAGAAACCAGCGGCAGAGTAACCGGTATTAAACCTATCCCTATCGAGGAGTTGAAGCGACCTCGTATTGACGTCACAGTTCGTATCAGTGGGCTTTTCAGGGACGCTTTTCCAAACGTTGTTAACCTCATCGACGAAGCAGTAGAACTGGTTGCCAGTCTTAAGGAAGCTCCAGAACAAAACTATCTCGCTAAACATGTGGCAACTGAAGTCACTGAACAGGTGGCTAAAGGCGTTGATGCTGAAAAAGCAAGGGACGAAGCTCGTTACAGAGTTTTTGGTGACCGCCCTGGGGCTCATGGCTCTGGAGTAGCCGAGGCAATAGATTCGAAGAACTGGAAAGACCAGAAAGACCTCAGCAACGTATATGTTACGTGGGGCTGCTATGCTTATGGTCGGAAAACTTATGGGACTTCAGTACCGCAGCAATTTAAGTTACGTTTAAGCAAGATCGACGTTACCGTGAAGAATCAGGATTCACGGGAATACGATATACTGGATGGTGACGATTGGTATGATGCTCATGGCGGAATGATCTCTGCAGTTAAGACATTCAAGGGAGAGGCACCCCGCTCCTACTGTGGTGACAGTTCTGATCCTGACAGGGTTAAACTGAGAAGCACAAATGAAGAAACCAAGTATGTTTTTCGTTCCCGCCTTCTTAATCCAAAGTGGATTGAAAGCGAGAAACGGCATGGTTACCATGGTGCCGGCGACCTGTCTCGAACAGTTGATTTCGTTTTTGGTTGGGATGCCACAGTTGAGGTTGTTGAAGACTGGATGTACGAAAAATTGGCTGAAACGTATGTTCTAGACTTGGAGATGCAGAAGTGGTTAAAGGAGGTAAACCCTTTTGCTTTACAGAATATGGTTGAAAGGTTTCTGGAGGCTATTGAGAGGGGAATGTGGGAGACCACAGAAGAGATGAAGAGGCAACTGCAGAAACTTTACTTGAACATTGAAGGGTTACTTGAAGGAGCAGGAGAATCAAAGTAAAATCTGTAGAGGTTCTAAAATGAACAAAAAAGAAATCAAATTGAAACTGGAAAATGTCAAAGCAGAGGTTCTTTACCATAAGTATCGGAACGTTGACGTGAACACTCTGCTTGTTTCCTTTAACGAAAAACGTCGAGTTATTTCCACCTGGGACGGCTACAAGGAAGTAAGTTTTGTCGCTAACTCCTATCAGCCCTTCGAATTGTCAGAGGTCATCATGAAGAATTATGCGGCGTTCGAAGAAGACTTTCCTGCTGTCTTGGGAATCCCTCGTGGTGATCTCTCTTTTTTGAGTACAGGAGCTAACATGAATAACCTTGCAGTCTGCGAAAAGTCTTATCAAGACCGTATAGTCTGCTGTTTGGCTACTGGAGGCGTAGGCAATGCTCTTAGGTCCGGGGTCGATGGGGCAAATTGGGTTGAACAGGATGGAAAATTTGGAAACGTGCTTGGAACAATCAACATAATTCTGTTGACTAACGTCACTTTAACTGATGG
>Ga0315533_1003426_pt1 | contig 10452 bp, 7 predicted proteins | sample SalMarSW160130MG_FD_203081 | JGI IMG/M metagenome (GOLD analysis project Ga0315533, IMG submission 203081) | Salt marsh sediment microbial communities from the Plum Island Ecosystem LTER, Massachusetts, United States - Salt Marsh Sediment SW1601-30 ...
GTTTGTCTATGAGTATTTCTACAATACGCTCTGATGCAAGCCCATCCCAAAGAGGAGGTATTTTGAAATTTCGCAACTGGCCATTCATTGCCTGCTTATAACCTTCAATAATCTTGGCTGGGTTCGCACCAACAACCTGGTTAGAACCTATTTCTGTAGTAATAGGACGTTCAGTATTTTCCCGCAAAGTCAAACAGGGAATTTTTAAAAAGGTCGTCTCTTCCTGTATTCCACCGGAATCTGTAAGGACTATTTTTGCGGAAGACATTAGCTTCAGGAAGTCCAGATAGCCCAGGGGCTCAATTAGCCCCAAATAGTGCATTTTCTGAATTTGCGCCATTAGATGCGAATCCTGGAGTTGCTTGCGGGTCCGTGGGTGCACGGGGAAGATTATAGGCATGTCCTTGTGAATGACCTCCAGCGCATCAAGAATCCTGCCAAAGACAATATAGTCATCCACATTAGAGGGGCGATGCAGGGTCAGAACAGCAAAGTCGTTGCTGTTAAGATGTAAGTGATTAAGAATAGTCGAATTCTGCGCCCTATTTATATGCTTCAGCAAAGTATCAATCATTACATTGCCAACAATGAATATTCTATCTTTGGAGATACCTTCGTGAATAAGGTTGTCAACTCCACTTTGCTCTGTACAGAAAATCAAGTCGCTAATTGAATCCGTCACAACACGATTGATTTCTTCCGGCATTGAGCGGTCGAAACTGCGAAGACCCGCCTCAACGTGAACAAGTTTTACACCCAGTTTTACAGCCACAATACCGCAGGCGACAGTGCTATTGACATCTCCAACAACAAGGACAACATCAGGCTTATACTTAAGCAGCATAGGTTCAAAGGACTTCATAATTTCAGCAGTTTGGACAGCATGTGAGGCACTGCCGACTTCAAGATTGATATCCGGTTTGGGTATATCCAGTTGCCGAAAGAACAAGTCACTCATTTTCTCATCGTAGTGCTGGCCGGTATGAACAAGAAGTGGCTCTATCTGACTATACTTTGTGTACTGAGCCATCAAGGGAGCAATCTTCATAAAATTAGGCCGAGCACCTACGACGTTGATGATTTTCATGTAAACTTGCTCCAGACTAAGGTTCGTTCCGTTATATATGAGGAACCACCGGTGACGTCATATAACACGAAGCAATTTCTCGCATCGTGCAAAAGGTGTAGTTGTGGCATAGCCATTCGAGTTTAGGCAGTGTGCTTTTCAGGTTTACATAGCACTTGAACCGACGCGATAAAGGTAACGGCAGTTGCGGATGGTTTGGATCGATTTCTCTTGGGTGAACATATACAATCAAAGGCCGACCGGCATTATGGAGTTTTTTTATGCCCCATTTGATGAGCCATTTGGGACTTAGTCGGAGATAACCTCCGCCGAAAAAACTGATTCGCCTACCCGCAAGTTCTATTGTTGACTGGGGAAGCTCCACGAGATTACCCGATTTTGTCTTTACTATATGTGGCTCTAATGGTGACCGTAGCATACCACCATGGCCGCGGCTCGCGGGAAATACGCTGGAATCATACGTATATCCCGCGGCTCGAATTTCTTCGAACGTCCATTGTGTATCATCTTTTGTACTGAAGCCCGCTGCGCGAAAACCCGTAACTTCTTTCCCAAGAATATCTTCCAACAATGTTTTGGTTCTGCGGATGTCATCGGCAAACGCCTTTCGCCCGACATTGTAGGCTAATAAATGCCCGTAGCCATGGCTAGCTATCTCATGCCCGGCGTCCTGGCACTTCCGCAGGAGGCCCTTATGACGCTCCGCAACCCAGCCCAGCCAGAAAAACGTTACTTTAACAGAAAACGAATCGAGCAACGTGAGCAACTCCTCGAGATTTCTTTCGATCCGCGATTCGAGAGAAGACCAACGCGCGATGCTCGGCACCACAGGACTGTCCAGGATGTGGAACCAATCTTCGACGTCGATAGTCAAGCACGAAAGCAGCTTACTATTTGTAGTGCTCACGATTGAAATTTACCGTTTGTTCGCGGGGGAGTAACCTCAAAACAATAATTTACAATCCCAGTCGCGGGAATTTATTACCCTTAAGGGTATAGTTGATTCTCTAATGGTGATATGGTTACACCCCTCCATTTTAGAAAAAATAAGAAACTACACCTTGCGACTTACGGCCCGTTGCCACGCGTCACAGGGAACATCCTAATCATTGCTACTCAAGATAATTTGTATATTGCACACTGCCTTTGATATTTTCATTTTCCCACAATGAAGCACACATTTGTTGTGGCTGTGCCACCAAGATTCAGAGTAGCTACTTTTTTTGCATCTGGAACCTGATAATCCCCGGCCGTGCCCGTAACCTGCTTATACGCATCGAGTAATTGCCGAGCCCCCGTCGCTCCTACTGGATGACCACCGCCAATGAGTCCCCCAGAAGGATTAATAGGAAGTTTTCCTTCTAATTCAATAACGCCTTGCTGAATAGCTTTCCAGGATTCTCCTGGTTTGGTTAGACCAAAGTGGTCGATAGCCATATACTCAGATGTTGTGAAGCAATCATGAGTTTCAATACAATCCAAGTCCCAGCAGTCTTTCACGCCAGCCATTTTATATGCATCGGTAATTGCTTTGCGTGTAAATGGCAAAATATAATTCTGTCCTTGTGAGTCTGTGATCTTACTTGCAAATTCAATTTGTGCGGTTGTGTGACCCCAGCCTAAGATTTGTGGAATATCCTCCAGTTTTAGACCATTCTTTTCTACGTAGTCAGCAGTAAACTTTTCAGAAGCAAAATATAAACAAACGGCTCCGTCTGTCACCTGTGAGCAGTCGGTAATCTTGATTCTTCCTCCCACAATAGTGTTATATGAGCCAATAGTATTAGCATGTTCAAAATTCATAAACCAGTTGCGGGTTTGAGCGTTTGGGTTCTTCCTGGCGTTCCTATAATTTATCTCGGCGATTCGAGCTAGGTAACTGTCGTCGAGACCATATCTTTTATTGTATTCATCCCCGAGTTTTCCGAATAGTCTTAAAAAGGAGAATTCTATTCCTTCAGATTCTTTTTCATAAAATGCAGCGGTACCCAAAAATTCTCCGCCTTTTGTAGAGTTTACTGTCTTCATTTGTTCAACACCGATAAGGCAGACCAAATCATAAATATCTGCTTTGATATAGGCTATAGCCGACAATGCAGCTATGGCGCTGGAAGCACATGCAGCTTCGAATCGATGGGTAGGCAAACCTTTAAATCGAGGATCAAAGTCGACGAAAAAGGCACCGAGAAGGCCCTGCATACAGTATAGTTCTGCTGCAAAGTTTCCAATAAAAGCGGCCTTGATATCTCCAGGTTGGACCGCAGTGCTTTCGAGGCTTCCTTGGTATGCTTCCCGCATCATAGCAGAAATGTGTTTATTTTCCTTGTGCCAGTTTCTGGCAAAGTCTGTCTGGTATCCGCCTAAAATATAAATCTTGTCTCCTTTCATTTGTAATCCCTCTGTAAAGTTTAACGTGCAATGAAGAACTTGCCTGAATTATGAATTGGGTATTTTATTGTTGGCCCATTTATCAGTGTTTCCGGTATTTCAAAGCCTTTGGCGTTTAATAATTTTACGACATCCTTATTGCCTCCGAGCATATCCACAATTAAGCTTGGAGGAGCCCAGTGAAATCCGGAAGACATAACTGTGTCGATGCCGTTGATTCCATATTTGGCTTCCGTGACATCACCTATACGAGAAAAAGAATAAGCTACGTAAGTGCAAAGACTGTCCAAAACAATTTCAGCTTCTTTGCTTTGAGTATTTTTGATAGTTTCAAAAGCTTCCCGGTACATTCCGAGGCGTATTAAATTCTTGGCTTTTTCAATAAAAGCGAGGTGTGGTTCTATTGCAGGGACATAGTCACAAGTTGTCGGATCAAAAAAGACGTGCTTACCACTTTCAACCTTTTTATAAAACCCTCCTTTAGTCTTGCTTCCCAATAAACCCATATCAATCATTTTTTCGATGTAGTCAGGCAGTTTGAAGCAGTCATGCATTTCGTCACAGGTGTTTTCGTACAGACTTTCCATGATCGCCTTGTGAATATCCAAACCTACCAAGTCGAGAGTGGCTAATGGCGGCATTAATCTGCCCGTATAAGGCCCTATCAGATAATCCATCATTTCAACCCCATATTCCTGAACCAATTCCGTGATTTTACTAAAAAGCAAAAAAGCAATTCGGTTGCCTGCAAAACCCGGAATGTTCTTAACGGGAATGACTACTCTGCGTAGAATATCTTTGAGGGACTTTTTGGCAAAGCGATAAACTTCCATATCAGTGTTTTCTGTACCTGCAATTTCGCAAGCTAGCATTTTCCCCGGCGGATTGTAAAAATGTGTAGATAGAAAGTTCTTTTTGAAATTTTCTGATTGTCCTTCTGCGAGAGCTGTTAATGGCAGACTTGATGTTGTTGTACCAATGATAGTGTCCGGTTTTCTGTATCGTTCTACACGGTTATATATATTCTTTTTGATTTCGAGATTTTCGCTGACGCTTTCAATAATAATATCCGCTTCCTGCAACGCTGTTTGAAGTGAATGGTCGTAGTCGCCACATTCGATATATCGACTAATTACTTCTGAACGTGCCTGTATTATTGCTTTCTTTAACCCAGCCTTTGCCCCTTGAAGCGATCTGCTTAAAAAGAAAACTTCTATTTCTTGCTGGGCGAACAGCCCGCCAACCAGACTACCTATTGTTCCGCTTGAACCTAAAACTGCTACCTTTCTTATGGCATTAATCATATAGACAGAGTTCCCTTCGATAGTTTAATTGTTTATTCTGGTTTTTTACCGTACATCAAAGTTTGAAAGATTCACATTCCAGTTATTAATGTCAAAGATGGAATTATCTACCAATTCCGGGATGAGAATCTTCGCGGTCATTTTGATTTTTTGAGGTTTCTTCGAATTTGGAACCTTTATCAGCGGAAATGGTATGAATGGAGGTTTTCCAATATAAAGTATAATGTCTATGGATTTAGCGGTGACTTTATAGATTTTTTTTACTGCCTTTGCAAAAAGGTGTGGTGTTAGCGGCGAGACGTCAATGATATACAGAGTTTTGATACCACCTTCTTCTTCATAGATTTTATAGACGCATTCGGCTCCGTCTTCAAGATTTATCCGTGAATAGCTGTCATCATATCTGTGGTTTTTGAATTTGCCATCAATTATTTTTGAGATATTATATTTGCATATAGTTTTGCCTGACAGTAAAGGTAAGAATGACAAAATTTTGGCAGACAGCCGGGAAAAGGGATTCAGAGGTCGCAATTTTGGAGTAATCTTTCCTATATTTCGGGGTAGAATATAATAGTCCAATTCCCCAACATCACTGGTCCCAAGGATTCTTTTTTCATGTTTGTAAAAATATTCATTCGGGAATCCAAGAATAAGAGCAATTCCATCCTTTATCATAGCTTCATAAACCAAACCAGCCATTTTTACCAGATTGGCCCCTCCGCCTCCGCGGTGTTCAACATCAATCATCGTATCCACAGAAAGGGCAAATTCGCGATCCTGACCGAAATAACTATACTGATAGGGAATCGCGTTAAATGTCCCTACGATCACATTATTACTTAATAGCAGACCATGATATGAATAGCCTTTATAAATGTTCAAAAACAATCTGTTAAAAAGTGTTATATCCCTTTTCTTTTTAAACACGCGAAAGAACAGATCTATGATTTGCTGCTTTTCACGAATAGATAAATCCGATGTTTTTTTGAAAATGGTATTTTTGCTCATTTAACTAGCCATTCGCATAGCATAGGAGTTTGTTGAAGAACCTGATACAGGATCAACAGTTTTGGGTAATGTTGATTACTTTACTCTTATTTACACAAGTTGTTTAGTATTCATGTGATATGATCGATGCACTTTTTCAATTAGGTCAAGGTAATCTTTCGCCAACTTTTTACGATCAAAATGTTCTATGACGTAGTTACGACCCGACCGTCCATACAGATCCACTAAGTTGTGGTTATTCGCAAGTTTCTTGATAGCCTCCACTAACTGGATTTCATTTTCAGGTTGAATGCATATTCCTCCTTCTGCCTTTTTAACTATCTCGGCTGCATTTCCTTCAACACCTAAAATGAGAGGTTTTTCCATTGCGAAGATTTCAAAAATTTTCGAAGGTAGCGTTGATTTATACAAGTCCGCTTTTTTAAGATGAACCAGACATGTATCAGAGATTGAGTAAAATTGTGGTATCAGCTCTTTTTTTTGTTGTCCTACAAAGACAATATTATCAAGTTTTTCTCTCACAGCTTGGCTTTTAAGATCTTCTCGCATGGCACCATCACCAATAAACAGAAAAACTATGTCTTGACGTTGTTCCTTTTTTAACAATTTAGCAGCACGTATAACAATATCAAGGCCATGTGACATCCCAATAGTACCTATATATGAACAGATAAATTGATCGTCGATAGCATATTTGAGCTTCAGGTCTTTGTTTTTTTGAACTGGAAAATATACATCCAAATCGGCACCATTTGTGAATACGGATATATTCTCATTAATTATACCTTTGTCCTTTACTAAGATGTGCTTATAACCTTTACCCACGGTTACAATATGTGTAGCCGCATTATACATTTTTCGTGCCATAAACTCAAGAAACGCGTTTGAATATTTGTTCGTCAAAACCCCGTGGACAGTGATGCCATCTGGCCATATATCACGAATTTCGAGAATAACCGGACATCTTCTAATCTTACCAACTACAATTCCTGTCCAACCACAAAACAACTGTGGTGACGTAGCAATAATTATGTCGGGCTTCTTGATAAACATACCTACGAGCGTTGCGCTAAGCATATAGGACAAATAATTAATTATTCTTTTGAATGTACCCTTGTTAGCAGCTATAAAAGTCCAAACTCTTTTCGTTTTGATCCCATCAATAATTTCTTTTTGCACCAAACGGTTCTTGTATCCATCATAAACCACGCCATTCGGAACGTTAGGTACGCATGTTATAACCTCTACATCGTGGCCGTACTTCACCCACCGTTTACAGTTTTCATAAGTGCGAGAAGCGGGGGCATTGCCTTCAGGGGGGAAATAATGTGTGAAGAAAAGAATACGCATTTACAATGTTGTGATTTGAAATTCTGTTTCGATTTTCGATCCCGAAAAAGAAAAAGTCAAAGCTTTATTAGCTATTTTGACTCCAAATTCAGGACAGTAGTATGAGTCCTCAAGCGATAATTTGCCATCACCAGAAAAAGTGATTTTAATTTTACCTGCTGGATAAGCTATGTTAGCAGAGTTGTCTTTTAGCTGGTCAATTTTGCAGTTCGGATGAAGATGAAGTCTTGAAACCATATTTTGTGTTTTGGAAGCAGCAATTTTGTCTTTAACATTAAGTTTACCTGATTCATTCCAAGTAAATTTGCGATAATGTATGGGACTGCCTTTTAATCTCTTATAACCATCATGCCAGGCGCCTAGGCGAAAGCCGTTGTCAAAAGGCTCCCACTTAACATCCCTTGGATACCCCCGACGGGCGACTCTGAAAGATGCCCACATTTCACACTGGTCCTGATCGTTGATTTCAAGTGTATTGTGAGCTTTTGTTGATCGGCAGTATCGCCGCATCGGGCTAGGCTCGTAGTCATATACGCCGCTGTCGACAATGACGCGATATCCCTTCAGAGACAACTCAAATGAGAACATATCTGCGTGTGCATGGCCGGGAATGTAATCCGGACCAATCCGAGCGGCGTCACAAATTATGTATGTTCCTTCGTCATCCCTGAAACCATAATAGCCCGCTTCGGGGAGAGCAAAAGGCCCCTTCGTGATATTGCATAGATCACTATTATTGCTGTTAAGCAAGTTACGAACATAGGACTCTAACTGACTTGGAGGGTTGTATATACCGAAGGCGCTATCGTTAAGAAGGGCTATCCGGCTATCCGGATGTGTCAGGTGTCCAAGGGCAGCAATCATCTTGCCAAGTGGTTTCTTTACCAGGTCACCCAGTTGCTGATTGCCGGTGTTAAACAGCATCGCAAGCAGATATATGATGCGACAATGATACATTGGTGACCGCTCAAAATGCATACCGTCATTAAGTATTTGTTCGGGGATCTCTTTGGTAAGGATATGTACCCCTGCCTTAAACCATTTATCGCCAGCAGCTCCAGAAAAACAGCTTCCAGTTAAAGCGAGAGCTACACCGTTTTCAAACAGATGATTACCAAGTAGATGCCTTTCAAGATGTCTCGAAAGCCATTCGGCTTGCAGATAAATACTCCTCCACAGCACACGGAGGAAGGCTAAGTCAGCCTCAGTGTACATCCAATACTTGCCGAAGAATACACCGCACCAGTTCATAAGCCGAAAGGAAATCGGATACGAGGCCCAACCGACCTTCCCTTGTCCGAGTAGGTAATTCGCCATCCAGTTTGAAACTACCATTTTGGCTTGGTCATACTCCAAAGCCCAGAGATAATCAAAGTAGTGCAGATTACACTCCCAAAGTAATGGTCGATTTACATTGTACCACTTAGGGGGCCAGCCAACGTCTTTCGTATTACCCAAGAAATGCAATCGACCTTGCAGTATGTCCGTTGACGTGTTATTATGCGACACCGGTGGCAGAAAGTCATGAAGAAGCCGCCAGCAAAATCCGGGAAAGGGGGGGACAGCCTTTGCGGCAAACAGTCCAGGGTTTTCTAAGAATGGTCTAAGCCTTGCGCAAACCTGACCAACGATCTGTCGACCTCGCAGGTAGCGAACAGTAAACAAAAGTTGTTGCGTGGATTTGACCGCTGTCATTCTACTCCTTCAGTTTTCTTCGTCGCTCATATGCTCACGAGTTGGTTTTTTCAAGCGGATTTCCGTTCCACGAAGCCTGTGCGGCAGAACTGCCAGCGTATGTCCTGAGCACCACTCCGACCATAGAATACAGAAAAAGTGTTCGTCTCCTCATGCCCTACAAAGTGTTTGTACGGTTTTTGAAAGCATTGAGGTGACCCTGAGCCAGGCTGGATATCATTTCTATATACATCCCTGTTAGAGGGCTCTCTGCGAAGCCTACGCACGGCCTGCATTTTTTCAGACGACCTACAGGCTTTTGCAGCACTTGACGTACTTTCGCCTCAAGATCGCGGGTATCCCGCGTTCGAAATAGGATCGTACCCTTCGGCCGTTCAACCACATCACTCGCCACAGATGGAACACCAAGGTACAGAGCTTCCCTGAGAGAGTTGGCGTCGCCGTCGGTATTAGTTGGCCGGACGAACACGTCCGCTTCGGCGAGTACAGGGACAAATACACCGTTCCTCGTGTTCCACAAGATGTTCCCTGCAATCCTTTTCTCAGCGGCCACGGCTCTAAGTTGTCTCAAGTATCGACGGTCCTTAGCTTCATCGCCACAGAGGCACACGATGATGCCAATCTCTGGATAGTCTGGCTTGAGGCATGCGGCCAATTCGACCATATGATCGAGACCGTAAAGATCCTGCCCTCTGTACGAACTCACCTTGCCGTTGGCAGCGATAATCGGGCTGTGCTTTCGAGCAAAGTCCCAGACTTCGCGAGCCACCAATTTCCGGTCCGTCGGCGAGCAAATTGGGGGCAAAAAACCCGGGAAGCAATGAATCCGGTCAGTATCAACTTTAAGCGACTTAACCATTTCTGCTATCGCCGCATTCACACAGACGATTGCCGTCATTTTTCGGAGTGCGAGACCCACAAGAGCCCTTTGCCACCGGGAGCAGGTTATCCTATCAATCAAGCGAGAGTTTTGGAGACGCACGATTACTCGCTTACCCCTCCACGTAGCCACTGTGGCACCGACCAGCCAAGCCACTGAGTGCGGCGTCGAGACTATATAGATGGCCGGCTCCTCACCAAAAAACATGTACCATAACATAAAAAGGTGCCGGTAACGGTAGACCGAGACTACTCGCTCTTGATCTTCCGCATTTGAACCGATGTTATAGACCTTGTAGTTCACCCCTTTCCTGTCGAGCAGCGAACAGAGGCGTACAATGTGAGTGCTAACGCCTCCATAGGGTGGGGGATAGGGACCTACAATTGACAACATAGGAGACCGCTTTTCCATATTTATGATTTCCTGAATTCTATCGCATGCAAAATTGTTGCTGTACCGAGAGAATGCAAAGCGAAACTAAGTACCTCGTAGCGCCGGTCTATTAGTCACCATAAGCCCACGGTGGTACAGAGCAAGAACCAACCATATTACTATTTGGTCAAAACGATGTACGAGAAGTCGCCCCATCTACGTAGACTCGGGCAGATCGCAAATAGGAGATTGTCTGTTTTCTTGCATGCTTTTAGCAAGAACCTCCTAATTGTCCCAAGGTTCTCTTTCCATAGGAACGCTTTTAGAGAATAGATAAAGCTATCTCCATAAATCTCAACATGGGAAAA
>Ga0315533_1003431_pt1 | contig 10443 bp, 8 predicted proteins | sample SalMarSW160130MG_FD_203081 | JGI IMG/M metagenome (GOLD analysis project Ga0315533, IMG submission 203081) | Salt marsh sediment microbial communities from the Plum Island Ecosystem LTER, Massachusetts, United States - Salt Marsh Sediment SW1601-30 ...
CGGAAAAATGTCGAAGGGATGATGCCCTACACTCGGTTGCACATTGTCGCCACCGGTGAGGACGGCCTACCAAAGGCCTTCGAAGTAGAACTGACGCACCAACAGGTTATAGATCTGTTGGAGAAAGCAGAGAAGGCGAAGAGCAAGCTTGAGACCCTGCGTCAGTCTATCAAATCGTGGCTGCCCAGCGGGTTGCCCGATTTGCCATTGACCCGTATCCCTCGAAAGGAGTCGAGCCATGTCTGAAGCCCGCACAGCGATAACTCCCGACTCTAAATTCTTGCAGGAGATATTTCAGTGGTACGAGAAGGCCGACGCTTCAGTAACGAAGACGCAGAAATGGAGTTGGTGTTGGTACAATATTGAGAACCTTGCACAAGATCAGGTGATCATCAGAATTGACCAAGGTTCAAGAATAGACACTTATCGCGGGCTTCACATGGGAACTGACGAAGACAGCCAATCCGATTATACTTATGCTCTTTCTATCCGGTTGAGAACTGAAAAACTTCGTGATTTTCTGGATCTAGTGAAGCAGCGCGTCGATAAGAAGATCGATCTTGATTGGGAGTCTGATGAAAGTTTCGCCGATGAAGAGTCGGCGCGGTCTGTAGCGGTTGAGGAAAAAGTCGGTGGTCGAGCCGTTGACACCGCGACTGATGATGTTTGGCAATGGACTTCAGACCAACTCGCCTCGTCACTCCTGCATCCACAAGCAGAATCCGACATGCCTCACCTTCGGGAGATGATACTGTTTGCCGAGGACACCGGTTTCACCGTCGATCAGAGTAAGCAACTTGCTCCCTGGTTGTTAAGTTTTGCTCAAAAATACCGTGACAGTAATGATCCGCAAGACGAGGCCGCCGTCTGGTCGGCAATACGTACGGGAGCGTCAATGCTCACGCCGCATGATACCGATGGGTTGCGTGCGTTGCTGGAACCGCTACACTCTATCGAGACGAGTCTGGTTACAGTAAAGATGCTTGGTCGAATCTTCGAGGCCCAGCCTCCAGCAGACGTGGATGAGCATCAGGACCTGGCTGACGAGGTTTGTCAGATCGCAGAATCCCTGTTGGATCCTTATGCCATTACCGCAAGTCAAAGTGCCGCCATGGCACAGTTGGCTATCTATGCGCTTGTGGCCATGGCGAGCAGTAAAACACAACAGATTGTTGAGACCGTTCAGCAACTGGGTGTGACCTGGTTCACTCAACAGACACTTCGTGAGCTTTGCGAGCTTCGAAGCATTTGGTCAAGTCGTCCTGTTCCCGTTGCAGACCGACCTCAAGAATTGCTCTACAGAGCGATTCAGGCTCTCGAGTGAAAGAGGTTCACTTGTTTGCGGAGGAATAAATGCCCACCATTAATTTTGATCAAGGACCGCAGACATTATCACGTTATGATGTCGTGGGGCAGCGAGCCGAGGGGCAGATACGTTTTGTAAGACATGTGGGTTTGCTTGCCGAGGATAACAAATATCTCGAAATAGGCGGTGAAGCGAGGGTGCTTCATATGGGGCCACCGCTTGAGGAGGAAGGGACAATTGAAGTACACGTAGCCGGGCGCGTTCCGCTGACGAACGATGAGAGTAAAATAATTTCTACATGGTTTGAGAAAATTAAAGATGAGTATCATAGTATAAGCAGGAGAAGGCAATATGTCATTTGTCCCCCTTGGAAAGATCAACGTGATTCAAACAACCGTTCCCGCCGATACCGTCGATACAGTTGTGCTGGTTTTGTGCTTGATAGTCACCGTCAGGTAGACATTGAATTGTTGGATATTGACGAAAATGTGTTGCCAGCGGTAGATAGACAGACAATCGTATTAGCATACCCTGATGCCGAGGGGCATGCAAACCTTTTACTTGATTGGGGGCTTGAAGGTAATGGGCCGTGGAGGTTGGTACTTGCGGGGTATGTACTGCATGCATTGAACCGTCCGACAAATCAGATACGTCGGGAGCCATATCAGGCTAAAGAAGGCGACGAGCAATTTTGATCGCTCAACAACTGCCAACCCATTTTATCTGAGCTCAACCAAAGCTTTCGATTTTTTCCTTACGAATTTTATTTGTAAGTCTTTGTAAAATCTTCACGCGCTTTGCAAGGTATTCCAACTGTTTTTTGGTAATCTTGTAATCCTTCTTATAACGGGCATCAATGTAGGCCTTTTTCAATAATGTAAAGGCCTTGCGATGCGGCGCAGTATCCTGCGGAAAAACCTTTGCAAACTCAGTATAAATCCGCTCCCCGCACCAAAAGACGATAGGAATTTGTTTGGGACGGGGCAGGCAGGGCAGTTTCGATCGATTATTGATGAATGATGGTTGACTATTTGGGACTGGATCCCCTGCTGCGAAGCCAAGATAGCGGGTTCTCGGGGACTCAGGAGATGGTGTATGCCTTTTCCTGCCGGTCGATGTGGAAGCTGACGGGGAGGAATTTTTTTATTATTTCGATGTTCGTCAGGAGATGATTAGAGAGTTCGTTGGTGGTGTAAGAGCCGTTTTTCGCTATTGCCATATAGATTAAAAGCTGGTCGGCCAAGAAGCGGTCAACGACAGCGCTACTATCTAAGAAGTTTTTGGCGAGATTGAAGCACATTTGATCGCCTTGCGTTGCTCAGACCCTCCAGAAGGAAGAAATAAATGGAATTTACGGCTGCTTGCGGACAAATTAGTTGAACTGGAAATTGTGCCGGATATTTCACATGAAACGGTGCGACAGGCACTAAAAAAAATGTGTTAAAGCCGCATCTACATCAATGCTGGTGTATTCCTCCGGAAAATAGTTGCGAATTCGTGGCGGCAATGGAGGATATACTTGACGTATACCTGCAGCCTTATGACCCAAACCGACCGGTAGTGTGTATGGATGAGACAAGCAAACAACTTATAGCAGATATTCGTATTCCGATTGCTGCCAAACCGGGGCATCCACAACGATACGATGTAGAATATAAGCGGTGCGGCGTAACCAATATTTTCATGTTCACTGAGCCTTTGGGTGGATGGCGACGAGTCAGTGTTACCAATTATCGCAAACGACTGGATTGGGCTGAGCAGATACGGATTCTTCTGGAAGAAGATTACCCTGATGCAGAAGTGGTTGTGTTGGTTATGGACAATTTGAATACGCACAGTATTGGTTCTTTATATGAAGCTTTTGATCCTGCGAAAGCCAGAGAACTTGCCCGTCGTCTGGGGATTCATTATACTCCGAAACATGGCAGTTGGTTGAACATTGCCGAGATCGAGTTGAGTGTTTTGTCTCGTCAGTGTTTGGCCGAGCGAATCGGCAATATAAAGCGATTGGAAAAAGAAGTGGTGGTGTGGTCTGAAAAACGTAATACTAAAGAGGTAAAAGTGAACTGGCGTTTCACAACTGATGACGCACGGATAAAGCTGAAAAAATTGTATCCATCAATTGAATAGAGACAGAGCACTAGTACTGTAAAAAAAAAGCGTGGCGGTCTTGAAACCGCCACGCTTTACCGTCAATCATAAAACTTTGCTCAGCGCATCTCGTTACGGTGTTCCCAGCGGGTCAACATCGACATTGCCGTCAACATCATTGTCCAGAACAGCCTGAACGGTAGTATGGTCCCAGTAATTGAACTTTGCTTTCACAGAAGATGCGGTCTGGTTTATCAGGTCGTGCGGCGAACTACCTTGAATCGTGTTGTCACCAACGCTGGTGGCGGAACTGCCGTCGATAGTAACGCTGCCACCTCCAGCATCTACCTGGGCGGTGTTCTGAATCATAACTCCGCCGAGTGAGTAATTCTGTATATCATTGTGCTCAAGCCGCACCTTTGCGGACTCATAAGCATAGACGCCATACTTGCTGCCGCCGCTGAACGTGTTGTGCCGGATGATGGCATCGGTATAGCCGTAAACCCGGATACCACGCTGCGAGCCGCTACCCGCGGTGTTCTCCTCGACGTAAACGAGGTGACCGGGGCTGCCGCCGCTGTGTCTCAGGCCGTTAGAGCTGCCGCCGACATTACAGTGTCTTATCACATACTCGCCTGTCGCACCGGTGCAGCGGATGGGCTGTGTGCTGTCTGTGAAGCTGAGATTCCTGAACACAGCACGGCCGCCGTTGTTGACCATAACCGCCTTGTCCTCAGAGTAGCCGTAGGAGTTGTTGCGGATAATACAATCGAAGCACTCTAAGCCGCCGCCGTTCATACTCATCGCATCCTCGCAAATGACACCGACATTGCAGTTCTCTATCAGGTTACGGTTGCCACTTCGGATGTGAACACCTTCGGGGAACCGGTCGAAATCGAGGTTACGGAAGATGTTGTCGTTACCGTGAAACCGAATCAAGGCGTCCTGGCCTTCCGTCTGACTGCAGTCATCAGGGCCGTTGTAGTAGAACTTGACGTTCTTATCCTGGCCGTCAACGATGCAGTTGTTACCGAAGAAGTCCCGGTGATGGTTGACGTAAATGGTCTGGCTGGAGAAGCCGAACAGGATTCGGCCGCCGCCGGCCGCCTCGATTGCGTCCACCGCATCATCCCACTGGGTCATGTTGGGCTCGGTGATATTGTAGTCATCATACGAGTAGTCGTTATTAAAGTCGTTCACGGTGATGTGGTCGGTCTTGGTCATACTGTCCGAGCCGTCAGGGCCGGTTACAGTTAACGTCACAGTGTACGTGCCGGCTGACGAATACTGGTGGTTCGGCGCCCTATCGGTGCTGGTCTGTGTGTCGCCAAACTCCCACAGATAGCTGGTAATATCGCCGGTTGCCTTGCTGACAAACTCCGGCCTGTAATAGATATCCCAGCCGCTTGTCGGTATCACCATGAAATTAGCAACGGGAGCCCCGAACGTATCCGTACTAAATGTCCATATCGGGCCTTTGCAGGGGACATTGGCGTCGTTGACCTCGTCTATACGCCAGTAATAAGCGGTGTCCACATCAAGGCCGCAGGGGTCAAAGCTGTTGACATCAAAGTTACCCTTATAGACGTTGGGGTCGCCCGGCCCGGTCGCCACCGGCCAGGAGTTATTGGCATCATTAACATCATTCAAATCGGTGCCGAAGTACACATCGTGCGAGTTCGCATCATCTGCAGGCGTCCAGCTAAGAACAACATTGCTGTCCACGTAGGTGGCTCCATTAGAAGGGTAAGGGCTCTTGGCCCAGCCGGCAGTACCGGCAATATCACCTATATCGGCCTCCGACAGTGCGCTATTGTAGATGCGCAGATCGTCCATTGTACCGTTAAACCAGGTAACCGCATTCTTTTTAACGCCTATTCTTACGGGCTCATCATTAACTATGCCAAAGGTCGCACTTTGTGCGGTGGTTCCCGCCGGAGAACCGTCTATGTAGAACTCGACGGTGCCCCCTTCAACCAAAGTAACAGCCGCATGGTCCCAGTCTCCGGCACCCACAGTAGTAGTTGATTCATAATACACAAAGTCAGTACCTGTACTGGTTTGATGTACCAACCTCAACTTACCGCCTGCGACCATCATGAATAAATAATTTCCCGGAAAGTTATCTGCCGCCACACCGCTGGGCTGTTTGCCCGCAATAGTAACAGCGGCGGCGGTGCTATTCAGCTTCACCCAGGCGGCAATAGTAAGGTTACTATCGACGTCAAGACTGTCATCGGTATCCGGAACATTAACGTAATCGCCGACGGCATCGAAATCAAGTGCGTAACTCCCCTCTTTGCCGGCAACCCAGTTGGGGTCACCGTTGAGCGTGCCGTGATTTCCATAGCCGCTCGAGTCATTCGCATCTGTTCCGCTGCCTTCCTCAAATCTCCACCAGCCGACAAGACTGGGCTGGGTCAACCAGCGTTTTGCCCATAAGGTATAATCATCAAAGTCAACGTTGTTATTATCCTCATCAAAGTTGGCCCCGTTGCACCAGCTGTTCGTCGCATTGCAATCGTTCAGCCACTCGGCGGCGAATGCGTCGAGGTCCTTCCAGTCGATGGAATCGTCCTTAACCAAGTCATAGTCGGCCGCTGAAACCAGACCCGACAGGCCAAGTATCACCGCCAGAAGCACCGGCACAAGGTATGAAAAAAGGTAAGTATTATTATTCTTCATCTGCTATCCTCCTTTAAAAGTAAGAACTGTTAATATGATTTGACTGTCGCCACAGTTTCCTCCTCCTCACTTTCGTGGGGATATACCTGCCGCCAGCAGGTAAAAGTGGCAAATAAAACCTATTTATTCGTGTTTAATTATTATACCAAGATTCAACCCAGTATGTCAAATTTTATCTGAAAAAGTAATTTTCCCAAAGATTGTAGGGGAATTTTCAGGAAATACCCTTAATTGCTGGTTATTGGGGGATTTTTTCATAAACGATAAAGGCGGCCACCTTATTGTAAGGCACGGTAAATGTGATAAGAAAAGATTGGTTCGATTCAACAGAGAATTCAAGGAGCATTACGAAGATTACTTGCATTGGAAACAGGCCGGCGAAAAGTCAGTTGGGCTGGCAGGTCCACTGTTGCTGTCCAGCAATACCGCCGGCCACATGACATCAAGAACCATAGAAAAGGCCTTCAAAAGAGTTGCTGCCAAAGCAGGTCTGCCCGAATATTACTCCATCCACTGCCTTAGACATACTTACGCATGCCAGCTTTACAAGATTATGCCCCAACCAAACTTTTCTGGGACTTGATACTGACAGGATTTAGACCTTGGTGCACGCATTTAGCACACTTTTTGTGTAAAAGTTTGTCATTTTTTTGTTTTGAATATGTATGAGTTTTGTTAGAATCAATACTCTTGCGATTTTTGTAAGTGTCTGATTTTGCGAAGCTTCGTGCTGGTTTTGTACTGTTTTCGTTTCGGTTTTGCAAAGAGTTGTCGGAAGCGGTCGATGGGGGTCGAATCCCCCCGCCTCCATTCGTCTGAAATATGAGCGGAAATTTTTAAAATAGCACGGACCAAACAGGGGAAAAAATGAAGAAACGAGTCCTACCCTGCCTTTGTTGGGCCCTTCTACTTTTTACAGTTGCTTTTGCCCAAACACATCAGAGCGAACATTTTACCATCTACAGCGACCTGGATACTTGTTATGTGCGATTCGTTCAGGCAAACGCTGAAGCATATTATAAGGATATGGTCGAGCGATATTTCGAAACGGGCTGGCTGAATCCTTCTGTGGATTTTTATGCCGACGCTGACCAGAAGCCCTTGATAATCTATTATTCCAAAACGCAAGCCGACACACAGAAGCTTTTCAACGAACACGGCCATAAAATCGATTCCGGCTACGGCTATTATGCAAGATCTATACCTGCGATATATGCGCACCAATTTATGAACAACGGGCAGCGCAGCGGCTTTGGAGCGCTGTTTCGTGGAATTACGTATCACTTCATTGCTCTAAATTATAGCGACTCCCCTGCCTGGTTTAACGAAGGGCTTGGCAGCTTTTTGGGCGGGCAAACACGAATCATCAAAGGTAAACTAAAGGTGATAGGGCCAAATCTCCAGCATGGACAGATATTTAGGGACAGAATTGAGAAGGGTCTCAGGCCCAATGTAAAATTCCTGCTGTCAACCTCGACAAAACAATTTTATGACTGGTCTGTAGGTCGCCATTTTGCAGAAGCACTTTTTTACTGGCTGCACGAGAGCGGGCAACTGGAGCGATATTTAAGCAACGTTCGGGCAAACGGTTTTGAGGTCTCGGTTCTGGAAGAGACATTATCAATGCCCTGCGAAAAGATAAACGTAGAGTTTCTAAAGTTTATCAAGAAGAGCTGCTACGCAGGGGCGTATCTGCAGGACGGTCGGCAGTCTGAGGACACGGCGGTGAAAGAACGGGCCTTTCTCAGTGCCCTCGAGCTAAAACCGGATTACGACGCAGCCAAATTGGAGCTGGCTAAATGCTATTACCGCGGCAAGGATTACGAAAAGTGCCGAGAATATCTCAAGCAAATTATGGGCGACCCTAAAAGCAGCGAGTATCGGCGGGGCGCCAAGTTAATGGGAGACACATATTACGACCAGAAGGACTATTCCAAGGCCCTTGAGTATTATAACAGGGCCTGGGCGTATTCAGATTACTACGAATATAAGTACCGACTGGCCTACAAAATCGCAAACTGCTATTACTATACAGAAGACTCATACAACGCAAAGCAATGGTATAAGAAGTTTCTGGATGGCAGGTGGGAGCCAGAAAGTATGAAGGACTGTGCCGATTACGCACGAAAATATACAGGACTAACAGGCACAGCAACTGATATGAAGCAAAGGTAACCGCAAGAAATATCGAACCCACCTTACCCTACCTGCTCGGGCACAGCTTTCACAGAGACAAGTCTCGAACAAGCAACCCTGAATACCCTGTTTGCTGTGCACCGACTGAAACTTGCGTAAAAAATTTGATTTCTGATGGTTGATTATTGATAATTGAAGCGAAAAACGCTATACGAGATACCGGATATGGATTTTAGGGAGGTAAGATAGATGACTTCGGCACTGACGAAAGTAATAGGTTTAAGCGATTGGTGGGCGGATACCGTCAATTACGAGGTACTCAGAGGCAATCCAATCTGGCGGTTTGTGCTTGTTTTATTGGTGCTGCTGGTGGCAATGGCGGCAGGAAGGATAGTGCAGTATGGCATTGAGACATATGTCCGCCGCAGAGAAGAAAAAACAGGCGCCAGTGCCATAACGCTGCTTCTAAAATGCCTCAGTAAGCCAATCTATGTGGCCATATTTGCGCTCGGGTTGTTTGCATGCAAGCTGTGTCTGTATTTCAACGACGATGACGGTATCCGCACAGCCATTGGGGCCGGCTGGATAAAGATGGCTAAAACCGTTGCAGCAATTGCCATTGCGTACGGGCTTTATCGGCTGGTCGATGTCATCGAGTATTATCTCCAGCGTATCGTGAGCAGGACCGAGACCAAGCTTGACGATATGCTTGTGCCGGTAATCCGTAAGGCGCTGCGGGTTACTATTGCGATTATCGCGGCGCTTTTTATCGCCGAGTCCATTCTCGGTGCCGACCAGATAAAAACGGTTTTGCTGAGTGCCGGCGTCGGCGGTATTGCGATAGCTCTTGCGGCCAAAGATACGATAGCCAATTTCTTCGGCTCGATTACGATTTTTGCCGACAGGCCCTTTCAAATCGATGAGCTTGTTAAAATCGGTGAGCATTTCGGGCCGGTCGAGGACGTCGGCTTTAGAAGCACACGAGTCCGGACGCTACAGGGACATCTCGTAACCGTGCCCAACAGCATTATTGCAAATTCGATTGTGGATAATGTCGGTAAGCGTCCGTTCATTCGCAGAACCTCCAACATCACCATAACCTACGGCTCGGGACATACCAAGGCAAAACGGGCGGTCGAGATTATAAAAGAGATTTTAGCCGACGTCCCCGAAATAAATACCGACCCTGACAAACCGCCTCGTGTGTACTTTAACAAGTTCAACGACTGGTCGCTGAACATATATATGAGCTACTGGGTCAAGCCGGCTGACTACTGGCTGTACCACGAGGTTAACCAGCGAGTCAATCTGGAGATGATGAAACGTTTCGAGGCCGAAAAAATCGAATTCGCCTTCCCCAGCCAGACCCTTTATGTAAAGAAAGAATAGGGTACGCCAGTTCAAGCCGGAGTTCTTGACAAGACAGCTAAAAACCGCTAATAATTGTTATTAGCTGCGGATGTGGCGGAACTGGCAGACGCGCAGGCTTCAGGTGCCTGTGGGGGCAACCCCGTGGAGGTTCGACTCCTCTCATCCGCATTGGGGGAGGCACTCATTAAATCTGCTCTATCGGTGCAAATCGGCCTTTTTGCTGCTCTAACCAAAGCACAATAGACGCACCATTCAACTATTTAACGGAAATTAGCTCGACAGGCCGATAAATAATAAATGGATACTGTTATTTTGGACGAAACGCAGCAAAGTGGAGAGGTTTCTCCTTGTTAATCCGCCGATGACAGAACATTACCGGTTAGGATGCTATGCTTGAAACTGCTCAATATTTTGAACAAGTGGCAACACGGTTTAGCCCCATAGCTCTAATCGGAGCGGGATTGGTTTGTACTTTGCTCGGACTATTTCTCTGGCTTGGCGGACTGATGCTTAAGAGAGTTTCGTTCGCCATTGTAGGTGCGGCCGGCGGCGGTATCTGTGGATTTTTTTTAACCGGCCAGCATATTATACCGGCTGTGCTGCTTGCGGGGCTGGCCGCAGCAATCGCGGTAGTGTTCGAGAAAATATTTGTAACAATACTGGTATCCGCTCTGGCGATGGGTTTAGGTCTTTTCGTTTTGGCCTATCCTTACATTGAAGATACAGGTAGTTTGAGGCAATATCCCGAATATGAAGCATCGAATCAAACGGCGGCTTTTGGCATCGGCGAGAGTGTGGAAATCGCAAAGGGCTGGGCCGCTGATTTTGGGGCAGCGATAAGACAGAGCTGTTCG
>Ga0315533_1003432_pt1 | contig 10442 bp, 9 predicted proteins | sample SalMarSW160130MG_FD_203081 | JGI IMG/M metagenome (GOLD analysis project Ga0315533, IMG submission 203081) | Salt marsh sediment microbial communities from the Plum Island Ecosystem LTER, Massachusetts, United States - Salt Marsh Sediment SW1601-30 ...
GAAAATATTACCGCTACTCCAAATTCAGGCTATCATTTTAACCACTGGAGTAGTAATGTTGTTGATCCCAATTCAGCTTCTACCACAGTGACTATGGATGGCGATAAGACTGTTACAGCTTATTTTGCACTTATTCCGCCAGAACTGTTATGCTTATTCATCGAAGTAAAAGAGAACCGTCCTGGTCCGGGTGGTGTTCAATATTATGTAATTGTTGATGCTACTTATCCTAATATAAATGATGAATATATATATAAAGGAGAAGTACCAGCATCATGCTTTAGGTTTAAAGCTTGTGTACCAGCAGGATGTACTGCATGGTATAATTTCTATCATGGCCAAGGCAAAAATAAACTTGGTTATTGGGTTACAGATGATGGTTCTACAAATATACCTCCTGGTTGGCACGAAGAAATAATTAGTGCTGATATAAATGATACAAAATTAAGTCCGGAAGGAGGAAATATTCTTGTTATTGAAGTTACTGGAGCTGATGGAATTACGACTAAGAGATATACAATTTATATAGATAGGGAAAAATAAAAATAGAGAAAAAGTCCAAAAAGATTATCTGTTAAGAGAATGATAGAATTTAAAACAAAACTACCTTTGTATGTTTATTCTAACCCTATCTCCCCTACCGAGGCGAGTGCAGCCCTGAAATCTTTAGAAATACTTAATAGTGAAAAAGGGAAAGACATTTTAGCTCATCTTCACCGGATGACTAAGAAGTTTGAAAAAGGTCTCCTTGATTTAAGATATGAAATTATTGAAAGTGACCATCCTATTGTTCCTTTAATGGTGAGAGATACTAAAAAAACCACAGAGTTGGTAAATTATCTTATTGAAAATGGAATTCTTGGCACAGGTCTTAATTATCCGGTTGTGCCTAAAGGTGATGAAGAGATAAGATTTCAGATCAATGCCGATCATACTCCCTATGATATTGAATATGCTCTAAGTGTTCTAAAGTACTATAAACAAAAAAATTAACATAAATAAAAATAATTTAAGTGGAGCGGAATAAAATAAAATATATAGTTATTGTAAACTTTAGTGAGGTAGTTAGATAAAAAGAAGAATGCTACTTTTTTCTATCTTTTTTTCCCTTTCTTAACTCGATACTCAATACTATATACTCGATACTATATTACAAGTTTAAAGGTTAGTGTAAACTTTAGTGAGGTAGTTAGATAAAAAGAAGAATGCTACTTTTTTCTATCTTTTTTTTCCTTTCTTAACTCGATACTCGATACTATATACTCGATATTTTCTAAAATTTTTGACTATCAAATTATTTATTTATAATATTTTTATTGGGGAACCCATTTGATCTGATAAAAATTTTTCAATAAAATATAAAAAATATACAAATTAATGTCTAAAATATTCTATTTTAGGGAATATAATAAGTAGAAAAGAGAAATTTGAAAAGGGAATAAATAATTTAGCAGCTAACAAAGTTGATAAAGGCAAATCAACCGAAAGGTTGAGACGCAAAGCAATGGGTCTAAGGCACCAAAAGTGCTAAGACCGCCAGGCTACCGACTTTTTTTCGTTTGAAAAAAGAATAAGAGATCAACAAAGTTGATAAAGGCAAATCAACCGAAAGGTTGAGACGCAAAGCAATGGGCCTAAAGCACACAAAGTGCTAAGACCGCCAGGCTACCGACTTTTTTTCGTTTTTTAAAAAAGCCCATGCTTTAGCAAAAATGCCTTCAACAACTTAAGTTAAAAAAATTTAAGATTCTGTAAAAAACAGAGGGAATGGAGGAAAATAACATGAAAGTACTGGGCAAAGCAACCTTAACCTTAGGACTGATGATCATCGTCTCTCTCTTCATGACATCTTGTAGTGGGGTGGTTACACCTGAACTTCAACTTGATTTAGAAGAAGGCATAAATAAGGTCGAAGAAATAGATTATGTTTATCTGGATGTTCCTTATGAAAAATACGGTGGAGTAAATTGGTGTCTTCCGGCCTCCGGAGCAATGACTTTTAAATATTTCGGCATGGATATTTCCCAGAGCCAGATAGCCAGTAAAGTAATCACAAATGGTACTAGTTCGGTATTTAAATTTATCAGTTTCGCCAAGAATTTGGGATTTGATACAAAATATCAATGTAAAACGATAGATGAAATCAAGTCTTTGTTAGATGAAGATACTCCTTTAATTGCTGTACAAAATTATAGTTTAACCATTCTTAAAAGTCATGCGCGAGTAATCATTGGCTATGATGATGAAAAACAGGAAATGATTACCCATGACCCGACAGCCGGAGAAGATTACAAAATATCTTATTCTGATTTTGTAGCTCTTAATTTCGACAGTAACCCTGATAAATGTAAAGTAGTCATACTTTCCAATGATGAAGACGATACAAAAAATATTATTGCCGAAATCAACACCAATAATTCATAGATAAAAATGCAAATATTTTCAATGAATACAAAAAAATTAATGACTTATCTTAATTCCAAAAATTGGAGGGAAAAAGATGAAAATAAAATACGATTATTGCAAGATATCTTCTGATAGAGATAAATATGTTGTAGAATATGGACACAATACTTATAAGGGATATATTTTATCTTCACCAATAAAGGTTTCGGATAGAACTTTTTCCACTGAAAAAAAAGCTGTCCGCTTTGCCAAAAAAATCGTCCCGGTTGAGTATATAAAGAAAGAAGAAAAGTAAAATAAATTAGCCAATTGGACAATCTATTTAGTCGTTAGCGAATAGTCGTTAGCATTAAAATGCAAGATTCAAGATAAGTTAGTTATCCGGTTTGCTGATTATTCATTTTTTAATTTACTAGTTTTTCATATAAAATAGAATAAGTAATTTTATAGTACCATAATCAGAAAAGACCTTTATTTTATTTTAAAAATAAAGGTCTTTTCTGATTAATGCAATTCAATATTTCACAGGATTATATCTTTTACCTCTTCATTAAAAATGAAGAGGTAAAAGATATTTTTACTTTGAATTATTATGGGAGATTTCTACCAAGTTCAAATGTAAATACGAGTGAATCATCTCCATTAACTCGTATCTTTAGTATATTACCACCCTTTTGACACAATAGTAATCCCCAAGGAAGCCTTGCAGGATAAAATACTCCATTTTTCAGTAGTGGGTCTGTGAGCCATGCTGGTGGAGGATCTGATGAAATAGGTTGTGCTGGTGGACTCTCGCCAGATTCCCATGAACCACCGCAACTAAAACCTCGATAATAATTATACTCTAAACTTCCTGGAGGACAATTAAACATGAATTGAAATTTTGATGCATTTGAAAAATCCTCATTAACTACATATATTTCACCAGGTAAAAGCACTCCAGTAACAGGTTCGAAGTAGTCTTGAGTATAAGTGTGTGTTTCGCCCCCTAATTTAACATTTAAAACAAAGCAATCCAAACATTGATCAACGATAACTGCTATTCCAAGATCTACTGACTGGGCTGTACCACATTCACCTAATTCAGGAGTATAGGTCACAGTAATATCGGTAGAGCCTACACCTACTGCCTCAAAATCTTCGCCAGTAAAGCTTAAAATTCCTGCAGTTTTAGAGCTAAAGGATAAGCGAGGGTCGGTAAGACTTATATCTTTAACCCAGCTACCTTGATACCAAAGTTCGACTCCAGTGAGAATATCGGTGCTCATTGATCCAATATCTCCCAGGCATAAAGTAAGGCCATCGCCACTTGCCTTTATCTCATCAAAGTTGTCATCAACCGTAATGGTTATGGCTGCATCACCAGATACTGGCTCTGTACCGCATTCTTCTGCTCCAGGGGTATAGACTACAGTAATATCAACATCACCGGCAGTAACTCCAGTCACTTCACAATTACCAAGATCAAAGCTCACTGCACCGGTGGCATCAGTAAAGCTAAAGGCTAATCTTGGATCACAAGGATCAGTTATGGTCTCTTGCAGAACAGTATCAGCGTAAGTCTTGATAGAACCGATAAGATCTCCGAGCGCTACAGTTTCACCTACACATATAGTATCATCAATTCCGACAGCAAGAACTACCTGGTCAATAGGTTGGCATACATCAACCGTAACCGGTCCCCAGCGTTTATCGATACATCCATCATTGACATATAGATAAACTTCATATATGCCCGGTAAATTGGGTTCTACTGTCACTTGACCAGTGGTGGTTACTGGAGATTTTACTCCTTCAACAGTCGCGTAATACGTTAAAGTGCCAAGCTTAGTATCTTGATCATGAGCAGTTACAACAATATCGTATGATTCTCCTAAAATTAGATTAACTGTGCTACCTTCAATTACCGGTAAACTATTGGATTCTACAGAATCAATGATCGGAGGAAGATTGCCATCACAAGGGCCTGGTGGAGGAGGTGGAGGAGGAGTATATCCTGGGCCACATCCTATCTCAAGTTTACTAATCTCCTCTGCTGCTCTACACAAAGTATCTTGAACTTCATCATCTGTTAGTAGATTTACTTCACAGTTTTCTACGACTCTGCGAACCTCATAGACAAGTTTCTTAAATTTTGGAAAGTTGGGGAAGCTAGGTCTATCAGCTAAAACTTCATCCAGAGAAATATCTTCCGGACCCCATTCTGTATATAATACTAGAAAATCTACTACTAATCCGAGAGAAGTAGATACTAAATCGGTAATGTCGGTATCAAAAGAGCCGCCTTCGATTAGTTCGAGAGCTACGTCCTTGACTAGAGGTCTGTTATCAGCAAAATCCGGACAATAAGCTGTTACAACATAGTTCTTGCCAGGATCTACATTAGTAAAAGTAAATTCTCCATCCTTGTTGGTAAAAACTGTGGCAACTTCATCTTCTCCGTAAGTAAGGACTACTTCAATGCCATCTTGAAGGCTCCAAGTATTTTGACAGTAAAAACACCAATACTCAGGAGAAACACAACAAGTTTCAGAAACGGGTTCAGCCGAAGTAGAACAACACGGTGATGCTATTACCCCGGTTATAGTGCCTGGAGTAAATCCAGGTGATTCATCGGCGGGAACACCGAAACATCCAGTAAGTAAGATTAACAATGCGGAAATTAAAATTATCGGTAAAATGATTTTAGTACTTAGTTTCATTTAAATCGCCTCCTGCAATTTTTTTTAAAATTGGCAGTCTGGCGATCATAGCACTCTTACGAGTACCTTAAACCCATGACTTTGCGTCCCATCCTTTCGGGTGGTTTGCCTTTTTCGTTTATATTATATGCTAAGTTTCTCGTTCTAGCCTATATAAACAAAAAGCTGGAAGTCTGGCAGTTTTAGTACATAAGTACCTTAAACCCAGGACTTTGCGTCCTGACCTTTCGGTCAGTTTACCTTTTTCAACTTTTTGGAACTTTTCTTATTCAAGTCACCTCCCTGTGATAAATGATATTATCTCTTTCATTAATTAGGATAATAAAATCTCTTCTTTATTATTATATTCCCCAAAACAAGCAATTTTAGACATTAATTTGCAAATATTTTAATAATTTTAGTTAACTTGGTATATTATTTTTCCCTATTTATTATTTTAATTAAATATAGTTATACTATACCAGTGTTATATTAACACAATAAATTTGAAATTGTCAAATAAAAATGTTGATGTGTCATTTAAAAATCAAAACCGGACTGTTTTTTAATGATTTAAAGTTTAAAAGTGGACTAACCCAAAATAGTAAAAAAGATGTAATCTAGAACTAAATTCTAAAGAGAAAAGAGGTTCTAAATTATGTCCAAACAATTACACAAAAACTTTACCGATGGTCAGGTTAAATCACTTTTAAAAAGTTATCTGGATAAAAAAATCAAGATTAGTTATATCTTACAAATGCTTAGAATCAAAAGAAGTAGATTCTTTGAATTGTTAGCAAAATATCGTAAAGATCCAGATAGTTTTTCTATCCAGTATGAAAGGAGAACCATTAATCGAAAAATAGATCCAGATATCGAGAAAAATATTGTAAAAGAACTAAAGATGGAAAAGGATTTGATTAAAGCAAAAGATGTACCGATTAAATATTACAACTACAGTTACATCAAAGATCTTTTAGAACAAAAATATAATCAGAAGGTATTCCTACCTACCATAATTGACCGAGCCAAGAGAAATAATTTTTACTTTTTAAAACCGAAGAGAAAGGCTCATGATAGAGAGGTGTTAACTAATTATCCGGGAGAACTTATCCAACACGATTCTTCTCATCACCGGTTTGCCCCTTATGCTGAAAAATGGTATCTGATTACCTCAATAGATGATTACAGCAGGTTGATCTTGTATGCTGTCTTGGTAGAAAGAGAGACTACCTGGGAACATATCCTGGCCTTAGAGGCAGTTTTATTAAAATATGGATTCCCTCTAGCCTATTATGTAGATAGTCATTCAATCTTTCGCTTTGTACAGGGAAGAGATTCCTTCTGGAGAAATCATTACAGACTTACTGACGAGGCAAATCCGCAATGGAAACAGGTTTTGGATGACTGTAGGGTAAAGGTAACCTATGCGCTTTCTCCGCAGGCCAAGGGGAAAATTGAAAGACCCTATAGGTGGATTCAGGACAGATTAGTAAGGACCTGTTACAGAGAGAATATCCGGGATATCAAAAAGGGTCAATTAATCTTGAATAACCTTCTCCAAAGATACAATTACCGGATAGTTCATTCTACCACCGAGGAGATTCCTTATATCAGATTTCAAAGAGCAATAAGAGAGAAAAGAACTCTCTTTAGAGAATTCAGGATAATGCCACCATTTTTATCAAGTAAGGATATCTTCTGTTTAAGGGTAGAGAGAATGGTAGATTCCTATCGTAAGGTTTCTATCAATAATTTAGAATTAAAAGTGCCTGGTGCACCACTACATGAGAGAATACAACTTCGGATTGTACCGGATAAAGAATCCGGTGTATCTGAAGTAAGATTCTGGCATGAAGGTAATTTTTTAGGTAGTCAAAAAGTTAAAAATAGTGAGCTTAATTTATTACATCCATAGAGAAAAAATAGTAAATTTTCCCCTTTAAAGATGGTACATTTTTTAAGTGTGATCAAGAGAAATATTGAGTTAAATTTAGTCCGGTTTTGATTCTTAAATAGTCCACTTTTGAAATTTAACTAACAATAAAAATGTTGATGTCAAGAACTTGTGGGGACTTTTCTTACCTCAAAGAAATTATTTGATTTTAATTCACGAAAAGAAAAACAGATTCTTATGAAATTTAATATAAAATAAATAATAATCCTACTAAACTATTTTCTGAAATAAACATATCATCCTTCTTGGACCCAACTTTTCCTCAAAATATCAAATGATTAATTTGTACTTACTAATCTCTTTAATGATTTTACCCAAGGCCTATCCTGATGGGGTCCGGATAGCACCGGGAGAAAATAAGTATGATCGTATTTATCGTTACTACCTTTATTAAAATCAAGAGAGACTACCTTTTCTAATTCTGATTTTAGCCCTATCAGGTCGGCTTCTATGGGCCACCAGCTATCCCATTCATTATTTACGATCTTTTCTCCTATCTTGGCCAGGGTTAAGGCCCCTTGCCTGGTCCATCTCATCCCCCTCTTTTTGAAACGGTTGGCTAAGGTCTTATCGATATTACCTTCTACCGCTCCTAAATCCTCTACCGGGACTCCCTGTTTCCTTAGTCTATCTACCCCTTCTTGATTGTAGTAGATGTAATGCATTAATCCTTCTATATCTTTCTTGTGCTCCGGTTTAAGGCTTCTCTCTTGGCCTAATTCTTTTAAGGTTTTATCTATTTTCCCTTCTTTAAGCAGATTTCTTATTTCTTTTTGCATTTCTTTATGATAGGGGAGAGTCTGTTTTAACTTACGCTCCAGATGGAATTTACAGAGTTGATAGATGGAGTTGGGGAGATAATTTTTGGCTCCCCCTTTTATCCAGGATGCTCCATCTCCTCCGATTAAGACTAATTCTGCTTGGTTTAGCTGGAATCTCTTCTCTCCCAGGATAGACAAGTTGGACATAAATTCATCACCCTGGACTATACCGGTATAGGTAAATTTATCCTGTAGTTTTTTGGCCTCACCCTTTCCTTCTTTATACCTTCTTTCTTTACCTTTACTGATAATCCCTAATTTAAGTTCAGCTCTTTTCTTTTCTTCGTGCTGGAGGTTCATATTGGTGCCATCTACCTCTAGATAGACTATGCCGCCAGAGCCTTAAGGATAAAAGAAGTATTAGGCTATATAAATATAGCTGGTAAAAGGGTAAAATTGGTAAGAGATAAGAGGAAAATTAAAAGGAAGAAGAAAAAGATCTATGATCAAGATGTTCTGGTAGCCTTAAAGAAGATCTGGAAAATAGGTGATTATATCTGTTCCAAGAGACTGGCTCCTTTCTTATCCGAGATTATCCCGGTATTAGAAAAATGGGGTGAAATTAAACTTGATGCTAAGGTAAGAAAAAAACTATTTAAGATAAGTGCTTCAAGTATCGATAGGCTTTTAGCTAACATCAGGAAAAGATATCAGCTAAAGAGTAGATCGACTACTAAACCAGAAACCTTGTTAAAAAAGAGTATCCCCATTAAAACCTTCGCCGATTGGGATGAGGCTAAAACCCCTACAGAAGAGTTCTGGCTTCTCCTGATATTGAAGATAAGATAAAGGTGAAACAAAGAAAAGAATATACTATGCTAAATCCAGCAGAGCTTAAAAGAAAGATAACTAAATTGCAAAATAAACTCCTGAAATTAAATGCTCTAAAGCAGGAGGTAAGAGAAAATCTAGATAAAAGTGCGAAACCTCTAAGTAGTTTCGAGTACATTTCTACTTGAGGCAGCGTATAGCTTTCAAGTACATTTTTATATAAGGCATTAGGGGAAAAACGCTTGCCCCACCCTCCCGGGCGCACGTTTTTGAAATTTTTCTTCCTTTTCCTTTTACCTTTATCAAATATTTTGGTAATATTAGATTGTGTGAAGTGGTAGTGTTCATATATAAGTACGCCTATTGAGGATTTGATAAAATAATTTATTACAAATACAGTATTAGACAAAAATGAAGCAAACAGGTTGTTTGTTTTAGAAAGCCACTTGTCAGCTCTAGAGTGTATTTTAACACTCAGCTAATGATATGATCATAATTAACGGTGATAAATTCTGCGTTAATTTTGATATAGTTTGATCTAAGGTGTAAATTAAGGAAGAAGGAAGAACAACATACTACTATCAAGAGGATTATTTTTGCTATTTAAGGCTTTTCCCTGGCTTTAAGTGTAGTCTATTTATTGTCTTTTACCAGATTCCAAATGAAAAAGGATACGAAAGATACAGCAAAAGAGACAATACCAAAAGTATCCTCTCTCGGCCAGGGAGCAAAATGGGTTAATTGAATAGTTAGAGTTTCGGGGCGTACCAAAGAGACTGCTGCTATATATAACCACCCGAGTAGACCAAAAATAAATAATGTAAAAGATGCTGCTTTAACTATTTTTCTCATAATGATATTCTATATTATATTATTTAAAAAAACAATAGTTATTCAAATCTTATTTTTAATTTATAATTATAAGGTAACTTTAGCTATCTAAATGAAAAAACAATCTCTAAATTTTACAACTATTTGGCAAATGACTCTTTATATAAAAATTCAATTTATCTGATGTTAAGCACGGGAGTGATGGCAGGATGAAAAACCGTGAATATTATATAGAATTTGCCCGGGTTTTACCTAAGGACACTATAACATTAACTGCCGGATGTGCTAAATACAGATATAACAAACTCAACTTAGGTGATATTGGAGGAATCCCCAGAGTCTTAGATGCTGGCCAGTGTACCGATTCTTATTCTCTGACGGTAATATCCCTATTGGCTCTACTCTATCTGGGAGTAAAGAATATCAATTTAGGACCAACTTTGCCTGCATTCTTATCTCCGAATGTAGTCAAAGTTCTGGTAGAAAAATTTTATATTACCGGAATAACTGATGTAGAAAATGACCTTTTAAATAAGCTCGCATCTCGCATTTTGAAACTTTTTCACTTAAAAAGCAGGATTTCCTAAATCTTTTGTCGTAATAATAATATATTAAGCTTACCTCAAGAGATAGATATTTTAGTAGAGGTATTGATAAATGATAAAAATTTATTCAATATAATAAATTTAGCAAAATTGAAAGGAGAATATAATGAGCAGCAAACGAGCATTAATAACTGGAATAACTGGACAGGACGGTTCTTATTTAGCGGAGTTTTTATTAAGTAAAGATTATGAGGTATTTGGATTAATAAGAAGAACAAGTACTGCGAACTTTGAAAGGATTAAACATATTCAGGATAAGATTAAACTAATCTCCGGCGATTTATTGGACCAAAACTCTTTGATTAATGCAATTAAAGAATCTAATCCAGATGAAGTATACAATTTAGCTGCGCAATCCTTTGTCCCCACT
>Ga0315533_1003434_pt1 | contig 10439 bp, 8 predicted proteins | sample SalMarSW160130MG_FD_203081 | JGI IMG/M metagenome (GOLD analysis project Ga0315533, IMG submission 203081) | Salt marsh sediment microbial communities from the Plum Island Ecosystem LTER, Massachusetts, United States - Salt Marsh Sediment SW1601-30 ...
TCTATCTGGCAGATATTTTTAAGCTCATCACAAACAGACTCAATCAGTGCCCTCTTGCGGAGCAGGATTTTGTCTGAAATAAGCATCAGGGAGTTTTTCATGTTCTTTCTCAGTTTAGTGATCATGTGTATTCCATCTATGAAAAGTTTTTCAAAAAGGGATTGTGAGATATAACCTTTATCTCCGAAGAGCTTACCATAGATTTTAGCCAGTAGGTTGCTGCCAGTAAGAGGATGCCTGTCATCAACATTACCGGGGGTTAGGACAAAATCAAGTATCTCTCCCTTATCGTTGATGATAAAATGTAGCTTAAGCCCAAAAAACCATCCAATGCTGCATTGACCCTTGGAGGCAAGCCCTTTTAACACCTTATGGGAATGTTCCCTTTTGATATGACAGGCCCTCAGAGGTGTTGAATCCACATAGGAGATGCCCGAGCATTTACCAAGGCATCGAATCTTAAGATAAACGGCTAATGGTAATAAAGCTTTTTGCATTAACTCAACAAAACGATTATATGAGACAAGTCCCGGAAAATCACTGCGCATATGTTTGCACACATGAAAAAGGTAATAATGTTTGAAATCTCTGTAACGCATTAAATGAAAATAAATTACAATGGTCATCACTTCGCTTTCATTCAAACTTGATGGTTTGATCCGCTTACGGGAACCATCGGTAAGCTGGTGTGTTTGTAACTCGTTGATGAATACTTTATTAAAATCATCGATATGACAAAAAATTTCTATAAGTTTGTTTTCAAGATTTTTCATGGATTCTTTCTGTTTTTGTTAGTGCTCAACAACAAATTTGGAAAGAATCCTTTTTTATAATATGTTGTATATCAAATAGCTATTAACAATATAACATTAAGTTATTAACAATCAATATTTTATATAATTTCCTTATGTCGAACTCACGTTAATTAATGAAACAATGCAGAGGTATTGCAGGGGTATTGCAGTTGAGGCCGTTTTTTTGGTGAAGGTATTTTTCTGAACTCGTGGATAAGGAAAAGTACCACCCAGGCAGAGTTTTCAAAAGGGGTACTAAAAAAACGGCCTCAGAATTGATTTCCGGTCTTTTGATGAAGTACTTTTTTAAGTGTGGTTTACTGTGGAGAAAACAATATAAAAAAATAAGGCCTCGCATCTGGCGGCTGTAATCACTTCTTTTGTAAAAAACGTCTTAAACCTAAAAGGGAAAGTGCACCAGAATTGAGGCCCGTTCAATTAATCTTTTCTTCTTATTAAAACCAAGACTGTATCAGCACTTTGTTATTATATTGGAATTGGCTCAGCGTGTAATACTTCTCTGGGTCATTACTCTCGATCTGATATGACCAGTAACTAAACCCAACTCCGGCATTAATATAAATTCTCCGGATATATAGCATTTCTCCTTCAATAAATTTACAATCCCTGCTATAAGCAGAAATTTTGCCATAGGTATCCTTCATAGTTGTTTTTATCCATATTATATGAGGAACACCAAATCGTTCCGGACAGGTATGTCGATATTCAATGAAGTTACCGACATATTTGCGTGTTATGAAAAGTTCATCTTCAGTTAATAAAGACTCTTTTATAGTAGCACATGATGCTACGATGAAAATAATAAACAATAAAACAATCTTTATTTTCATAATCTTAGGTTTGGGTAGTCAAAAAACCATAATTTATTTTATCCAAAAATCATGCCGGAGAAAAGCGTAGTAAAAAACGGAACTAACAATTTACCTGTCTGTATTCCCGCTTTACATCATGATTGAATAATGTTTTCAACTTCTCTGTGGTGTGAATATGATAATTCAGGGGATCGTACCCACGTGGGTATATTTTCTGAAATAGGCTCCGTTGTATCCGACAAAAACAACGGGAATGTAAAAAGTGACATTCGTATGGCAGATAACTACCAGTCGGTGAAGTATTTCTGTGATGATCCGCAGGGCTCCAATATACAGCCTTCACAGGTACTCTCTTCTGTAAAGAAGTATCTTGAAGCGGGAATACCGGCGATGTTTGGCTTCTGGGGCTTTCAGTCGTTTGAAGACTCAGACAGACCGGGTGAAATACCCTATCCGTGCAAGGGTGAATCAGCACAGTGGGGTCATGCGGTTATTGCAGTGGGGTATGATGACAACCAGAAGATCAGGAATACAAAGTGTAAAACAGAGACTAACGGGGCGCTTCTGATACGCAACTTGTGGGGAGTATTATGGGGAGAGGATGGTTATGGATGGCTGCCATATGACTACGTGCTTAACCGTCTTGCACTCGATTTCTGGTCGTTACTGGAAATGGGGTGGATTGATACGGGGAAGTTTTGTATTTAAGATAAAAGACAAAAGTTTAAAGATAAAAGCTTACAGTAGATCGAAGCGAAGCTTGAAGAACAAAGTGACAAAATCCCGAGAATCAGGAGGAGATTCCGCGAAGCGGAAAAGAAGAAAAAATATGGTTTTATGGGTTAAATGAATTACAGGCTCTGTCCTCACTCAGGCAAGCCTGATTCGGTGTAATGTGTCGTTAGTTAGTGACTTATATTCCTTACCTTATTGTTTAAGGGAAGGGGATAGGGGATGGGTTGAGATAGGAAAAGGGAAGACATTCAGCTTTTGTAATTAAACTGGTATTTTAAAAATATCATGGTTACCCGAGCATTTCCCGGTAAACATCAAATGTCATATCGACAGTCTGTTGATAGTTGAAATGGTTCAATATAGATTCCCTCGCCTTTAATCCTGTAAGGTGCAGGGAGTTTTTATTTTTATAGCATCTTATTATTGCCTCTGCTAAGGCTTCAGGAGATTTTTTTTCCACAACAAATCCATTATCACTGGCTGCAAAAAACTCTTTAGCGCCACCGCCGTCAGTGACAATCACCGGTTTTGCCAGGCACATTGCCTCCGAGATAGCCCTGCCTAAGCCCTCGCTAAGCGATGGCTGAATATATAAATCACATGGTGCCACATAAACTGGTGAGATGGGCACATGTCCCTGAAGTATAAAACACTCAGGTTTTCCGGTTTCTTCAGTAAGTCTGAGTGTCTCTTCCGAATCGGTTCCTGAGCCGACAAGCAATATTTTGACAGGGATATCTTCAGGCAGATATTCAACTGATTTTATGAGGTACTTCACGCCTTTAACTTTACGGAGATCACCAATGGTGCAGATGAGAAATTCATCGTGTGAAACGCCCAAGGAATCCCTGGTTACAGGTTCAATGGTATCGAACCATGAGGGATCGTAGCCTCTGTATATGCGGATTGTCCTGTTTCTTCGTTTTGAGGGTAACTGCCTTTTGACATGTGCTTCAACGGCATTGCTCGGACAAATAATTTTATCAATGTGTGGATTTAGAAATGCAAACCAGGCTGATAAGTCATACCAGTGGAGAGAAAGAGACCCGTAATAAGCTACAATCTTTATTCTGAGACCTCTTGATGCTATAAGTCCGTTTGTGGCAGCCTTACCGTAGGTAAAATGAAGAATATCAAAAGAGCCTTCCTTTAATATCTTACGAAGTAGGCCTATAGCATGAAGGCTTATTTTTTTTTTAAGTGGGAAGTAAATAATTGTTAATCCCTCCTGTTCTATGTCAAGGGTCTCCGGAGTAGGAACAGAGGTTACTACCGTCATTTCTACTCCCTTTTTACAGAGTCCTACAATCAGCATCCTGTCAGCGACAGAAGCGAATGGCTCACTTGAAATATCACTGATAAACAATGCCTTATATGCCATAAACAGTGTGAAATGTTACCATTATTTACTTATTACAAAGATAAGTTTTTAAAGGTATAGATTTGGAAACGCAGGATGGAACGCTTTATTTTGAGAATGAGAGAAAATTGTTGCGGTGAGGAAATATATCCCTGCCCTATTTGTTGCTGTACTCAGTTAAAAATAGTGGTTGCCATAGGATGGGTATGTCCGGATGTGAAAAACATAGTTTGGTATGTGTCTGTTAATTAAATAAATATAAATCATAGAGGGGGAAGGTGAAATTAGGTTGTTAGGTAACTAAAAAGTATATTTGTATTGAACAAAGGCATCGAAAAACGTAGTTTTTAGAGGAGTCCCTTAAATTAATGGCAGAGGGTATTATTTGCTGCTTAAAAGAATAAAATAAAAATTAGAATAAACGCGTTGTGCGGTTAAGATGCCAACGTATATTTTAAATGATTTAATGGTTTATTGTTCTTTGAATTAATGTATTGCAATAGAGTAACGGCCGTAATCTTCGAGAGAATGCGGATTGAAAGACCCAAAATTGTTTTTGCATAGTTACGTCTTAGCATAAATTGATCACATAATTGTGCAAACAAAGTTTCAATTCGTTTTCTCATTCTTTTGAAGATTGCCGGATATGGTTCTCTTTCCTGATTTGCTCTTTTAGGCGTTTGTAAATTTACCTGGCATGAATTAAACAAGTCTATCTAGTAAGTGCTTGATAAATAACCCTTATCAGCAATAAGAGTACATGTGGACAATCCAGATTTTTTAATTTCTGACAAATAATGAACGTCATGAATGCTGGCTTTAGTTAAATCCATGCTTTGAAAGATCCCCCTGACAGATGTTACTAAATGAAGCTTGTATCCATAATAATAGGATTTGCTTACTGCAGAATAACCAATATCCGGAGCTGTTTCAAAGGATTCTTTGAATATTTTACTTTGTCTCTCTCTTGCAATCTGACAAACAAGAACTGGAATAGAATCAACAAGATAAACATCTTCATATTCATTAAGCCTGTCAGCTAAACATTGATTTAGCTGTTCAATAAAAGGATATAGATGTTTACGACGACGATTGAAATTACTACGGTCAATTACTCTGGGAAAATCATCTTTATGATCACTTCGAAGTTTTCCCCAGAAATAATTCGCACTGTCAATCCCTATTGATTCACCGGTAACTGATAATGCAATTATCTCACAGTCTGATAGTTTTGGTTTATTTGGATATAAAAAGAAGTTATCAGACTTATTTAAGCGATCTTTAAAAACCGATTTGGTTATGTTAAATAACTTGTCGAAATTTGTTTTTAAGTTATGCATATTTGAAGTGAATTTGTGGTGATTTACACTTCTAATATACTGTATATCAGTAGTATGCAAAACTTTTTTCATTGTTAATTATTAACTTTTTTTATCTACTTTTCAACCGCACAACACGTTTAGAATAAGTGTAGTTTTATCAATTAGTTTATTGCAGTGCCTGCAAAAATAATAAAGAGAGGATATCAACCAGAAATTAAGATGTATGAACACCATTTTAATAAAGGTGCATAGGAAAAGCTTGACAGGCTCATCGAAGCGGCATAAAAATATATAAAAGGAGGAAAATATGAGAATCAGCACGAGAGTGAATGGAAGAAGTACGTTCACATAGTTCAAAAATCAGAATTAAATGGGTAATATTGCTCATGAAACAAAGGAAAAAGAAAATTTAAGTTGCGGAGTTAAACCAATTTGGCCACGCTTAAACAAATTTTGTTCATATACCGGTTTTTTTCCGGTTTAAATTATTCAAATTGGAAATTTAAGTGCTAATTTAACAGTATGTTAGAACATTTAATATGTGACTGACGAACCGGAGGTTTGGTCGGTTATAAACAATAAATTTCAAATTTATTATGAGCCAGAGAATGACAATCGTATTTTTAGGTTTGGCTGTATCAATGGTCTTTGTTACTGATATCGTAGCCCAGATTGATCCTGTTCTTATTCAAAAAGCCAAAGCTGCCGGACTGTCCCAGGAGCAGATAGACGCTGCTATTGCCGGATCGAGGTCTGGCAATGAAGTCTCAAAGTCTGTTGGAGAAGTAACCCTTCCCGGGACTGAGATCACTGATCGTATCATACCGGAAACAATTATTCCTGGAGACTCAGTCATCCTACCTGAGCTGGCGCCCTTTGGCCATGAAATTTTCTCCTCGCGTAATCTAACCTTTGCGCCTTACTATAATATGGCTACGCCCTCGGATTATATCCTTGGTGCCGGGGATGAAATAGTCATAGATGTATGGGGAGCCTCAGAGTTAAATGTAAGGCTGAAGATATCTCCTGAAGGCAGCATTACCCTTTCCGGTGTCGGGCCTATATATCTTAACGGGCTTACTATCAGTGAGACTGAAGAAAGGGTCAAGTCTATGTTAAACAAGGTTTTTGGGGGAATTGGCACGCGTACCTTTGTTCGAGTAACTCTGGGTCAAATAAGAAGTATAAAGGTAAATATGGCAGGCGAGGTAAGCCTGCCGGGCACCTACACTCTTCCTTCTATGGCAACACTCTTTAATGCTCTCTACTCCGCAGGAGGCGTTAACCACATTGGTTCTTTAAGAAATATTAAATTGTACCGTAACAGCAAAGAGGTGGCCTCTCTTGACGTTTATGATTTTTTAATCAATGGCAAATATGAGAGTAACCTGAGGCTCGAAGACAATGATATGATCATTGTGCATCCTTATGATGCACTCGTTGCTGTAAACGGCAAGGTAAAGAGAAACAGGGTTTTTGAAATGACTGAGGGTGAGACCCTGGAAGATCTTATCAGATATACGGGCGGCTTCACCGGTGATGCCTATACTGAGAATATTCAGGTGAAACGAAAGTCGGGTCGGATGCAAGAGATTTATACAGTCAATAAGAGTAACATATCTTCTTTTAGCCTGAAAGACGGGGATACAGTATTTGTTGATAAGATAATAGAAGAGTATTCAAACAGGCTGGTAATTAAGGGTGCTGTTTGGCGACCGGGAGAGTATCAGTTGTCTTCAGAGACAGATAGTCTCTCTGAGTTAATTGAGAAGGCTGAAGGTCTGAAGGGTAATGAGTTTGCCTCCAGGGGACAGATAACACGCCGGAAGAGCGATTATACCTATGAGGTAATCCCCTTTGATGTAAGGACTATCACAAGTGGAAGCTCCGATTTTCTTTTAAAGAGTGATGATGAAGTATACATCCCGACAATTTTCGATATGCGGGAAGAGTATTATGTCATCATTAAAGGAGAGGTAAACAAGCCAGACACACTACCTTTCCGTGACGCGATGACAATTGAGGACGTGATATTGCAGGGCAGTGGTCTGAAAGAGTCGGCATCTCTGGCCCGTGTTGAGCTGGCCCGAAGGATTAAAGATCCGGAGTCAATGCAGTACAGTGAGAAGACTGCTGAGATTTATACTTTCAATATCTCACAGAATCTCATGTTAGAGCAGGAAGCATCACATTTCATTATTAAGCCTTTTGATGAAATTACAGTACGCACTTCACCCGGATACCAGGCACAGGCTTCAGTATCGGTTGTTGGAGAGGTGCTTTTCAGTGGCGACTATGTTATGGCTTATGCAGGAGAGCGGTTGTCAGACCTGGTACAAAAAGCCGGAGGGGCCAACCCCACGGCATACATCAGGGGTGCGTCACTTAAACGGAAGATGACGGATGAAGAGCGCAATAAGATAGAGTCTTTGTTAAGAATAGCACAGTCGAGCAGTAGTAGTGACTCCATTTCTGTTGCGTCTCTTAATATTTCAGAATACTACCCCGTAGGTATTGACCTTGAGGCTGCGCTTGCTAATCCCGGCAGCAATGAAGATATTGTTCTTATGCCAGGTGACATGCTGGTCGTTCCCCAGTACAATGGTGTTGTAAAGGTTTCGGGGGCGGTTTTATATCCGAATGCCGTTACATGTGTCAAGGGCAAAGGAATGAGGAGTTATCTTTCGCAGAGCGGGGGATATAAGAGTGGAGCCCGGAAGCAGCCTTATGTGGTTTATATGAATGGAAAGGTAGCCTCAACGAAAAGTTTTCTTTTCATAAGAAATTATCCGCAAATAGACCCCGGCTGCGAGATAATAGTACCAATGAAAGCCACAAAATCAGGTGGTGTCGGGTTAGCTGAGATAATAGGTATGTCATCCACTTCGGTTTCATTGGCATCAGTGGTGGCTATGATGATAAATGCACTTAAATAGTATTAATCTTTTCAGAGCAAAGAAAATGGATAATCAAGACATGAAATGCAAAGAGCCGGAGATTGATCTTTTTGAGATGTTAAGACAGCTTTGGACGGGAAGAGTATATCTATTAAAAATAATTGCTTTAGCATTGATAGCAGGGCTCATAGTGGCTTTCAGCATACCACGCGAGTACACCTGTACAGTTAAGATGGCACCGGAAGGGGCGAAATCAAGCATAACAGGAAACATGTCGGATCTGGCAGCGATGGCCGGGATAAATATCGGAATGCAGGATAATGAGGGATTAAACCTTATGCTTTATCCTGATGTGGTCCAGAGTATGCCAATGATGACAGGATTAGCCGCGGTAACAATTAAGAGCAGAGGAGAAATTCCAGAGAGGCAGGTATATGAATACATAGATGATGAAATCAGGGTGCCCTGGTGGGAATCAGTGTTAACAGCCCCTTTTAAGCTGATTGCCCGCATCCGGTACGGCAAAGATGAAGAATCTGCAGAAATAGATCCGTACCATCTTATATGGGGACAATATAAGATCATTAAAGAACTAAAAAAGAGGGTCGGGGTTTCAATAGATAAAAAGACAGGCATGATCACTGCCGGTGTGACAATGCAGGACCCGGTGGTCGCAGCAATTGTCGCTGACAGCCTGGTTGCCAGGCTTGAGAGGTTTGTTATTGATTACCGGACGACCAAAGCGAAGCAGGACTTTAATTTTGCTATAAGAATGTATACTGAGGCAAAACAAAAATATTACGATGTACAGAGAAGCTACGCCCGTTATGTTGATGAGAATAAGAATATAGTTCTCGAATCAGTCCTTATTGAACAGGAGCGGCTTAAGAATGAACAGGCACTGGCTTATAATGTTTATTCAACCCTTGCCCAGCAAGTAGAGACATCAAGGATGAAGGTTCAGGAGCAAACACCGAGCGTGACCATAATAGAACCTGCCAGAGTGCCTGTAAATAAATCAAATACAAGCAAGGTGGTAATTCTGATAGGATTTGGGTTTATCGGTTGCCTGTGGGGCTTTTTCAGGATCATCTATTCGAAGTGGGATAAAATCTATGTTGCTCAGTAAAAAAATATTACACATACCAGATGAGAATGAGAGCTTTTTCCGGAATTACCCTGCTATTAGCTCTGTTCATTTCATGTGAAAAGCATAATATTCCTGACACAGGTATTTATGTAACCAGAGAGGAGTATGCCGCTCATCTGGATGAAAATGCAGAATTCCTAATCATTCTTCCGGATATTCAGAACTATATAAGTATTTATGCCAATAAATTCTATCTTGAAAAGATATTAAATTGGATAATAACGTTAGATAGGTATGGGTTTAATATAAAAGCAGTCCTCCAGGTTGGGGATGTAACAAATTTCAATTCTTTGAATGAGTGGTCGCTGGCAAGAGATTTATTCTCAAAGCTTGATAACAAAATCCCATATATAATGTGTACGGGGAATCATGATTATGGAATTAATGGTGATTGTACCACGCGGGACACTTATTTTAGTGAGTTTTTCAATTATAAAACAGACACCTTATTAGTTTCCCGGTTTGAAAAGGAAAACAATGAGAACACAGTTTTTGAAATTGAAATATTTGATCAGCCAATACAAATCTTCTCGTTGGAGTTTGGCCCGCGTGATAAGGTTCTCGCCTGGGCCGATAGTATTGCACAAGCTGATACCAGCGCCATTGGAATACTGTTGACACATGCTTATTTATATAAGAATAATCAGCGGTATAATTTCTCAGCATTTAAATTCACCCAAAATATTTCTCCCTATGCATTTACTTTTGCAAGCATTGAAAAAGTAAATGATGGTGAAGAGATCTGGAATAAATTGGTTTATCCCAATGATATGTTCAGATTTGTTTTTTGCGGTCATAAAACCGAACCTGACTACATAGGGTCAATGGTATCGGTCAATATCAATAAGCATGAGTGTCTGCAACTGTTATTTAATACCCAGGACCTGCCAAATGGCGGTGACGGATGGGTCCAGATACTTGAGTTCCATAATGACAGGAAGAGTGTTGGAGTAAAGACCTATTCCCCGACATTAAATACCTGGAAACCAGATACAATCAATCAAAATTCATTTATATATAATTAGGAGCTAATCTCTGACTGTTTATAAATAAATTAAGGATTACTATTATGAGTATTATCCTAAGTATTATAGTTTGTATTTGCCTGATAATATTACTGTAAGTAAAGATGATGAAATTAAAACTGATCGGTATGCTCGATTGTAAAAATTATACTGTTTGAAGATGTCAAAAGGGATTAAGACATCGCAAATTATAATGGATAAAATAATAATATAGTATTAAATACTAAAGTTTCCTTGTTGATAAAATGTTGATAATGAAATGAATATGTAGATAAAAAATGTTGCATGTCTTAGCTTAAAAAGCTATATTTGAATTACTTACA
>Ga0315533_1003435_pt1 | contig 10435 bp, 10 predicted proteins | sample SalMarSW160130MG_FD_203081 | JGI IMG/M metagenome (GOLD analysis project Ga0315533, IMG submission 203081) | Salt marsh sediment microbial communities from the Plum Island Ecosystem LTER, Massachusetts, United States - Salt Marsh Sediment SW1601-30 ...
TGGAGTTCTGTGCCGGAGCCATAGTCACACCTGAAGCAAACCCGATTGAGCCTCAGTTAATCAAGTTTGAAAAGAAGATTGAAGCCGGTGCCGAATTCTTTCAGACTCAAGCCATCTATGACCTGGATAAATTTGCTGAGTTTATGGAATATGCCCGTCAATTCCCGGTCAAGATACTGGCTGGCATCATTCTGCTTGTGTCAGCCAGGATGGCGAAGTATATGACCGAAAATGTCCCGGGTGTCTTTGTGCCCCAGAACTTGATTGATGAATTAGCGGGTGCCCCCAAAGGCGAGGCAATCAATAAGGGTATAGAAATCGCGGGTCGGATGATTGCCACTCTGGAAAAAGAATCCATATGCGATGGAGTTCATGTCATGGCTATAGGCCGGGAAGAGGTGGTTCCAGATATCCTGAAAGCGGCGGGACTTGCTATTTAGTGCCTCATGTAGCTTGTGAAAAAGGCGAAGGCCGCTTGCCTCCTTTCTTCTATGAACTATACTTCACATCGAATACTGAAACAAAAATGTAGTCTCCTTGGTCATTATCGTCTTCTAATTCTCGGCTTGTTCCAATACGGGCTTCGACAACTCGGACACAAAACTGGTCTGTATACCCTTGGAACCCACTGATATCCGCACCTTTTACAAGTTAATATCCTGAATCTTAATCGCCTTGGCATATATGCACTCTCCCTATATGCCACATTTCATTATGGTTATCATACTATTATACTATCATAATGTCAATATTTAAGTTCTATTGACAGTCTATATTTAGCATATTAAACTGATAGTAGTTGAATCCCCCTGAGGCTTCGGCCGATGGGCGTTGAGGTGCTGCGAAAGTAGCACTTCAGCATTTTATGGAGCAAATCGGGTTTGAACATTAACGTCTATGTTGACGGGTTCAATGTCTATTATTGTACTGTCAAAGACACACCTTATAAATGGCTCGATTTATATAGCTTATGTGTCAATCTCTTTCCCTCAAAAACCGTCAATAAGCTGAAGTATTTTACGGCTAAGGTGACGGCCGTACCTTGGGACCCCAGTGCACCCACACGGCAAGATTTTTATTGGCGTGCCTTAAGAACCATACCAAATCTAGAAATAATCGAGGGCAACTTTGTTTCTTGGACCAGATATTTGCCCAAAGTACCATTCGTTTATAAGCGGAATGGACGTCCTAGGAAAGTTAAGGTACTCCGGACTGAGGAAAAGGGCTCCGATGTCAATTTAGCTGCACATCTTGTCTATGATAATTGTATACAAGATGCGGATGAATCAATAGTCATATCTAACGATTCAGACTTGGCAGATGCTATTGAAATTGTCACGACCAAACTCCAAAGACCTGTCACGGTAGTAAATCCGAATCGTACCAAAATGATGCATAAAGACCCGGTGCATTGTCGTATGCACAGGGAACTACAAAGAGTAGCAACTCAAAAAGTTCTCTCCATAAATGAACCAATCCTGGCCGCATCACAGTTCCTTCCCATGCTAACTGATAGCCAAGGAAGCTTTTCTAAACCCGCTACTTGGTAGAGAAACGAGCCATTCTTCGAATTTTCCGCTCATACAAGGTGCCGCTGCATAACATAACGCAACAAACTCAGCAAGTTCATACTATCAAAACTAATCTTCTTTTATGGCGATAGTGTCCAGGTAATGCATCGGTATATTCATAATGATTCAATACACCTTATACACATTCACTTGCTCTTCTTCAGCCTTAAGACATATCGCTTGTAACAATATCCTTCCATAGCCTTACAATTCTCTACCCACGTCAACCCAACATAACCTTCAATGTCCCAACCTTGACTTCCGCTTCTCATTATTTATCTTGAACACGCCTTTCCATCCGTATTTCCTAACATCCATAAACAAATCAAAATCGAAGTTCGTAGCCCTCCGCTCTTCAAATGTTATCAAAGCCAATCTAACCAGTTCATTATCAGGAACATAAATTCCATGCTCCTTCTTGTAGAATCTCCCAAACTCCCACCAGTAGAGGAAAACCCCATGTAGCTAGTAGAAAAGGCAGAGACCGCTTGCCTCCTTTCAATCCCCCATATTACTCCTCATTCTTTTATCCAGTCAACCATTAGCCAATCATAAAAATAAACTAATGAGGGGGAGCTAATCACTCCCCCATTTCCGATTATTGTGCTACTCCGCCCGCAGTCAAGAATAAAGGCTACACCCGCTTCTAGTCGTTCTTGACAGCTTCTTACTACTCCACATACATACCGTTTCTACATCTTTTCCTTACGCTTAAATTTGCCCAACTATGCCGTCAGTTTAACCACCACTAGATCTCCCGCTGGCGGATTCTGTCGTACTTCATCGAAGTCAGAATCAGCAGTTAAGAAGCTACGAGCATGCTTCTGAGCGACTGCCAAGTGAACAGCATCTGCCGGCGTCAACTTCACCTCCTTCATGTATATTGGGATAAGGTCTAGAACATCTTTAAACAATTCACGGGTTTTTGGTACTACGTCAATCTTTGCACCAGCATTTGTCCAGTCCTCAACTGCCTTTCTTACGGAACTAATCCAACTCTCATATGACTGGAAGATTTTGTCACGCTGCCTTTGGTATATACCCCGATTCCAATGAGTATCCCACGGTTTGTTATACATTTCACAATATGCAAGTTTGGCTATTATCCAAATTGATTCGTCCACTGAGACCATTGACAGCATCATCTCAACCTTGTCTGCCAATAATTTCCCTATCAGATTTGCGCACTTACCATAAAGAGGATGCTTCCTAATGAGACTGCCGACTAAGATATTTGCATCCATGTATACCGGTTCATCCATATCCAGCCCTAGCATCCAATCAACATACTGCATCCTAAACCTCAGGAGCATCTACAAACTCAGCAATATTGAGATCTGTTCGGCCCTTAATGGATCCTATGTGCCTTACAAATGCCTTAAACATCTCGGGAGACATGCGCTCTCGATAGTATTCCAAGTTAATGCTGCCGAACCTCTCTTCGTATTCATCAGCTTGTACCGCTATTCCGGGTGCAACTACAACCAATGAAGGCCTTTCCATTTCCTCGTAGCTTTGCTGTATGGGGTCTGCACTTGGCTGAGGAAACCCAGAGCTGTTCAAAGAGGTACGCAACAACTCATTTATCTGCTGCCAAACAAGCGTCCCACTGTCCTCAACCTCCGACCGAAATTCGACCGGAACCTCTTCCACTTCGCTCGGTTTGGGTAAGCGTCTAATAGTCATGGTACCAATTGACATTGCTAATCCCCCTTCCCTCGTAGGTAACTAAATAACCATTGAGCTTGATTAACCTCCCATTCATTCGCGACTTCAAGAAACCTCTTTAGATACTCACTTTCGAACGTAAAAGCCTTGTTTTGCTCGTATCTCAGAATCAAAAAAACAAAGTTGTCAGGAAGGTCATCTTTTGGCCAGTTCAGAAACACTGACAGCAATTGTTCTTTCGCCATTGGACCAAACTGATAATGCTTTACTATATCGCCTTCAGCCTGGTCAAATATGATTCCAACGTCTGTGCTTGCATCCGCCAATTCGCTTGCCCGAAGAAACCGATCCTTAACAAGAATCAGGAGCTCATGAAATGGGAGGGCATACGGTTCCATGTACATTGCCTCATGCAACACTCTTTTGACCTCAGAAAACTTCGACACCTTATTACCTTTCACCATCTTATCCAACGCCACCGCAGTGCTTTCTCCAATAGAGCTTGCCCATTCCTGCTCAAATTCTATAGCCTTAACACGAAGCACGAGCCTCTGCCTCTTTTCCTTCAGGTCCATTATCAAAGGTGGCCCTTCTATTTCTGCCTTTGGCCTCTCCCCTAACTCCCGGATCATATCCCTAATCTCAATCCATGGGTTAAAAGCTTCCGACAGGTTTAAACGCAGTGCCGTTTTTACCAGCTCCATTTATTATTCCACCTGCACTTACACGAAGTAGCCTAAAGGATATACCACTACTTAATAGCCTGTCAATAAAATTCCCTTCCCCAATTCATTCCTATTTTTTATTATACAATACAGCCCCACATATCCTAGAAAACCAATGCCTTTCACAAACTACCCCTTTTTCCTTTCTTCTCCCACAAATACAACCCAAACCACGTATGCTCTTCACGCTCCGCCTTGCTCATCCTCCCTAAATTAACCAACATCTCTCTTTGCGGATAATCGCCAAACTCATGCTTTATCCATCGAGAGAAGCCTATCCAGCCGGTGAACACCCAACCCTTACTAAAATAGTACCTCTCAAAACCTTCCCCGCTTAAATACCCGCTCAGATACCATGCTTGCCTCCTTCTCTTGGGAGGGATTATAATCTTCCTCGGTCTGGTTCGGCTTGTGGAGGTTGTGGTTTCAGCGGCATCTTGCTCGAGGAATGAGCATGTCTCTAACAAGATTCATCAAGGATTTACTGAGGAAGCCTGAAGCAATCCCAACCCCGGGTGCCATATTCTACAATGCGACAGTGACAAAAGTTCTTCGAAAGCCTGAAACAAAGATAGCTAGTTATATAGTGGAAAAGGTGGGAAACGGGACTATTCTCGATTTAGGTTCGGGAACAGGCTATTTGTCAATAGAGATTGCCAAGAGGTCACCCAGCCTAAAGGTCTATGGTATCGATCTCGGCAGGCAAATGGTCAAGATTGCAAGACGCCATGCAAAAGGCGTTGATAATGCTCGATTCGTGTTTGGCAATGCGGCCAAACTCCCTTTCAAGGATAATTCGATAGACCTTGTTGTTAGTACGGGCGCTTCGCATCACTGGAAGACACCACGCCTGGTGTTCGATGAATGCTATCGCGTTCTAAAAACCGGTAAAGAAGCCTGGATATACGATGGATGTCCTGAGGTTTTCTACAGCCGGGCTGATAGAAGGAAAATTAACGAGAAATACGGGTTCCTGGTTAGCCGACTCGGACGCAGAACCTCTATGTTGCATGGTTTCACCAGGGAAGAATACCAGACCGTAATTAAGGGTATGCTAGAGCAAACGCCATTCAAAGGTAACTACCAGATGGCGCTGACGGATATTTGGATGAAGATTACGCTTAAGAAACGCAAGTGAGAACGTTTGCTGTTTCACAACTTTTTGGTCGCTCGTATTCAAAGTCGGGGTGAGAGGATTTGAACCTCCGACCACCTGAACCCCATGTAGCTAGTAGAAAAGGCAGCGACCGCTTGCCTCCTTTCTGGTAGTATTATATGATTATCTAATCCATGAATCAATAATAGAAGAGTACAAAAGGGAGGTATGGCAGTAAAAAAAGACAAATTGATAGGCAAAATCTCGCGGATTGCACTTGCGCTTGTGATAGTTGTGGGACTGGCTGGCATGGCAACCCCGTTAAGCCCTGTCCTGGCTGACGACCCGGTGGTCACCTTTCCTGATGCAAAACTCGATGCTGCCATCCGTGGGGCAATAGGAAAACCTACCGGAGACATCTACCAGTCCGACCTTGAAGGGCTTACGAGTCTTAATGCCTCAGATAAAAGCATCTCTGACATTACGGGTTTAGAATACTGTGTCAACCTGACCACGCTTGACCTTAGTTATAACGGGATATCCGATATCTCACCGCTGAGCTCGCTTACCAACCTGACCGCGCTTTACCTTAGAGGCGTGGTAATGGTAATGGTTGATTACCAGATCCAGATAGCGGGTATCTCACCCCTGAGCTCACTTACCAATCTGACCACGCTTGACCTTAATATTAACTGGATATCCGATATCTCACCGCTGAGCACACTTACCAACCTGACCACGCTTGACCTTTATGCTAACCGGATATCCGACATCTCACCCCTGAGCTCACTTACCAATCTGACCACGCTTGACCTTGGTTGTAACTACCGGATATCCGATATCTCACCACTGAACTCGCTTACCAACCTGACCATGCTTGACCTTAATCGTAACGAGATATCCGATATCTCACCCTTGAGCTCGCTTGCTAACCTGACCACGCTTGACCTTTATAATAACTCGATATCCGACATCTCACCCCTGAGCTCGCTTACCAACCTGACCACGCTTGACCTTTCGTATAACTCGATATCCGACATCCCACCACTGAGCTCACTTACCAACCTGACCACGCTTGACCTTGGTCGTAACGAGATAGCCAATGTCTCACCGCTGAGCTCACTTACCAACCTGACCACGCTTTACCTTCATGGTAACTCGATATCCGACATCTCATCCCTGAGTTCACTTACCAACCTGACCACGCTTTACCTTAATGGTGGTAACCGGATATCAGACATCTCACCGCTGAGCTCACTTACCAACCTGACCACGCTTGACCTTGATCGTAACGAGATAGCCAATGTCTCACCGCTGAGCTCACTTACCAACCTGACCACGCTTGGCCTTTTGTATAACGAGATATCCAACATCTCACCGCTGAGCTCACTTACCAACCTGACCATGCTTTACCTTAGTGGTAACGAGATATCCAATATCTCACCGCTGAGCTCACTTACCAACCTGACCACACTTATCCTTAAAAGTAACAGGATATCTGATATCTCACCCCTGGCGGATAACATCGGCCTTGATGAAGGGGACGAAGTTTACCTCGAATTCAACTATCTCGACCTTGCTCCGGATTCCCAGGCAAGGAACGATATTCAAACCCTGCTGGACAGGGGGGTAAGCGTCTCATATAGCCCGCAAAACCCGCAAAAAAAGATACCGCTCATGCCGCTACTTATTGGCGGGATTATAGCAGGGGTGGTAGCAGTGGGACTGGTAATTTTCTTCGTGCGCAGAAGGAGATCTGCCTAGATCAAATTTAGCCACCTTCGGCTTTTGGGCCACTCAGGTGGTCTGACAACTTTATTTCCAATACAAAGTCGGGGTGAGAGGATTTGAACCTCCGACCCCCTGAACCCCATGTAGCTTGTGAAAAAGGCAGAGGCCGCTTGCCTCCTTTCCTCCATATTATACCATAATCTTATCAGGACCGCGAACTCCGTTATCGAATGATGAGATGTTACTTCTTCCCAAACAGTATCTTAGCTAGACGCTCCAAATCCACAGTCTGCGGTGGCTTGCCCGCGAAGGTGAATGTCCTATCTCCTTCCGTATATGTAACAGTGAAGTCTTTGCGCCCGAATAATTTCGCCCATATCCACTGCCCCACCAATGTGGCTAATATCCCAAACCCGAAGGCTACCAGTACCTGCGGCCAATCAATCTTGAAGTCCAGTGCCCACCATCCTATGGCTTATGGAAGCCTATACTTCTAGATTCAGGCTCTTTCGCCGCAGTTATCACCCCGATGTCTTTTTCATACCTTGCAAGGTTGCTTGCTAGAGCAGTTACAGTCCTTTTCATGTGCCCAGGACTCATGATAACTCTCGCAGTGACAATGGCACCAGGGGGACCGATCATCATGAAATCCATTATGAACTCTTCTTTTGTATGACTGACTACCATATTATTACAGTACACCCCGCCTCTAAGATGCTCAGGGAAAGCTATTGATACCTCTTTCCTGTCAAGTTTATCTGTTGCCATGATTCCCTCCTAGATGTTTTATCTATATGATTAGTTCCATTATAACACTAGGAAAGTAAAAATCAACGTTGGCGCCGAGCTTTTTGGTGCTCTTGCTTCCTTGGTATAATATATTATCTGAGTCACCATTGACTGAGGAGGTAATAAAAATGCCCAGCGATGTTTACAAATGCAATGGTTGCAGGAGAACTCTAACTTTTGAAGACTACCCTCCCGTCGGCGACCCCTCCGTCGGCTTCACCTGCCCCGAGTGTAGCAAGCATGCTAAAGAAATTGCGGAGGAACTCGACGCTAGACTACAGCAATGCGGGAGAGACGGCGAGATAATGATGGATTACTATAACCGCAAGTTAACCGTAACTCAGATATCTATCAAACACGGTTGCACAGAGAAGCAAGTGCTACGTAGTCTCGAACTCTGCATGGGCTATATCACAGGTGAAAAGCGGAAAGACATCCCCTATGATGAATGGACCAAGAGCCAAGATTAGAGACAAAAGCTTCTGCGACACGCCACTATCAGGCTATATAAGGAGGTAGTGAATGGGAAACACTTATAGCGATGAAGGATCTACAATCAAGGGGGATGACCCTCGAAAAGTGATACCTTAACATCTTGCTTTGTCTTTTCCCACAAATACAAACCAAACCACGTATGCTCTTCACGCTCTGCCTTGCTCATCCTCCCTAATTCAACCAACATCTCTCTTTTAGGGTAGGCACCAAACTCCTTTTTAATCCATTGAGAGAAGCCTATCCAGCCGGGGAACACCCAACCGCCACTAATGTGATACCTTTCAAAACCTTCCCCGCTTAAATACCTGCTCAGATACCACGCTTGTCTCCTTTGTTGGGGTGGATTATAATCTTCCTCGGCCTAGTTCGGCTTGTGGAGGTTGTGATTTCGCAGTCATCTGTCCTGCTAAGGACGAAAGATATGTATAGGATGGGCGAAGTGGACCTCCCACTGTGGCGTAATTTCAGCGACACCTTGCTCGAGGAATGAGCATGTCTCTAACAAGATTCATCAAGGATTTACTGAGGAAGCCTGAAGCAATCCCAACCCCTGGTGCCATATTCTACAATGCGACAGTGGCAAAAGTTCTTCGAAAGCCTGAAACAAAGATAGCTAATGACATAGTGGGAAAGATGGGAAGCGGGACTATTCTTGATTTAGGTTCGGGAACAGGCTATTTGTCAACAGAGATTGCAAAGAGGTCACCCAGCCTACAGGTCTATGGCATCGATCTCGGCAGGCAAATGGTCAAGATTGCCAGACGCCATGCAAAAGGCGTTGATAATGCTCGATTTGTGTTTGGCAATGCGGCCAAACTCCCTTTCAAGGATAATTCAATAGACCTTGTGGTTAGTACGGGCGCTTCGCACCATTGGAAGACACCACGCATGGTGTTTGATGAATGCTATCGTGTTCTAAAAACCGGCAGGGAAGCCTGGATATACGATGGGTGTCCTGAGGTTTTCAACAACCAGGCTGATAGAAGAAAAATGAACGAGAAATATGGGTTCCTGGTTGGCCGACTCGGACACAGAGTCTCTACACTACATGGTTTCAGCGGGGAAGAATACCAGACCGAAATTAAGGGTATTCTAGAGCAAACGGCATTCAAAGGCAACTACCAGATGGCACTGACAGATATTTGGATGAAGATTACGCTTAAGAAACGCAAGTGAGAACGTTTGCTGTTTCACAACTTTTTGGTTGCTTGGTGGCTACGACGCATCCGATACAGGTCGCGAATTGCAAGCAACCGTCAATTATATTGCGTCCTCTATTAAAACGCTGGCATCCAGGAAAGGAGTGATAGTAAAAATGGACAAACTGCAAATTAGTCCAAAAGAGATCGATGCCGTGGTTTTCGACATGGACGGTGTGATAACCGACACCGCCACCATTCATGCCGCTGCCTGGAAGCAGATGTTTGACGAATACCTCAGAAAACGTGCTGAACGACAGGGAGAGCAGTTTCAGCCGTTTGATGCTGATTTGGATTACCGCCGCCACGTCGATGGTAAGCCCCGATACGATGGGGTTAAGGCTTTTCTGGAGTCTCGTGGCATCTCGCTTCCATACGGAAACCCAGAGGATAAGCCGGATAAGGAGACCATATGCGGATTCGGCAATCGGAAGAACCGATATTTCCTCCGGCGTATAAAAAAGCAGGGCGTAAACCTCTACGAATCCTCCATTACATTCGTAAAGCAGCTAAGGTCAAGCGGTATCCGTACGGCGATTATATCGGCAAGCCGCAACGCTGAAGCCATGCTGAAGGCTGCCGGTATTCAGGACCTATTTAGCGTCAAAGTGGACGGCGTTGATTCCGTTAAACTTCAACTTAAAGGTAAGCCCGACCCGGCAATTTTTCTTGAAGCGGCAAAACGGCTTAAAGTAAAGCCTGAAAAGACAGCCATTGTCGAAGACTCACTCGCCGGTGTCGAGGCTGGGCACCGGGGAAAATTCAAGCTCGTTATCGGTTTGGACCGGGCTAACCAGGGGAAAGAACTGAAGAAACGAGGCGCCGACATTGTAGTGCAGGATTTGTCCCAGATTGAAATTCGCCAAACCAGTTCTCGTCGATCAGCCAGGACACATCAAACCGTGGACAACTTGCCCTCCGCCCTTGAGAGGAAGGATGAGATCTTTGAGCGGCTGCACGAAAGAATACCCGCTATTTTCCTCGATTATGATGGTACGCTAACACCTATTGTTGAAGACCCGAAGGATGCAACCCTTTCTGATAAGGCCAAGAAGGTGATCAAACGACTGACAGAGCATTATTCAGTGGCCATCATAAGCGGCCGCGACCTGGGTGACGTGCAGAATATGGTTGGCATTGACGACATCGCCTATGCCGGCA
>Ga0315533_1003437_pt1 | contig 10428 bp, 10 predicted proteins | sample SalMarSW160130MG_FD_203081 | JGI IMG/M metagenome (GOLD analysis project Ga0315533, IMG submission 203081) | Salt marsh sediment microbial communities from the Plum Island Ecosystem LTER, Massachusetts, United States - Salt Marsh Sediment SW1601-30 ...
GTACATCCTGGCGTATATACCCATACTTGTGGTCGAGGGCCTCTACTATACAGTCAAGGGCTTACTGGACTCCGGGTAGAACCCGTATTAACTCGAAATTAATGAATTATACGCGTTGTTAAGTTATTTTTAATGACAATATATATCAGGTAAATCATATATTTTTATTGATGTTTCCAGTCTTTAAGGGTTCTCCGCACGATATAGGGGTCCAGCAGGGCGAGCGCTACCGGGACCTCATACGAGAGGCGACAGTACGGATAACCAAGGCGGCGACGTTCAGGGCCGCCAAGCCGTGGTACCTCCCCATGCCATTGTTCTACTACCTGGCCAAGAGCCGCGCATCGAAGCTCCTCAGGGACGACGTCTACACGTATTACCCCGAGAGGGCGGAGCAGCTTGAGGGGGTGGCGAAGGGAGCCGGCGTCGACCTATCCACGGCTCTCTTCTTCATGTACCTTGAGCTCGCGGGGGTCGGCGAGACGAGGTTCAGGGTGGACGCGTGCACCGCCATAGGGTTCCAGCCGGAGGCGACCGAGTGCGGCGAGGTGGTCATCGTGAAGAACATGGACTTCTACAACGACTACGCCTTCATGCTCACCGCGAGGAAGACCGTGCCGGACGACGGGTACAGCGTCTACGGGAACACCGCCGCGTCTTACCCGGGAATGATCGACGGCATGAACGAGCACGGGCTATCCGTCACCTACAACCTCGCTTTCACCACGGAGAAGCCCACACACTACACGCCCCTCAGCCTAGCCATCTAGGAGACGCTGCAGAGCTGCAAGACGACGGAGGAGGCGGTGGAGCACATCACCCGGGCGAAGCGGGGGGGAGACGCCCTCCTCATGATCGGCGACGCCGAGGGCACCCTCAGGACGGTGGAGATATCGTCCACCGAGTCAGCCGTGAGGGAGCCACAAGGGTCGGTGCTGGTGAACACGAACCACTACCACACAGAGAAGATGAGGAAAACCGAGGGTCCTCGTGACGCCGTACACCCTGAGGACGCCGCACCTGAGCTGAGAGGCAAACCGGTTCACCTGAGCTCGACTACCAGATGGAACAGGGTAAACGAGCTTCTGGCCGAGGACGTCAAGTTCTCCGAGGAACACATCCATAGAATAATGAGCGACCACGGCGCCGACGCGGAGCCTTCGAGGTTAACCATCTGTAGGCACGCCGACCTTACGAGCACGCTGTACACGATGGTCTACTACCCGGAGAGAAGAACCATAAAGGTGCTCTACGGGAACCCCTGCCAGAACGAGCTGTCCGAGATGACCTTCAGCGAAACAGGGTAACCTCTCTCCTCGCTCTGAGTAAGGCTTTTATTTTCTCCGCTTGGTGTATTTGTGCGTGCCGCCGTAGCTCAGCCTGGGAGAGCGCCCGGCTGAAGACCGGGTGGCCGAGTGTTCAAATCACTCCGGCGGCACCAATCTTATCAAAACATCCATCCACTACATAGCTGATGGTTTCTGAAAGCGTCCGGTTGGAAAACCTGACATGGGTCGAGGCTGAGGAGGCGTTCAACCGCTGCGAGGTGGTGGTGATCCCACTTGGGGCGAGGACCAAGGAGCACGGCCCCCACCTGCCCCTGAACAACGACTGGGTCATGGCGGAGTACCTAACGGAACGGATAGCAGTGGAGGTGCCTGTGATAATCATGCCCACCCTCCAGTACGGCTACTATCCCTCCTTCACCGAGTACCCGGGCTCAGTAACATTGGAGCTTGAGACCTTCCGGGACGTCGTCGCGGAGATATGCCTCAGCCTAAGCAATTACGGGGTGAAAAAGTTCTACGTGCTCAACACGGGGATCAGCACCATCCGCGGCTTGGAGCCTGCGCGGGAGGAGCTGGAGAAACACGGCGTAGCCCTCAGATTCACCGACCTGCTCAAGGTGGACGAGACGCTGCCGCCGATCCTGGGGCAGGAGGGAGGCACACACGCCGACGAGTCCGAGACCAGCATGATGCTCTACATCAAACCCGAGATAGTAGACATGGCCAAGGCCGTGAAGGACTACCACCCACTCGACGGCAGAGGGCTCACGAGAGACCCCCAGAACCTTGAGGCGGGAGCCTTCTCCGCCACCGGGACATACGGTGATCCGACTCTGGCTACAAGGGAGAAAGGCATGGTGATAGTCGAAGCCGCCGTGAAGGAGATCGTTAGAGAGATCAAGGAATTGATCAAACAATGATATTCATATTATTAGTCTTGAAAAAATGAAAGGAACTTCTCGCCGAAGCCATGTTCCTTTGCATCTAACTCATCGTAGCTACTTGTGGAGGTTCCATGCCGGCAGCACCGCCAGCCCGTTCTCGGTCAGCACCCTGGCGGTCCTGTTCAAGGAGTCGTGCTTGTCCATGTAGTTCCGCGTCAACGCAGGCATCAACCCCTGCGCATCGATCTGCTCCTTCGGCATGAAGTATTCCAAGATGTCCGACGGGTGCTCCCGGGTCTCCTCGACGCTGGGCACACCGCCCTCGTGCTTCGCACTGATGTTCGCCACCCTAGCCGCGATCTCCACCAGCTCGTCCAGCCTGTCGTAGGGCTGCCTGACGATGCTCTTATAGGTCTCGGTGATATGGTGCTCCAGCCGGGTCCCGCCCAGCCCCAAGGAGTCCCTGATGTACCCGGACTGCTCCAGCGTCCAGTTGTCCACCGAGTTGGAGAGGTTGAACCCGATGAGCGGAGTCGACCCGTCCTCCCTGCTGAACATCTTGGCGCCGATGAGGGTCCACAGCGCCGCGTAGGGGTTGTCGTTCCCCATGTAGACGCTTATCTTGAACCGTATGTCGACGCCCATCTTGTAGAGGAGGTAGCCGAGGGTCACCGTCCCCGGGTTCAAGTTCAGCACCTCTGATACGCCGTACATCGTGTAGTAGTGCAGAAGCTCGTCCACCCACCTCAACGCGTACCTGTTAGGCACCCCCACGCCGCCGAAGTAGCCCGTGATGGTCTCGGGGCCGCCCAGATGCACGTTTATCGGCGCCCCGTCGGGCCCCGGCAGGGTACCCTTGTTGTCCAGCGTCTGCACGTAGGTGGCGCCTATGATCTTTGTGGCCGCCGTGAACGCCGCTATGTCCCCGTCCTCGACCTGCTCCGTCATCGACCTGACCCGGATGTACCGGGCGGGCATCAGATCCCCGTCGGCGATGGCCTTCCTCGCCTCCTCCACCATGAAGGGGAAGAAGTTGCAGGCGCTGATCTCCAGCGTCACGGCGAGGGACTCGTCGAACTCCACGGACCCAGCCCTGTCGCCGAGGACCCTCCTCCGGTACTCGTCGAGGCCGATGAACGCCCCGTCGTCCCGCCGGTCCTGAAGCCAATGCAGATCCTTCAGGAACGCCGGGTTACTGTCCTCGAGGCGGCCCATCAGGGTTTCCACCCTTCCCGCCTCGCTGGCCTTCCGGTTGATCTCCTTCACGCCTCCGTGCTTCTCGACGATGTCAACCAGGTCATCCACCAAGGGGTTGCCGGGTTTCACCAGAAACTCGGTTATCTCCTCCAGGCTGCGAGGAGATACGCTCAATCTCTCTCTGAGGTCATCCAACGATGGTCCTCCAGAACGGTTTAAACTCCGTTTCAAGGTATATAAAAATTCCCGAAGGAATTACATGATTAAAAGCCATGTTGTGACACTGCTATAGATCACCGTTCCACAAACCATACCATCTGTATGACCGTCAAGAGTCCATGGCTTGGGTTGAAGCGGCGTTCTATGCATTCCTATATGCCTACGCATCCCTTGGTATAGGGTACTTCGCGAAAAAGATACATTTAGCCTACCTCGATTTAGAGTACTAAAACGGCTTCTACAGTAATGGTAGAGACTGTTAACCATATCAGTGTTTATCGATATTAAAAGCAGTCTTAACTTATACACTTGGGATGTAATTCGGTTTAACCCCCGGAAAAGGCGGTGGAAAATAAATGAAATATGTTACAATTGATGATTATAGAGAAATAATATATATGTGTGATATATATCAATTATATACAGACGGTTTAGATCCAATAATATCGAAACCGGTCGATAGATAATCTGTAAGAAGAAACGGGGTGAAGTGTGTGTCCCATAGAATTAGAATAAAAGAGGAGGCTCAGAGAGATTGGAAACATCACGTTTCCTGAGTTCAAGCCTTATATTACTACGGTCCAGGCTGGAGGTGCTTTTCATATGGACCTGGTCAACGACGATCGCGTGCCTCATCGTAGCAGAGGGGTATCCGCCCATCATGCCTACGTTGAAATCCCTCATCGCCGTCTTGTTCATTACCATATCTGTCTATCTGTACAACGACGTAGTCGACGTGGAGGCTGACAAGTACAACAAGCTCAAGAGAGACAGGCCGCTACCCTCAGGCAGAGTACCGGTGGATGACGCCAAGCTCCTATGTGCAATCTCCCTCGTGCTAGGCCTCGCCGTCGGATACACAATAAACGTCTACTCGTTCGGCTTCATACTATTGTACCTCTTTCTCTTCGGCGCCTACTCGTTCCCGGGGATCCACCTCAAGAAGAGGGTCGTCATAAAGGAGATGATAATATCCTCGGGACCGGTTGTCACGAGCCTAATAGGAAGCTACGCCATATCCCAGTCGCTATCCTACCCCGCCCTATTCGCAGCAGGGGTGACCGCGTTCCTTGGCATGGTAATACAGCCGGGGCTCAACGACACCTCTGACATAGAGGCGGATAAACTTCAGGGCGTGAAGACACTGGCCATGGCGCTGAGCTGGCAGAGGAAGATGCAGCTCCTCATCTCCGGTATACTGCTGGTGATGATCCTCGTCCCCATGGTGTACGGCTTCTTCGGGTTCAATATATTGTTCCCGCTTTGGATGGTCGTGGGAGGCCTCATATCTCTGCGGTACATCGTACCCATAGCCAGGGTGTTTGAGGAGAAGGCGATGCTGAAGGCCAGGAAGATGGTAATCGTCTACTGGGCGTTGATGCAGGTCTTCTCGGTTCTAGGTACTCTTAACATTCCTCTCCCAATCTAGAGTAAGCCTGGAAGACTCTGTAGCTAGTCTTTGTTTGATACCTCAACCAACTCATTGAACTCGGGTATATCTTTCTCTTTTCTAGCCTCTGAGTTTACGGGAAGCATTAGAAGAATCGACGGCTCATCCGTATCCTCTGAGACCTGTAAAACCCCGCCATTGTCCTCCAAGTCGTAGCCGCAAAGCATGATTTCAGGGTCAGATAAGAGTTTCTGTAGAACTTTTTTTGTCTGTATCTTGTTCGACTCGTTAATGATATTCGAGATCTTCAATTTCAACTGGCTTTCCCCAGATTCGACGACGAGATCCATTATGCCCCTCCCGTCGACCATAATGCTGATCTTCTGTATCAGCTTGCTGAACACCTCCTTCATGAGGCCTTCGTCGAAGTCAGCGGATATCTCGCCGGTGTGCTTAGTCACTATCTTAAAGGTGTCCGGGAGGGAACTCTGGTTTATAGTGAACATGACAGTATCGATCAAATTCTTTTCAGTGGGCTTCAGTATAGTATTATCAGTCCTGCTCAGGAAACCCTCCAGCAACAGCAGCGCTTGGTCCACGGAGTTAAACATCTGTGGCAGGTAATCCGAGATCTTGGCTTGGTCCCGCTGCAGCTCCTCGCAGAGGAAACGGACATTACGTATTGGGAAAATGATCTCGTTACCGATGAGGTATGCGAGCTGCCCTATCGACAGCAGTAAGTTGTTATCCACTTCTCCTCTTGCTGCCTCAGCCACTGCGATTCTCATTGGGATGGGCTGTGATCGCTTTCGCTCTGTTACGTCCCTCAGTATAGCGAGAATCTCCTTTTTTTCTCCTACCTTGAGTGCCCCGAGGTGAGCCTCACCCCACCTCATGGTTCCATCTTGGCACGTGTACCTGAACTCAAAAGGAGGCGGCATGTTGCCTCGTATGACGCTGCTGAACACGGTGAAGTAGGTCTTAAGGTCCTCTCTCCGTATTGTCTTTAGTCTGAGAAAGTTATTGCCCTTTATTTCCTTCGGGTCGTATCCCGTGATTTTACCAAAAGCGGGGTTCACCGAGGTTATTACCCCCTTTAGATCCATAGTTAGTATGCCGTCAGGCGCGAGCTCAACGAGCGAACGAAGCCTCTCCTGAGACTCTCTTTTCTCTTCCTCCAGCCTCTCCATCTCAGTGATGTCTCTAATGAAGGAAATTACGCCTTGTTTCCCCTTATAGGTCACGGGGCTCGTAGAGACTGCGACGTGTATAATCTCTCCGTCTTTCCTGCGTAGCCGATACTTGTTGTAGCTTGGAGTGTGACCGTTTTCGATTACCTTATTTAACCTCGCCAGGGCTCTCTCCCTGTCACCGCTTAAGGCGAAGTTGAAAGGGTCACCGAATTCGGAGATATCACTAAGACCCAACAACTTAAACATCGGCTTATTCGCGTAAACGACCCTGTTGTCCACGAATATGATTAGAGCATCCTGCGTCTGCTCGATAACCGTCTTGTATAGAACATCTATCCTATTCTTCTCAACGACGTTCCTAATCCTCTTGGCGAGAACCTGATAATGGCTTGGATCCATCTCCTTCCGCAGATAGTCGTCGATGCCCGCGGAGAACGCCGCCTCGGCTATCTCCTCGCTTCCCTGACCCGTGTATATGATTATGGGTATGTCGAAGCTCTCCCTTATCTTCTCGGCCAGCTCGATGCCGTTCATCTTGGGCATCTGGTAGTCCGTCACCACACAGTCGTAGATCTCGGACTTCATCTTCTCCATGACCTGGCAAGGGTCGCTGACGAAGTCTATCCTGAACGCCTCATCCATCTCGGGCAGGAAGTACCGGAGGAACTCGCTCTGGTTAACGTCGTCGTCGACATGAAGTATCCTAATTTCATCTGAAGGATCGACGATGACGCTACGGGACACAGTGCTTCGGGTGACTGGACAATTATTATATATAAAGCAATTATTGAGCGAAACTAACTAGGCTGAATACTAATCATTTTTCTATTATACCAATCTAAAACTTGGTTTACATGAAAAATTCTTACGTTTATTCGCCGAAACAGCAGATTATACCAATTTTCTACTAGTTGCAGTAGGTAGAGCCGGGATACACAGAACCGTTGATTAGCCCCACAGATGAACGGCACCCGAGCAGGCATGGCCATCCGTGACGTGAAGATCACCGTCGTCAAGAAGGTCTCCAACCCCGAGGTGTTCCGGAGGTACGCCAACCGGGGCGCCCAGCCGAGCTGCGAGACCGTGGAGGTGGGCATGGAGTTCGTCTCCCAGGGCATGGCCATGCCTCCCAGCTTCTGCAGCTGGGCTTGGGCGGACATCCAGAGGGACGTGGCCCACCTGGCCCTGGGCGGCGACTTCCCGTGGATGAAACAGAGGGGCACCATGATCACGTGCTGCACGGACGGCCTCAGGCCAGTGATATTCAAACTGGAGAGAATCTAGAGGACGCTGGAGAGCTCCAGCAGCACAGCCTCCAGGCCCCGCACGATGGTGTCGAGGCTCATGGACGCGGTCTTCTTCTCCAGCACCTGCTCAGGGAGCGGAGGCACGTGGATGAACCCCGCCGGAATCTCGACGCCGCTCACCGACAGATGATGCATCAACTCATAGAAAACGTGGTTGCACCCGAAGGTCCCGGCGCTGTTGGACAGGCTGCACGGAACCTTGGCCTCCTCGAGGGCCCTGAGCAGCCGCCTATAGGGTAGCCCCGTGAAGTAGGCCGCGGGGCCGCCCTCCACTATGACTCTGTCCCTGGGCTTGTCGCCGCAGTTATACGGGATCCTGGCGTCAGCGACGTTGACGGCTACCCTCTCCACGTTGATGGTTGCCGCGCCGGATTGACCCGTGCACACCACGGCGGAGGGGCTGTGACTCTCAACGGCCTCCAGAAGCCTCGGGCGTACCTCGGCGTACTGGAGAGGAATCTCCTCGACGGCGACCCTGTACCCGTTATAGGTCCGCCCCTCTAGCCTCCTGCACGCCTCGATGGAAGGGTTCACGAGGCTGCCCCCGAAGGGCTCGAATCCTGTGAGCAGAATGATGCCTCTCAACTTAATCCCCTAACCATACGCTGGGGAAGGAAAAATACTTTCCCGGCCACGGCTATTCACACACCATGAAGACTGACAGGAGGCCGTGGGGACCCGCGGCGTCGGACTTGGGCGGCGGCTCGTCGAGTGGGCGCTGGGGTTCTCTAGAGATCAGGGCTACAGCTCGGTGTTTCTCTGGACGTTCAGCGAGCTTGAGGCTGCCGCCCAACTGTACAGGTCACACGGGTTCAAGCTCACGGAGGAGAAGACCCACGTAATTTGGGGCCGAGAGATCACGGAGCAGCGATACGATCTCTACGTTTCGTAACAAGATTGGACAACTGTATTGCTGGGTACCTTGTCGCCCCGTGACTGTACATGATTAAACAGAGGGCGCCACGTGGTGGAGCCAGTTTCTCGTGCCTGGGATGGGCGTCAGATGGAATTTCATGATAATAATGGAAAGTTTTAACCATTAATGATGCCCAAATCTAATCGCATAGGAGTATTGCACACAATGAAACTAAAGGTAATTCAAACAGCGTTCATCGTGACGCTCATAAGCCTAGCAACAATGGTGCCGCTGGCGTACGCGGAGGACAGGGAGGAGCTATCCTTCGAGATGTGGACCCTTGACTGGGACACCATCTCCGTCGACGCCGGGGACGTAATCGAACAGATGCTCAGAGACATCGGAATAAGGATGAAAGCCATCCCCATCAGCGACGAAGTACTCTACGACAACCTAGACTTGGAGCACACATACGAGATATACCAGATGAGCCACGGTTACGCCCCGTACCCCGGTCACCTGTACGACAGGTTCCACTCCGACCAGATCATGGACTACGGCGGGAACAACCCCGGCTGGAGCAACACCGAGTTCGACGACCTCGTCGACCAGGCGAACGCTGAGACTGACTTCGACACCAGGAAAGAGCTACTATGGGAGGCGCAGGAGCTCCTCGCGGAGGACCTGCCCTACATCCCGCTGTTCACCTCGGACGACGTCCACGCCATCAGGAAGGAGTGGACCGGCTACGTCTGTATGCCCGGAGGCATATTCAACTGGTACAACAAGCTGACCACCATCAACCTGCAGCACGAGGACATGGAGTACGGCGCAGACTTCGTAATGGCGTACCCGTCCTACATCAGGTACTACAACCCCATCATGGGGACGGACGGCAGATCAGCCCTCGTGGTGTCCATGGTGTACGACGACCTTGTCTCCTACGACGCGGACATGAACATCGCTCCGTGGCTCGCGGAGAGCTGGACGCTCTCCTCGGACGGCCTCACCGTGACTTTTAACCTCGTGGAGGACGCCAAGTGGCACGACGACGAACCGCTAACCGCTGAAGACGTGAAATTCACGATCGACTACTACATTGACAACGAGGTTCCCTACGACACCGCCCTCATGAACCGCATCGACTCCGTCGAGACAGACGGCGACTACACGGTCATAGTCCACATGAAGGAGCCCTACGCGTGGGTACTGGACGACTTCGAGGACGTCCCCATCCTACCCGAGCACATCTGGAACGACAAGGACTGGGACTGGCCAGTACACCCCGACATGATGCCCATCGGCTCGGGGCCCTTCAAGTGGGACAGCTACTTGGACGGCGAATGGATCAAGCTGGTGGCCAACGAGGACTTCTGGATGGAGGGCAAGCCCCATCTAGGGACATACACCGTGAGAGTGATCTCCGAGTCCTCGGCCCGGTACCTAGCCATATCCACCGGCGAAGCCGACTCTGAGCGGTACGAGCTAGACACAGGGTTCATCGAGACCACATCTGCCGACCCGAACCTGGCGCCCCTTGAGGACACCTGGTGTGTCGGCATGTGGGACTACGTCCTAAGCTTCAACCAGAGGACCGACCCGGCGCTACAGGACCCCGTGGTGAAGAAGGCCATCGCCTACGCCATCGACAGGCAGGAGCTGGTCGACATCGCGAGGCTCGGCTACGGCACCGCCACTGAGACGTTCATCCCGCCGGAGTTCTTCGGGCCAGCGTACGAGAACCCCGACGCCATGACCTACGAGTACAACGTGTTTCTGGCTAACCAGATGCTGGACGCAGCCGGGTACCTGGACATCGACGCCGACGGAATAAGGGAGATGCCAGCCCCAGCGGAGGAAGAAGAGGAAGAGATAACCCTGCTGAAGTTGGAGGTAGAAGCCTTGAGCGGCAGGCTCAACAGCTCACTCAACATAGCATACGGCATAGCCATAGTGGCGTTGATAGCCGCCCTCGTCGCCGCGTACTACGCGATGAAAAGCTAGAGAAAAAACATTCCCCCCTATTTTTTCCCCAAAAACTTTAGTTAACAGTCAATGAAGGTTAATCTAGGAATCGGGTTGCTTTGACATGG
>Ga0315533_1003447_pt1 | contig 10400 bp, 9 predicted proteins | sample SalMarSW160130MG_FD_203081 | JGI IMG/M metagenome (GOLD analysis project Ga0315533, IMG submission 203081) | Salt marsh sediment microbial communities from the Plum Island Ecosystem LTER, Massachusetts, United States - Salt Marsh Sediment SW1601-30 ...
TGAAAGCTGATACCTGAGAAAATCATATCTATCAGCCCATATCCGGGCCATATTTTCACGATGGGCTAATGCTTTTTCAATGGAATCAATCTCTTTTTGGAGCCCGATATTTTCAAGCTGACATAAACTCAAAAAGATAAATAACAAACTAAATAGAAAATATAGAAGTTTATTTTTTATTACGGGCATTGGATCTCCTTATAACAATAAGTTGTCGCTGAGGCATGACAATAATCATATTCACAATCGCATTGACTATCATTTAAATAATCACAAGGTAGTAAATCATTGGGGGGATCAATACAATTACCAGAATAACAGGTCCACCCACTACCACATACATTTACGCACGCCTCTGAAAAACTCCACCTATAAAGTTTCCCGCCTACTACAGCAAATAAATATGGAATATTTTCACAATCATACGTTGCGCAAGTGCCTCCTCCCGTGTCATAAGCACAACCCAAATTCCTTGAGTAATACCTCCCCGAATATATCATTATGATATCATCCGTAACCCCGCAATCATCCGTTACCGTGACAGTCGCATAAACATCATAATCCGTTCCGCAAGTCTTTCCGCTGGTATTTATTAGGCTAAGAGTAACAGTTTCAAGGTCATTGTTTGTTTTGTTTGAATTTAGGCTCCAGCCCGTACTTGAAGTTGACCATGTATAAGGTGGGCACGCCGTTCCACCTGAATCTACCCAAAGATTTACGCTTCCAGCAGACTCAATTTCATTATCAGCATCATCATCATAAATAGTCGGTGTCGTGCCGATACATTCACAACCCGAACAGGGAGGATAAAGAAGGGTCTTATGTTGACATTGGACATCATACCACTGAATACCATTACCAATATCGTATCCATTCTTTCCTTGGACAGTAAGAACTGCCGTGGTTTTTTTACCAATATTTCCATAGAACTTTACAGGGATTACACCATAACTACCCCCCGGTAATATTTTCCCGGGTCCCTTCAATGAGATATTAGTGATAATATATGGGATAATTAACATCTGGATATTATAAACAGAAGTTAAGGGGCTTAATTCATTTGGACAATTAAACCCTCCCACAATCACAGGATAACTCCCAATAGAACACCCCGCAAACCAACCTAATCCATATTCAGCTTTAACCCTGGGATCAATCTCAATCCTTTCATCTCCTCCAAGAGAAGGCCAAACAATAAGCTCCATATCAAGAAAGGTTCCATTTCTCCAAGGATGTTTATCCTCAGAGGCTTTTCTGTAAGATGAAGAAGCATCCCTGGGGTTCCCCACATCATTTTCTTGGGTCTGTCTCATTGCATCTATAAAAGATGTTTCATCATTAATGCCTGGAAACCCGCCTAAATTCAAAGGGATCAGGAGCAATAAAACCAGAAAAAATATTTTAATTAGTCGGTTCATGTATCTGCCTTAATGCCTCGATCGATTCCTTGTAATTCGGATTATAGTAAAGGCTTTTGTTGAGATCATATAAGGTTGCTTCCCGGTCCCTGATTGTCGCGTCTAAGAGGGCCTTAAAATACCAATAACTGTAAGGCGTGAGATCCCCGTTATGTGTAGCAATCACTTTGTTAGTAAGATTATTGGCCTCTATTCGTTTATTCGTATAGAAGTAAAAAAATGCCGCCTCGATTTGGTAATAGGAACTATCGGGGTCATATCGCAATGCCTTGACAAGATGCTTTTCGGCCTCGACTGTCGATGCGACCGTCTTAAATTTCATAAATTCAATCTCGCCTAGAAGTCTATCAATCCCCTGTGTCCATATAATGAAGACCAATATCAAGATTACTATGATTCGCATATTGCCCTCACCGAAAAGATATTTGCTTTCCGCAGTTATTAAACGGCAAGAATAATAATCTTTATGGCTTTCTCGTTTGGATATACCCACTCACCACCCCGAGGCTTAAAGAGAACATGAAGGCCGTTGTCATCACCCGGAAAGGGAAGAAGAAAAGGGCGCCTACCAGAACGGCTACAATCGAACACATGAAAGCAGATAAAATAACTTTTTTTACGGGATCAGCCTTTTTGAGATATGCAAACCCCGGCCGCATGACAAAGACGATAAACCATGCACATAAAAAAGCACCTACCAGTCCGCCGTCAACCAAGACCTCAAGATATTCATTATGTACTTCCCTTGATTTTGGTCCATCTATCAATAAAAAATCCTGTGAGAGATAGCCTTTATCCCTTTGCTCTATCCTTGCCTGAGCTTCATAAACCTGGTTCCTATATGACCATAACCCTGTACCAAATAAAGGGTTTTGCTTCCATACTTCGATAGCTGCCGGGAAATCTCCATAAATTCTGACCTTGAAAGAATCGAATTTGGTAAAGGTCCCTTTTGGTATGAAGTTTAAGAACACCATCCCCCAAACAATTAAGATAACCGCACCAAGAGAAATTGCTTTAAGGCTTACTTTCTTCCTATCCCATAAGAGCGAGATAAAGAGAGCTATGCCAATAAAAAACCCGATCCATGAAGACCGGGCCCTGGCAAGAATGAACATCCCAAATATCAGGAGAAAGGCCAAAGACGGTAAAATCTTCCACCTACCTTTCAATATAACAATAAGGCCTAGGGCAGAAAATAGAGGAAATAATAGATAAGTCCCTAGGTAATTTGAATTACCTATCGTCCCGATATACAGCCTGCTTTCCTTTTTAATCCATGGCATCAAGAGATAATGGTCGAAATACTGACACCAGGTTAATGCTGAGACAAGTACCCCGGTTATCAGAATAACCGCCATGAGCCGGATTACTGTTTTACTTTCAGTAAATGCTCTGGAAGTGATAAAGTACACCAAAAGGCATGAGACATTGAAAACAACCGCTACCTTCGTATAGTAAGGGTTTAAAGTGTAAAAGAGCGAAAACAGATTAAAGGCTATCAATAATTTTACCACCAAAGGTAAAGACTTCAATCTGTCAAGACCCATTATGGTCAAGATCGATGCCCCGATCATCATTAAGAGAAGTTTCGGGGTAAAAAAGGCATTTTCTATAATCTGAGGAAAAATGACTATCGGTATAAGGAAAGCCATTAAGTATAAGACTTTTCTCATAGAACCTCCTGGGTTTCTAAATTGTTATTCCCATGCCTCTCTAACTGGTTGTGTCTCTACTGTAAAACCGTACACCTCCATGGTCTCTTCAGCCGCAGATCCGGCATCAAACTTGAACGCCATGCTCTCAGCCTTGGTTCCCTGGAGATTTATCGCTTCCCCATTTTGAGACGTAAACCCATATCCTGAATTGACCATCGAAATTGTCGTCACTCCCGAAGGACTCAAGGCAGTTGTCTTTCCATCCGGGAACATAGAAATAGCTATCTCACCAGATAATTGAGCTTTTGCCTTAACAGATAAACGTCTGAAAACAGAGGATAAAGTCAATTTTCCGTATGGATTGAAATCGCTCGTAATCAGATAAGACTCGATAGGGTTTCCCCAATCACTTGTGCCGGTTCCGGTCTTGAAAACAAATCCCGTATAATCGCCGGCATAGGCATATCGGGCATTATCCGAACCTATCAAGGAAATCCCGCAGGACATAGGCAAGTATCTTTTATGGAGATCATACCATTCGCCCGAGAGGTAATTATAAATCAGTTCATAATTACAGGTCGTTTGGATTCCAGAAACATGAATAGGAACAGCAAAATGAATAGTTCTCTCATTGTATTCTTGCCAGGCATAGGAAATATGAGCATAAGAGGGTTCTATATAATATGTTGAGTTAAGATTCCAATAATCGGATACTTCCTGGCTGATATTGATCACCGTCTGACCATCGGTTAAATAAACCCCATCATGGGCCATAAATATAACGGCATGGACGGTTCTATTCTGATTAAATAATTTTACCGAATCTTCAATCAATAATAGGGTATGAGGTGCGACAACGCCTATATTGGATGTCAACCGGAGTTCATCAAATTTGGTCGGGATTTTACCTTCATAAATGAAAAGGCTTGGAGGGTTCTTGGTACTGACAATCCCGTAAGAATAAAGCTGGATGAAAGCATTTACTTCACCAGGCCCAAATATCCCGCCCGTCATTCCGGCATCGATGCCTTGAGTTATCCATGCCTTGCCTTCAGCAGTATAGTCCAATCCATTCTCGTAGAACTTGCCGGGCCAAAAAACAGCACGGCCATTATAAGACGCTACCCCGTCATATTTCTTTAAAATGGTATTAGGCTTGTAGGCCCCTGATATTTCCGTTATACCTAGTTCATCTTCGTCTGCGTCTGTATCGGCAAAGGCACTTGACCAGATAATCTTATACCAATACATTTGAATCGGATTGCCGCCGAAATTCCTCTCATTCTCGCTGATATTATCCCCATCCCATTGAATAATGCCATCTCTTGTAAGGGAAAACCCGCCTTGTGTGCTTGAATCATCGAGGCTTCCGACTGTGGTAAAATCAGGTGTCGCGGAGTTCCAGTAATAAGTTGTAGGAGTATTGGCAACCGTATCATTGTTTGTATCGGATGTTATTTGAATATAAATAGCCGTAACAGGTTGGACAAAACCGACATAAATAGTCGTAAATCCATCCATCAGGACATATGAATACTCTGATCCGTCCGTGACTTCATAGGTAAAATCTTCATAGGTCGTAGTTCCGGACACGAAGCATCCTGTGGCCGGCATCCACATACTATCCCATAAAGGAGTTAGTTTTTGTGCATCCCCATCAACCCTGACCTGATAAAGCCTGATCCCGGCGGTCAATGCAGCGGAGGTCCCTATCCGATAGATAAAGCCTTGAATATTAGAATTGGGTAAAATATAGGATTCATCGTTAGCTGAATAGGTCCATGTCAGGGCCCCGCTTTTAGCAAAGGCTTTGCCAGAAGTTGTTACTCCATCATCATCAAGACTTTCAACAGCAGCCCAATCTCCTGCTTGTCTGGTATAAACAGTCGCATCCGCTGTTTCATCATTTACATAGGTTGAAGCAAAGCTAAGATAGATAGTGTCAAGTCTTCTGTGGGATATGACATAAACATAATCTGTGGTTCCGCTAATAAATGTCACATAATCGGTAGTATCAGCATTCCTGGTCTCACTCCACGCGTTTTGATAATACTCTCCGGTTACATTTCGGTCTATTAAAACACCATCGGCATACGAGATCCCTGCAAAAATAAAGGGGTAACTGCCATCAGCCGCAAATACGACATCATTTCCCACCGTGGCAGAAAAGGCCGTCCCTGAGTTTGCTGTAAGGCTATAAATAGATGATCCGAAGGTAGCCCCGGCTGTCGGTGGAATATTGGTCGCAGAATAAATGGCATCGTTGAATTGAGCGAAAAGATATTGAGTATTGGAGTCTTTATTGTAATAATTATGGAGACTTTTAACCTCATGGGCCCCGAGAGTTGTCGTATTATGCTTGGTTGTCCCTGCCCTTGTCTTCCACCCTGGTGCTCCAGGAGAAGGCCGAACCATATTTAAAAGTTCTTGGACACTTCCGGGTTCCATAGAAAGATAGGGTGCAGTTCTATTAAGGGAGCCCGCCAAGGGATAGCTTATAAAATTACTTTCTTCTTGAGCGTCTTGTTGAGCATAAGAAGGACAAACTAATATCAATGAAAGTATAAATATATATTTGAGGATTTTTTTGATCATTTCGGTTCCCAATAAATACAACCAAATTCAGCTGGAAGTTGATAAAAAATGTAAACCCCCTTTTTTGCGTAAACCTATATAAAAGGGTGTTTACATACCTTATGGTCTCCACAATAATTTAATAGTCGGGTCTCTAAATTGTTTACTGCCCTAATTTCGGCCCGTCCCCTCTCCTGACTACATTTGAAGTGTAATTAGCTATTCTTGCTTGGAATAGCTCCATAAATTTATCTCCTAAAATGCTTTTGTTGTCTTTGTAGTAGGCTTTTGCTTTCACATAATCCACTATGGCAGGGTCAAAATAGGCAGGGGTCTCGATGGGGCTCGTGGTTGCTGTTACACCGGAGGGCATTGGGATATAATAGACATGAAGGGTAGTCCCGGCTTGAGTAGAATCAGGGATCGGCCAGACAATAATACTGTCATTCCAGAGAGTGTATATCTTTGGTCGGCCTTTCTCGTTCTCATGCCCTATATCTTTTATATCGGCCTTCGCTAAAGAGAATATCCTTTGCGGGCTTGTCGTGTCACCATTGTCATGGATGATCGATTCAATATCAAGGTATGAAACAGCAAAGGCATAATCATAATCATTAGCGACTAATAACACGTCGCTTACAGTAGTTTCAAGACATCTTGCCAGGTTGTTTATTTCTGTAATGGCTTCGTCTATCCATGTTGTAAATTCAGTATCAGCCCAAAAAGAAGCCGTGGCTTCATTCAGGTCGGCCCGGACAATGGTAATAAGAGTCGCGGCCGTGCTACTGGAAGTGTCAATGGTGCCTGAGAAAACAGGAATAGATAGACATAAAAACAGGCAAATAGATATTATTTGAAGGAGTTTTTTCATTTTACGCCCTCATCCCCATATTACCGGATCCACCCAACATTTTCCGGTTAAGATCAATTATTTTCCTTTCTTCTTCTAAAACCTTCGCAGTCCATATCTGCGCGTGCATGATCTCGATCTTGGTATTATCTCCGCCATCCTTAGTCGTTCGGCGCATCTTCTCGGCGTTCCCGGAAAGGTTAGCCAGAGCCCGATGCCATATAAAGTCATGTGTCTCAGGCGGATGAGGCGGATAAACGGCGGTAGTGAATGTCGCCAAATCAGGATAAGACTTTTCAAACTGGACCCCGATATTATATCTTTGGCCTACTGGCGGAAACATAATAAAATGCTCTGTGCCGGATTGTATCGGGCTCGAATAGTTAAGTCTCACATATCTCGCGTGTCTTGGCCGCCCCTCGGATTGCCAATATCTTGCATCATTAAACTGAGATTCTTCAGTGAAATATTCAACGGGATATAAATCAAACATAACCCCGAATACCCTACCAATCTTCCACCTATAATCCGCTGTTGATTCAAGGGTTGAAGTAGGTTCAATCGTGGCATGAGGCAGTTTTATACCGACATGATATATTGTTCCGCCAGAATTATATTCTTCATAGCTTGACGTATCTATGGTAAGTTGATCGTTAAGTTGTTTCAGGCTTAAATCATCTGCTTCCGTAATACTTGCATAAGAGACCGTCCCAGAAAATCCCGTTCCCTGGAATTTCAAAACCCCTGTGCCTGTGGTCGTGATATATTGAGTATGAGTCCCATTGACCGTAACGGCATCCCCGTCAACCCCGCCATATTGAGGCGTAATGCTTCCGACTGTAACTCCTGTTAAGGTAAAGATTACCTTATATTTCTTCCCCGCTGTGGCGGTCTCGACCTTTGCTTCCAGATCGGCATCAGAGGTAACAGCAGCATTTAATGTCCAGCCAGATCCAGAAGTCCAATGAGTAGCCGTGGCCGCGAAACTTCCGTCTGTTACCTTTTCCTCCATATAGACCCGGAAAATACGGTTGTTGAGTCTTTTCATACCCCCACTACCATTAATCATCACCAGGTCGTCATTCTCGAACCCATGGCCTTCTATATTGGAATTAGCAGAAGCGGCGGTAATTACCCCAGGATTTGCCTGTGTGATAGCGGAGATAGCGGCATAAGGCCGAGTAAACAATTCGTCATACCGATCCCTGAGCCATGCAAGAGGCGCACCCATTTGATCAACCATCCGGATCTCCCTTTCTGCTGAGATAAGGGCATCCTGGATAAGATCATCAAGGGCTTCTACGGTAGGATCTTTGAGGATAAACCTCTTGCATTTATTGACTAAACCTAAGTTGGTGATTTCGGAAGCCATTTACTATATTCTCTCCTCAAATTCCCGTTTCTCCCTTGTGATCCGGTCGCCATCGGCTCTCATTTTGATGTATTCAGCTTTTGTGGCCTGGCGCATAGTCGTGTAAGGGAAAAACTTCACATGAGATGTAATTTTACGAGGTTGGCCGGGTTCTTGTTTATAAGTAGGGAACTCGCCGTGATCCGCACATTCAAGAAAGCGCCCCGGAAGAATAACCGGCTTGTTACGGATTATAGAAAGGCACTCCGCATTAACGGTCAAAGTCACATCGGTCTGATCATTGGGATTGCTTTTAGCCGAAAAGATGACTTCCCAAAAGCCTTCTTCGCCGTTTATCATATAGTTATTCGATTTAGGATCAACCCGTTCAATTTTTGGATCAGCATAAACCTTTTGGCTAGTTACGGGTTGCCAATAGGATATTCCTATTACCTTTTTCCATTTATCATCAAAGGCATTCCTGACTTCTCGGGAAGCAGTATTAATCTTACCCCTATTTTCCTTCTCATATTCAATAAGATTCGTTTGGGTTAAAGACTTAAATTCATTAATAAATTTTTCTTGCTGTTCTTGAGAATCTGGTTCCTTAGACATTCTAATCCCTCCAAAGATTTAAAGATCCTCAAAGGGATTCGTTGGTTATTGTATATCGGGCTTACACTTACCCGTGTTAATTATCGTATGTCCCTGCCTCAAAATACGCCAGTTCAGTGGTCGCGGTAAACAGGGTAGCGGTTGAATCAATCCAGAATCCAGCAGGCATAATCTTTTCTGCCGTCGCTACCTTCATGCTCACCTTATTCGATATTTTCTGAATCTGGCCGGAAACTACGCCGGTTTCATTCAGGGTCACTTCTGCGGCCGTTTCACCGTTTGAGGTTAATGCCTGAACACTATACCGCTTGCCATCAATCCAGATGAATGATCCTGCGCCGACATATGTGGTGTTACATTCTGAATTCCAGTGGCCGGTATACGCTGAATCAAGCGTCCACTGAGTCAGGTCTGAATATGTCAATGGATCGGCATTCGCAGCCTTGGAATAATCCAGGCTATCCCAGATACGGCAATTTCCGGCTGAGGCCTGCGCTGCTGTAACAGCATCACCACCACGATATATTTGTATCCCTATATCTACTGTGTTCGGTGTGATAGCGCCATCGTCATCTATTTCAATACCGCCTGCAACTGCCAAAATCCGTGACATATGAACATTCCACTCCATGAGCGCTTCATTTGCGTTCGGATCAACAACCTTGACATAATCCGGAATAAAGCCAATACCGAAAATCAGATCGATATCAGACCCCGGAAGCATGAAAGTTCCTGCTACTATTTTTCCCATAATATGTCCTCCTTATTATTTTTTTATAGTTAGGAACTCTTAGGGTTCTCGATTATTAATTATTTACTAAACCGTTGGGACCGCCGTGGCGCAACACTCAAGCCTTGCGATCCAGTTGTGGTTAAGAATGGCCGAGGTCTGCATCGTTTTCCATGATACCCACCCTAATTGACCAAGTGGGTCCCCGCCTCTCGGCACATTGGGGTTAAGAACTGTCGGCTTAACGGCGTTTTGTCCCTGAAGAGGAACGATACCGTAAGCGTTCTGAGCGACGATTATCAATGGATACACATCCGGATAGCCAGTCGTGCTTATGCCATTGCTCAAATATGTAGAGCTGGTCGCATTTGTAGAAGCCGCCAGCCAGGGCTCAAACAGAGGCGTAAGGATAAACCGGAACTGGTTGACAGACCCTATCTCATGGGGAAGGGCCTTATTGCTGTCCGAATACTCAGCGGCCTTAATAAATCCTGCTAAACCCCGGATATCAGCATCGAGGTCCGTTGAACCCATGCAAAAGAAGGCTTCCTCAACTGGCGCCGTGGAGATCATAGGAGAGGCCTTGACGATCTTGGAGATCATCTGAGCCTTATACTTTCTGAAATGCCTGTAAATCCTATGAAAATCGCCAATAACAGGTGGGCTTAGAACTGTCGCCCTGGAAGTTACTGAACCACCGGCGTAAAATACGTTTGTGCCGGCCTTGAGTACGGCTATCCTGATTACTTCAAGGGTTTCAGCCGCTTGCTCACCGCAGAGATCCATGGATTCCTTGAGGATATCATCCTCATGGGTGTCCTGAATTACATCGGTAATCTCAACGGAGTCGCCGTATTGCTCTAAAACCGCGGTAACGTCCGTGGAGAAGAGCTTACGGCCAGCAGGCGGGATACCTTCAGCTAATGGCGCCGTCGCCCGGGGAAGGGATTCATACCTTCTGAATTTGACTGTTTTTGTACTTTTCTTCGGGATCGGCTTGGCCTGACCGAATCTCTCGGTAATAAGACCATGCTGACCTCTTTCCAATAACTGTACTGCCGCAAAAGCTGCGGTGCGCGGTGATATGTCACCATAAACATTTGTATTTCCCATAAAAAGTTCCTCCTTATAGATTTTGGTTAATGGAACTCTTTATGGTTCTCGGTAGGTTTAAGTAAAATTATGATTGCTTTTTAAATGTTAT
>Ga0315533_1003448_pt1 | contig 10395 bp, 12 predicted proteins | sample SalMarSW160130MG_FD_203081 | JGI IMG/M metagenome (GOLD analysis project Ga0315533, IMG submission 203081) | Salt marsh sediment microbial communities from the Plum Island Ecosystem LTER, Massachusetts, United States - Salt Marsh Sediment SW1601-30 ...
CGTCTACAACATTGATACTTCTGCTTCAGACTTTGTATTCGATGATTTGAATATAAAATATTACGAGGAAGACGAGTTAACGATAAAGTTCTATATCCACGGTGGAGATGGCTCCAAGGATCTGCGATTCGAGTTCATTTGCCGCGACTCTGGCGGTGACAAGCTCTACTCCTCAAGTAGCACAGCTGGATCTGTAACGATCCAAGACGAAGCCGGTTCAGTCTCCAACACTACAACTATCAACAACGGAGATCTGGTGGGTAGTGTACTGAGGTGGAACGACGTTCCTTCCGGAAACCAGGTTATCAAGGCGGTTATCCAGCTTGAGGACGTTGTTTTGGATACTTGGATGTTCTACGTTGAGATGAGGAACCTTTCCTAAGCGCTATTCAACATGCATAATAATATAAAAACGTCTTGTTATTAAGGAAATAATTTAACTCTTTTTATCAATTTTTTCCGGGTGTCTACCTGTGTTAACCATTTGTAAACAAACGTATTACATTTGGACAACGAGCATTATTAAAATAAGTTCATACCTTCCCTCCGCTGCAATAAACCTAGAACGAAAATGAAGAGAAAATATGTACTAGCAGCACTCCTGCTAGCAGGATTAGGAATAGTGTCTACTGTGGCTTTCCAGCTAACGGCCTCAAGCGCCGAAGCCCCGGAGGCTTACACCATCTCAACGACCGGAACAGACGCAACCATCACCGCTATAAAGATCAGGCCGAGCAAGGGAGGCGACAGACTCATCCTGAAGTTCACCCTCGACGGTCCCGATGGCTCGTATGATATAGGCATAGAGTTCGAGGACTCCGACGATGACGACGAGGACGGCGACGATCTGAAGAATCTCTCAGAAGCAACCATTAACCCGACCCCTGACGACGCGACGGAAGCATCAAGCGGATACATAGAGTACACTGAGGTCTTGTCCGGATCATCCGTAAATTACAATATCAAGATAGATCTAGCAGACGTCTACTCAGAAGTAGATGGGCTGATGATACTAGTCTCAGACACTCCCTCCTAATTATTTCTTAATTAAAGTCCGGTGATAGGATGAACTCCGCGAAGGTATTCAGCGTCGTGAGCCTAGCTAGCGCCACAACGGTAGCAGCGTTCATGGCCCTGATGATCTTCCGCGGGAACATGCCTATCATCCAGATGGTCCCCTTTATTGGATTAAACGGCGCCATAGTCGGAGGGCTATTCTACCTCGGCATCGACGCCATCACAAGCTTCGGCGATGCATCCAAAACGGAGCCCCAGCTCGTAATGGTCCGCAACAGCGAGGGCAGGATACTTAGCATCGAGACACGGGGCTCCCAGATAGAGGAGTCCTTTAGCTTCTTCGGCGAACCTGAAGACACAGAACAAGATGTAGAGGAAGCTACGCCCCTCAGCGAGAGGCTAGGGCTCACCTACGAAGAAACAATAAGCACTATCAAGACGATCATGATTATCGCACTCTTAGTAGAGACCTATATGGGTGTGGCGTACATTAGCAACAACTGGAAGCCCTTAATGGTGGTAACCACAGGAAGCATGCAGCCCACCCTAAACCCAGGCGACCTCATATACGTGAAAGGCGTCGCCTACTCCGACCTCAGAGTCGACGACGTCATAACCTTCAAGCCCCCCGCGGAGTACATCTCGGGCACCCTCATCACCCATAGAATAGTCGAGATAAGCTACGACTCCAACGAGATCCAGGTCAAGACCAAGGGTGATAACAACCCATCCGTAGACCCATGGACCGTGAAAAGTGGCGACATCATCGGAAGACAAACGATCTCCCTCAAGGGGCTTGGCAGCTACTTCCTCTGGATGCAGACCCCAGCCGGTCTGACGACCCTCGGCGCAGTGCTCGTCCTCTACCTGTTCTGGCCCAACGTCATGGAGAACCTGGGAGGGATAAGGAATAAGCAACGGTAGAAGATGCGCCTTCATAACCACCAGGCCATGCCCCGTAGACGTCGACGAGATCCCTCTCGACGTTTGCAGGCTCTGCATCGACGCTTGGAAGACCAGCGCCGAGATACAGGCCCTCACAGGAGTACAGGTCGTACCCGAAGCGGTGACCGTGCATAGGGCGGTTCAAGCCTATCAGCAGGTGACTTCCATGCCCCAGCCTCAACCCCAGGCACAGCCGGAGCCACCTATAATAGAGCTCACCGTCCCTGACGCGGCTGTGGGCGATGTGGAGACCTTTGAACGCCTCCACGAGCTCGACGCCATGTTCATAAACGACAGCGTCGACGCGGAAGACTACATAAAACGCAGGAGGGAGCTGGTGAGCCAACTGTCGACAGCGAAGTCGGTGAACCTGCCACAGGAGGCCATAGACCTCATCAACCTCGAAGAAGACCTGGAGGCATATCCCGGCGACGACGGGCCTTCCAAGAAGATTCTTCCCCTACTCCTCATAGAGCAGAGAAAGGTAGGCGTCAAAGTCACCAAGATACCCGGAGACCTGAAGCTGCCCCCCACGCTGACCAACGCGAACCTGAGATCCATCATCGGCCTGTACAAGAACCTGGATAAAGGGAAGAACCGGGTGCTCATCCAGTTCAACGGCACCAAGCTCGGGATCCTCGGGAGGAAAAGGAACAAGATCCTGTGCATGGTGCTAGAGGCAGACGAAGATCTGGATGACTACGAAGAGGAGGTAGAGTACCTGACCGAGCTGCTGTCGGAGACGGATGACTTCAACGACCTGCTGAAGGCGCTCTCCGTGGCGATAGGGAAGACAAAAAGCTTTTCACGGCAGCTCCATAACAAGAAACGTACCGGTGGCCCATTTGTATAGAATATCTAAAGATCGACGCAGAACAGCACTGATTTTGACGCTAGCGATGACGCTGATCGTCTTATCTCAGACTGCGACGGCGGAAGCAGCCGAGTCACTGGCGCTCAAACTTGAACTCTCCCCGCCGATAATCACAGCCGACGGGGAGACCCACGAGATAGTGGTGGTCCAACTCGAGACAGATAACGGGTACCCATACATAGCTCAACAGGACGTGACCGTCTACCTCACATCCTCGAACCTGGACATCGGGCTCGTCGACGACAGCGTCGTCGTGCCCGCCGGCAGATCCTACGCCAAGGCGGTGTTCAACGCCTCGTACAACTCGGGGATGTCCGTCATAACAGCATCCGCCGCCGGGTTCATCACGGACGAGGCGATAATACAGGTGACAAGGTCCGACTTCGACGCCCAGCTAAGGGTGTACGCCGTTCCCGACGTGATGCCCGCCGTGGAGGATGTCGTGGGCCGCGCAGTCATCCAAATACTGGACCTTGAGGGTACCCCTTACAACACACTGCAGGACGTGAACGTGGTCCTGTCATCGTCAAACGAGACCATACTCTCGCTCCAAGACGCGGTGACCATAGAGAAGGGAACCAACTACGTTGAGGTCCTCTTCACGATAAACAGTGAGACTCCCTACGAGGTAACGGTCTTCGCCCACGCACCCAACTTCGAACCCGGAAGCGACGTGGTCACCACGATGAACGAGACCGGGACCCCATACGGACTGAGACTCTACTTCGGGCCAAGTATATTACTGCCCGACCAGAGCAGCCACGAGATCGTCACCGTCCAGCTGATGGACTCGAAGGAAAAACCAGCGGAGGCCGAGTCTGACACCACGGTGACCATGACGTCGTCGAACCTCAACATAGCCACGGTGGACAGAACCCTGACAATACTGAGGGGAGACTACCACGCCACCGCCTCGGTGAGGACACGCTACGTCAACGGGGAGACGACGATCGCCGTCTCCAGTCCAAGCCTCTACCCTCAGCAAGGCTTGCTGACGGTGCAGGGCTCCGTCCCAAAGATACTCGAGATCTACACCGTCCCGAACATGGTGATAGCTGACGGGTCGTCCAACGAGATAATAACCATACAGGTGCAGGACGAGGACGGCTACCCGATAAAGACCGACCACGAAATATCCCTGTACCTCTCAAGCTCCTCGGCCACAATAGGAGATGTACCCGTCTCCGCAACCATCTCCAAGGGAGACAGCTACACCTCGGTGCCTTTCACCTCGACGGCGCGGACAGGTGAAGCCACGATAGTCGTGGCCACTCAGGGGCTGGAGCCCTCCGAGACCACAGTTGAGACGATGAAGCTGGAGATGAACATGACCCTCGTCACGCCCAAGACCATAATGATCAACCAGACCTTCACCGCCCAGGTCAACGTAACCAGCTACGGGTATCCGGTTCAGGGCGCGGAGGTCAAGTGGAACGCCCTCGGCGGCGTCATAAAGTCGGAGGAGACCGAGACCGACGAGAACGGGACGGCCGCAGCCCAGATCGTCCAGACCTTCGAGCAGTTGAACCTGAAGGCGCAGGCCTCGAAGCAAGGGTACGGCAAGGAGACGGTTCAGAAGAACATCAAGATAACCGTGCAGACGGAGAGGAAGGAGCTGACAATATCCATTCTAGGCTTCAACGTCAACGTGTTCGTGCTCCTGATAATCGGTGCACTCATAATAGCCGCCGGCCTAGGGGCATACGTCTACCTGAAGTACCGCAAGAACAAGCAGAACGGGATCGAGGACCTGGAGATATACACCTAGACCTTGATTTCTAGACCCTTCTCTTTGATTGCGTAAAGGTGCGTCTTCCTTGAGTGATTGGTGCCCCTCATCTTGGTTACCCTGAGCCGCCTGGTCAGGTTGCCGGCTTCGTCGTAGTTATGCTCCATCAATATTATGCCGTCGGCGACGAACTCCTCGATGCTCTCGCCGATCCTGTTGCTGTTCCAAGGTATGTCGGTGATGGCCAACGTCGTGCACCCGGTCTTTATGATCAACCGGTAAAGGAGCCTGATGAGGTGCCTCTTCTCGAACTCTGTCTCGAGCCCCATAGCCATAGCGGAGACGGAGTCCACCACCAGCCTCCTCGCCCTGAGGGTGGTTATGGACTCGAAGATCTGGTTCAACGCCGACTGGACCTCCGTCTCGCTTCCTATCGAGAGATCCAGCACCTCGACCTTCCTCCTCCTTATGAGGGGCTCGAAGTCGATGCCGAACTTCTTCATGTCCTGGATTAGGCGCCTCCTCGTCTCCGCGAAGCACGCGTAGACCCCTGGCTCCTCGTCCACGATCGCCCCCGAGTAGATGAAGTTAGAGGAAAGAATCGTCTTGCCTGCCCCGGGGTTGCCGGCGAGAAGTATCATGCTGTTGCGGAGAAACCCGCCGTCGAGGAGGCCGTCAAGCTGCTCGTTTCCCGTCGATATGCGTTCACTCATCATCGTCTAGCTCCAGCCTGAAGTCGGGAGAACGTAAAACGCTGGGTAACGCCTCGTTTCTCTTGAGCTCGCTGATGATGAGGTTACGGAGCCACTCCGATACGTTCAAGCCTTCCCGGTGAGCCATCTGAACCACAATGTCACGGATCCTGGGCGTGACCCTCGTCGCCAAGAGCACGGTTTTGGGTGTACCTGTTTTCCGGGGCAATTGACATTCCTTCATCTTAGTAAATAGAAGCACGTTATTACGGCTTCTATAAACTCATTGTTGGTTCTATTAAATATACTATATAAAAAGATTATCATATGTTTCATCAAAAAAATACATAATAACTGTATCGAAAAATATGTTCATAACCTAAAGTCACTGAATAAGTCACACCTATATGTATGAATTTAAGGCTTCATTAACATACTCAGAAAAAGTCTTCTCTCTGCTTTTTACGTACTTCAGTTTTATCTTCGAGTAGAATCTCTCAATAATGAGCTCCTCGATGCCGTTGGCGCTGTCACCGAACAGATCCTCCAGTCCACTCGAGAACAGTCCAGGGTTCTTCACGATCTCTCCTCTCTTGAAGGCGGTGTTCAGCTCAAGGAAGTTGAGCACGACTTTGCTGAAGTTTAACACTTCCTCTATAGACTCCACGAGCTTGTCGTTGAACTCGTCTACTCTGTTATCATGTTCATAGGCGACATCCTGCTCAAACTGCATCGTCTCAGCGGCCATCAGACAGCACCTTTGATTTCAGCGTTCTCGGCTTCATCCAGATGCCTAACCCTCGTCTTTATGTAGTCAAGCACCTTTTCCTGTGCGTACTTCAGCTCCTCTTCCTGTTGCCTAAGATTCTGCTCGATAAGGTCCAGCAAAAGCTCAGGGTCAAACGGTTTAACCAGATATACGTCGGCCTTCTTGTTAACCGCATCTATAGCCGTATGGGTTTCCGGGAAGCCCGTCAGTATGAGCTTCTTCATCTTCGGGGTGGTCTCCTTTATCCGTGAGAGAACCTCGATACCAGTCATGTCGGGAAGATGAATGTCTATCAGCATCGCGTTGAAGAACTCTTTCTCTGTCTTGGCGATTGCCTCTTCCCCGGTCCTCGCGGTGGATGCGATGTAGCCCTCGCTCTCGAGTATGCTGACCAGAGACTCGAGTATCATTTCGTCGTCGTCCACGACAAGTATCCTTCCCCTATCTGTCACTAATGATTCATCCTACGTATTCTCGGCTGGCTGTTCCAGCTTGTTTAAACTATAAAGGTTTCTGGTACAACAATCAAGTTTATATAAAAACGAAAAAAAATAGTCTAAAACGATTTTATTAGATTTTCAGCAGAAACAGACAATAATACCTTTTGTGTAACATACCGAAACGACGGAATATTGAATAGTGGGTTCAATAAAGTTTAAATTGAACTGATAGGTACGATAACAAGAACCAGTAGCAAATTTTTAGGGAGTATAGCATTTTGTCAGAATCAAACCTGTGTTACCCAAAATGCAGGAGCTTCAAGTGCACTAAAAGAGCGTTGACGTTCCGAGGCAAGACTTCTTGGTGTAACTGGACCAGCGAACCATGCGATCCAAAGAGCTGTACATACGCTGTATGCGTTAAACGCCAACTACTAGACAACGGCGTATGCGGTCTAACAGTTAAACGTAGGACAAAGGACGATCTGAGGCCAGAGGACGTTTTCAAAGACGAGATAAAGCCAAGAGGAAAACTAGCTAGGAAGACAGGCGAGAGGTCCATCTTCTAGGATGAAGCTGAGAAGGCTTGAGGAACACCATCAGACAACATCTCAAGGAAAAGGTTCCAGAGGATCTTCTGCCGAGTGTCCCCAGCTCATTCGACATATTGGGCTCTAGAAGCGGAGCAGTAGCCGTCATAGAGATCCCAGACGAACTAACCTTGTATGAAAAAGAGGTAGCGGCTGCCATACAGGCTGTCCACAGGAACGTCAAGAGCGTTCTAAGCAAAGACTCTGGTCGGGACGGCGAGTACCGGCTTAGATCGCTGCGGCTCATCTCTGGGGATCTCGACACAGAGGTGATCCACAAGGAGTCTGGCTGCAGCTTCAAGCTCGACCCTCGGGTAACGTATTTCTCGACAAGGGAAAGCACGGAGAGGGAGCGTATCGCGGAGATGGTGCGGCCCGGCGAAGACGTCTTGGTCATGTTCAGCGGAGTCTCACCCATCGCCGTCTGTATCGCCAAGAAACATTCCGCCGTCACGGTCACGGCCATAGAAATTAACCCTGAGGCCCATGGATACGCCGTCGAGAACGTCAAGCTAAACAAGGTGACCGATCGCGTTAAACCCATATTGGGCGATGTCCGCGACGTCTGTCCCTCTCTTAATACAGTGTTTGACCGCGTCCTGATGCCTCTGCCCAAGGGTGCCCACATGTTCTTGGACGTCGCTATATCCATGGTTAGGCCCGGGGGGGTGCTCCACTTCTATCATTGGGCACCTGAAGACGACCTCTACGGTGAGGCCCAGAGGCTCGTCGTCGAGGCCGCCGCCGAGGCGGGGAGGCGAGCCGAGTTCGTCGGAGGCGTAAAGGTATCGCTTTACAGCCCCCGCGTCTACAAGGTGCGCGTCGACATGGTGGTCCACTAGTCAATCAGAGACATAGACCTTGGGCTTCGAGATCAGGTTTATCTCCCTGCCACAGTCTGGGCAGAACTCGCCGATGAAGTGTATCCTGTTCCCACAGTATCTGCAGAACTTTACCTCGGGCGCCCTTGCTCGCCTCAACGTCGCCCCACAGAAAGAGCAGTAGATCGAGTCAAACGGCATGACGTGTCCACACTTGAGGCACTGCTTCTCATAGCCAGGCCACTTGTCGGGGGTTATCTTGGGGAGCGCCTTAGGCTGAGGCGGTGGCTGTTCTTCAACTATCTCAGGTATGAGGCACGCCACTCCTCCGCAGATGGAGCCAGTTACCAGCGCGGGCACTATGGTGAGCGTTAGAGCTGACAGCATGTTACCTATCAAAGGCATCTGGGCGGCATGTACCCCAAAACTGAGGGTGCCCCTGAGAAACCCTTCTGCTATGTAGAAGATGATTGCGCCGATGATGAGGGTAGCCCACATCGTGTATTCAACGATCTTCTCTCTTCCTCTGTTGAGCTCGGTAATATAGGCGGATATCGTGGTTCCGATCAAGGCGGAACACATTAGCATCAATATTGTCGTTAGCCTCGCTGGAAGTATTTTTAGGAACAGGTTTACTAATCCAATCAACGTGAATAATGAAACCGCTGAAGCTGGGATGAGCCATAGTAATGGTTGATCATCTGGCCATGCTGTCTTCAAAATGGGCTACTCGCCTATATGAGTAATAGACGGGCGTCTATGGGTTGTGCACAGTTTTTTAACATAGAAATAGCAATAAGTTCTTTATTCACATCTTTTTTTAATCTATTTTTGAAACGGATCCATATTTAACGTTATATTGAATATGGTAAAACTACAGCACTCAGTTTCCCATAATTAACAAAAATGTTAAAGATCGTTGATCTGTATTTAATATAAAGGCGCTACTCCTCTTCCTCTTCATCCAGATCGAACTCGTTGTCCAGATCCAGGGGCGTGTCTAGGGGCACGGGTGGAGGAGTAGTAGCCATGGTGTAACCGATCCAGAGTATGATGAACAGGATCATATACACGGCGGCAATCACAGGCAGCTTGAACGCCCACTCGCTGTATGGCCCAAGCCAGGCGAATAGTGTCCCGAAGAGCCCGGGGAAAGCCCACACGAAGTAAGCTACCATTACGACGATGGTGGCAACCATGATGGTGTAGCCGAGGTTTTTATCGTCCATATCTATCCTCAGTCATACATAGCCGGTTATAACGTTATTATTCTTTTCTCTCCTAAGTGGTTAGAATGAGTTATGCACGTTATTCCCATATAGGTCCTAGCTTCTCGGTGTTCCTCATTTTTCCTGATGAAACTCAGACAGGGCGGTCTCGTCCGTATTGTACCCGGCCTCCGGCTTCTTTAACACATCACGTAACAGGGTTTTACACATATTTTATTCCTTTAAGCTTTGGTGGCGATAAATGATATTCCATAAATAATATTATTATGCTTTTTAGTCATTTTATTTCCTCACATATTAAATCCTTTTTTACCTCACACCTTCAATATTATAAAAATAGTTATAAATTTGAGGACAATATCTTCTTCAACAAAGTCGATCAGATTCGGTGGATAATTTGAAAAATGTATTTGTAAATAGACTGGGCCGCGTAGCCTTGGAGGATCAGCCCCTCGAGATATGTGAGAGGAAGGGGCTGGGGCATCCAGACACTATGTGCGACTCGGTGATGAACCAGATCTCGATAGAGCTCTCCAAGGAGTACATGAAGAAGTTTGATGTGGTCCTGCACCACAACGTGGATAAGAGCCTCCTGGCTGCGGGGGTGACGACCCCCCGGTTCGGGGGAGGCGAGGTAGTTGAGCCCATGCTCTTCGTCTTCGGTGATCGAGCCACATTCAAGGTCGGTGACGAGGAGATACCGGTAGACGAGATCGCCGAAAGAAGCGCCAAGAACTGGTTCAGAGAGAAGTTACGCTTCGTGGACCCCGAGAAGCACGTGAGGTACCAGAGCCAGATCAAACCGGGGTCCATCGCGCTGAAGGACATCTTCGAGAGGAAGGGAGAGTTCCTCGGCGCCAACGACACCTCGGCGGCCGTAGGGTACGCCCCATTCACGAGGACTGAGAAGATCATCATGGAGCTGGAGAACCACCTGAACTCGAAGGAGTTCAAGAGAAGCCACCCGGAGTCCGGGGAGGACATTAAACTCATGGGGCTCCGCAATAAAAACGATCTGAACATAACCGTCGCCATGGCCTTCGTCGACAGGTTCATCGAAAGCGAGGACGACTACTTCAAGAAGCGGAGCGAGATATACGACGCCGTCACCGAGTTCGTCCACGATAGACACGTCTTCGACAAAGTAACCATCGACCTCAATGCCCTGGACGTTAGGGAGCGCGGCATCGACGGCCTCTACCTAACCGTCACGGGCACAAGCGCGGAGGCGGGGGACAGCGGACAGGTGGGGCGTGGGAACAACGTCGTAGGCGTCATACCGCTGAACA
>Ga0315533_1003449_pt1 | contig 10391 bp, 10 predicted proteins | sample SalMarSW160130MG_FD_203081 | JGI IMG/M metagenome (GOLD analysis project Ga0315533, IMG submission 203081) | Salt marsh sediment microbial communities from the Plum Island Ecosystem LTER, Massachusetts, United States - Salt Marsh Sediment SW1601-30 ...
GGGCAAATGATTAGCCAGACTTTACAGCTCGGCTGGGGTTATCTCCTTCAGTTTGTGGCGATAATAGCGGTTTATCTTAGTTTGTTCAACATTCTGCCTTTACCGGCTCTCGATGGAGGAAAATTAGCCTTTTTGGCTATAGAAGGAATTCGGAGAAGGCCGATTAGCTCTAAAGTTAAAGAGAACTTAAGCGGCGCCTTCTTTGCCTTTTTTATTCTCTTGATGATTTTGATAACGCTTAAAGATTTAAAACAATTATTCTAAAAAAAGAAAGCTGATTGTATTCTCCTTCTCTTCCATCTATAATGAAAAAAATGTTTAAGAGATTAGAAAAATATCTTTTTCGGGATATAGCTATTGACCTGGGAACGGCTAACTCCTTGGTTTATGTTTCCGGGAGGGGAGTTATTATTAACGAACCTTCGGTAGTGGCCGTTAATCAGAAAACAGGTCAGATTTTAGCTATTGGCCAGGAAGCCCAGCGAATGATTGGCCGAACTCCCTCCTATATTCGGGTTGTCTGTCCTTTAGTTAAGGGAGTAGTTTCAGATTTTGAAATTACTGAGCAGCTTTTGAAATATTTTATTCAGGAAGCGCGAGCCAAGGAAAAAGTTTTCGGGATGTGGCCAAGAGTAATTATCGGTTTGCCTTGCGGGGTAACAGATGTTGAAGCCAGGGCGGTGAAGGATGCCGCCCAAGGAGCCGGAGCCTACCGAGTTTTTCTTGTTGAGGAACCAGTGGCTTCAGCTATTGGAATGCAGCTGCCTATTCGCCAAGCTGGAGGTAATTTTGTTATTGATATCGGCGGAGGAACAACTGAAGTAGCGGTTATTTCTCTGAGCGGGATTATTGTCTCGAGAAGCCTGAAAATTGCTGGAGATAAATTTGATAAAGAAGTCCAACGTTTTATTCAGGAAAAATATCATCTCTTTATCGGAGAGCGGACGGCGGAATTAGCCAAAATTCAGATTGGCTCTGCTCTTCCTCAGCGGCAGAGAGCGGAAGTGCCGCTCCGGGGAAGAAACTTCGTGACTGGTTTGCCAGAGGAAGTCATTACTTCTGACGATGACATTTACCGGGCGCTGCATCCTTCGATAGAAACGATTATTAAGGCGGTAAAGGCGGTTATTGAAGAAACTCCTCCGGAGTTGCTTTCTGATATTATGTCAGAGGGAATTTATCTTTGCGGGGGAGGAGCTCTCTTGAAAGGGCTAGACAAGCTTATTTCCCAAGAAGTGAAAATGCCGGTGAAAGTAATAGAAGATCCCCTGACGGCCATGGTCAGAGGGGCGGGAATGATTCTCGAACACCTGGATCAATTTCGAGAAGTTTTAACAGTTGAGCTCGACGAAACTACTCCTGGGGAGAGAGGGTTGCGGTAAATTTCTTCTGGAGTTGCTTGATAAGCGGCCCCCATTCTCCTTTAGCTATTATCTCTTCAAGATTAGACCACGATTTTTTAAGACGGTGGTCTTTTAGCTGATTTCTTTGAAAGTTATAGGTGCGAATTTTTTGGGCTCTTTCGACTTGACTGGCTTGTTTTTTCCTTAATTTTTCAGTTGTCTGGGACTTTTCTTCTTGGCGAAACTGAAGAAGCTTGGCCTGAAGGATTTTAAGAGCGTTTTCCCGATTCCTTAATTGGTCTCGTTCGCTTTGACAAGTGACGGTTAAACCAGTGGGAAGATGAATGATCCGAACCGCCGTTTGTCTTTTGTTAACATTTTGACCCCCTGGCCCAGATGACTTGTAAAAAGTAACCTTGAGATCGGCCGGGCCAAACTGAATTTTCTGACTTTTGTCTTCTGGAAGAACAGCGACGCTGATAGTTGAGGTGTGGATCCGTCCACTCTTTTCTGTTTTCGGAATGCGCTGCACCCGATGTACCCCTCCTTCATATTTCATCATCGGCCAAACATTTTCTCCTTGGAGAAAAAAGACTGCTTTTTTATAGCCTCCGAGGTCAGTGAGATGGAGGTCAAGGATCTTTTCTTTCCATAATTGTTGCTGGGCAAAACGCTGGTAGGCAAAAAAAAGATCTTTAGCGAAAAGAGCGGCTTCTTCGCCGCCAGTTCCCGCTCGAATTTCAATGATAACCTGGTGAGGGTCAATCATTTTAAACTTTTCTTTCCCTTTTTAGCTAATCTTTCCTTAAACTTTTGTACTTGTCCCAGACGGTCAACCAGTTTTTCCTGACCAGTGTAGAAAGGATGGCACTGAAAGCAAATTTCCGTATGAATTTCCGGTTTGCTGGAGCCGATGGTAAAAGTATTCCCGCAGTTGCAGTAAACTTTTGCTTTTGGGTGGTATTGAGGATGAATTTTCTCTTTCATAATTCTTAAGAATAACAGATTTTGGAAGAGGAGGCAAGACGGGTTTGATTTTTCCTAGGAAAAATGTTATCTTTAAAAACTGATCGTTAACGGAATTTAGATTTGGTAATTTTTTTAATTTATGGCGAAGAAAAGCATTGTTGATTTGCCGAAAGAAGGGAAAGCTTTTGAGGATCTAGTGGAGGAAATGACTAAAGCCGGGGTCGGTTTCGGCCATCGCACCTCCAAGCTTCATCCGAAAATGGAGCCCTATATTTTGGGAATTAAATCGACTGTCCACATTATCAATCTGGAGAAAACGGTGGAGGAGCTAAGAAAGGCCCTCGCCTTTATTGGAGAGCTCATTCTTCAGAATAAACTTCCCCTCTTGGCGGGAACGAAGGTGCAGTTTCGGGAATTAGTAGAGGAAATAGCCAAAGCTTGCCAGCTGCCTTATGTCAATCAGCGATGGATTGGAGGCACTCTGACCAATTTCTCTGTTATTACAGAGCGCATTAAGCGGCTGGAAAAAATGGAAGAGGAGGAGCAGAAAGGGGAGTGGGAGAAATATTCCAAAAAAGAAAGAATTGCTCTCAATAATGAGCGGAAGAAGCTGGAAGGAAAGTTCGGCGGATTGAGAAAGATGAAAAATTTGCCCGCGGCTGTCTTTATCCTTGATCTTGATAAAAATGCTTTAGCGGCTAGGGAAGCAAGGAAAAAGGGGATTAAAGTTATTGCTTTAGTCGATACCAATATTAATCCAGAATTGGCGGATTATCCTATTCCGGCTAGCGATGATGCTATTTCCTCAGCCAGATTTATTCTTGATCAAGTCCAAAAGACGATTAAAGCGGCTCAAGTCCAAGCGCTGAGCGAAGAAGTTAAAGAGCAAAAAAAGTAGGACTTATGGTCACTATCGAACAAATTAAACAATTAAGAGAAGAAACCGGGGTTTCTCTGGCTCAATGTAAAAAAGCGTTGGAAGAAACTGAGGGAGATTTGGAAAAAGCCAAGGAAGTCCTCCGAAAAACTGGGCAGGAAATTGCCCAGAAAAGATCAGGTCGGGAGACAAAAGCCGGCTTGATAGAAACTTATCTTCACGCCAATCATCGGCTGGGAGTAATGGTCAGTCTTTATTGTGAATCTGATTTTGTAGCTCGTTCTGACGAATTCCAGAAATTAGCTCACGAGCTTTGTCTTCAGATTGCTGCTATGTCTCCGCTTTATCTTCAAGAAGAAGATGTTCCAACCGAGGCAATAGAAAAAGAGAAAGAAGTCTATCGCGAGGCCTTAGGAAAAACAGATAAGCCCAAAGAAGTGGTGGAACAAGTTATTGCTGGGAAATTAAATAAATGGCAGAAAGAAGTAGTCCTTTTGAAGCAGCCTTGGGTAAAAGATTCAGAGAAAACGATGGCCCAATTATTAGAAGAAGCGATTTCAAAATTGAGAGAGAAGATAAAAATTGGAGAATTTGTTCGCTTCGAAATTTAAGATTATGAATGATGTTTTTTTTATCTTTGCTCATATCTTGCTCGCTGCCAGCTTAGTAGGAACGATTACCATTTTGGCGAGAAAAATTCCCCTTTTAATTAATTTCCCCGAGGTCTCTTTTCCTTGGAAGTTCTCTTTTCTTGAGCGGCGGCAGAAGCGAGTTTCCCAAGAGAAAAAGAGGCAGCTCAAGAGGGATTACTGGGATAAATTGTCAAAGTAGCGCCCGGGTAGCTCAATTGGCAGAGCACCGCTTTTGTAAAGCGAAGGTTGGGGGTTCAACTCCTCTCCCGGGCTCTGTTACCTTTTGCTTATGGTTCAACGTTGGCGGCCCGTTATTGGGCTGGAAATCCATGTTCAATTAAAGACGGAATCTAAGATGTTCTGCTCTTGCCGGAATAATCCGGAGGAGACTGTTCCTAATGTTAACGTTTGTGAAGTTTGCTTGGGGCATCCTGGCTCTTTGCCGATTATTAATCAGCAGGCAGTGAGACAAGTGGTGAAGACGGGCTTAGCTCTCCAAGGGAAAATTCCTCAGTGGACAAAGTTTGACCGGAAGAATTATTTTTATCCTGATTTGCCTAAAGGTTATCAAATTTCCCAGTATGATCAGCCGCTGGTTCAAGGGGGATGGTTGGAAATTCCGGGCAAGAAAATTCGTCTGCGGCGGATTCATCTGGAAGAAGACACGGGAAGGCTCCTTCATTTAAAAAAGGAGCAGACAACCCTAGTTGATTTTAATCGGGCGGGGATTCCTTTAATGGAATTGGTGACTGAGCCAGACCTGGAAGGGGGAGAGGATGTTCGGGTGTTTGCTAAGGAGTTTCAGTTAATTCTACGCTCTCTCGAAGTTTCCGAAGCGGATATGGAAAAGGGCCAGATGAGAGTAGAAGTTAACATTTCCTTGGCGAGAGAGGGAGAGAAATTGACTTCTGGGACGAAGGTAGAGGTAAAGAATCTTAATTCTTTCCGGGCGGCTAAGAAAGCGGTAGATAGTGAGATTGTTCGGCAGAAGAGTCTTCTGGAGAAAGGAGAAAAAGTAATTCAAGAAACCAGGGGCTGGGACGGGTCAAAAACTGTTTCTCAAAGAGTAAAGGAAGAGGCGGCTGATTATCGCTACTTCCCCGAGCCCGATCTTCTGGCTTTTGCTTTAGACCCGGCTTGGGTGGAAGAGATTCGCCGGGAAATTCCCGAATTACCCGCCGAGAAGAGGGAAAGATTTGAGAAAGAATATCAGCTTTCTGAAACCGAAGGAGAGACCTTGGTAAGAAATCCTTTCTTGGCTTCTTTTTTTGAGAAAGCGGAGAGTGAGCTGAAGAATTGGGCGCAGATAGAAAAAATTCCTCTGGCCGAGCAGCCTCAATTACAATCACTGCTTATCAATTATCTTTTGACCGACTTTCAAGGAAGGCTGGAAAGCTATTCCGGGGAGGGGGTGCTGGTAACGCCGGAGAATTTTGCCGAATTGATAATTCTCATTTTTCAAAAGAAAATTTCTTCTCCTCTGGCTAAGAGAATTCTCAAAATCATGTTTGAAAAAGGAGCGGATCCTTCTCAAGTGATGGAGGAGAAGAAACTGGGAAAAATTGAAGGGAAAAAAGAAGTGGAGAAATTAGTGCAGGAGGTGATGACGGAGAATGCCTCAGCGGTTGAGGATTATCGTCGGGGGAAAGAGGAAGTGCTCCAGTTTTTGCTTGGCCAATTAATGCGAAAAACCCGGGGACAAATTGACCCCCAGGCAGCGAAAGAAAAACTGCAGCAGTTTCTGCAGTTAGACTAGGACTTTTCTAAAAATTGCTGGATAAGACTTTGAGCTTCGCCTGCTTGCTGGACCCAATGAATATTGGGATTTTTTTTGAACCAAGTTAATTGCCGCTTGGCGAATTTTTCTACGGCTCGCTGAAGTTTTTTCTTCATTTCCCCTTCCGTTTCCTTCCCTTGGAGATAGGAGCTTACCCATTGGTATTCCAGGCCGAATTCTTCTAATCTTTTCCAGGAAAGGCCTTGGCGGTGAAGGTTGGCTACTTCTTCAACTATTCCTTGGTGGAAGAGCTTTTCCTGACGTTGGGCAATTTGCTCTTTTAATTGGGGAAAAGGAACTTGCAAACCGAGAATCAGGGTTTGAAAGCGGGGATAGCTTTCCCGAGGAGGGACTCTTCCTAACTGGGAGGCGATTTCAATCGCTCGAATAATTCTCCTTTTGTTTGTTTTTTCTGCTTTCTGGAAGTAAAGAGGATCAAGGTCTGCCAGAACCTTCAAGAGTTTTTCTAGAGGCTGCCTGACGAGCTTTTTTCGGAGATCGGGATCAGCTTTGGCCCAAGGAAATTGCCAGCCTTTAATGACGGCATCAAGATAAAAGGGAGAGCCACCGATGAGAAAGGGAAGGTGGTTTCTTTGGAGAATTGCTTCAATGGCCTGATAAGCTTTTTCTTGATATTGGACGACATCGAATTGTTCTTTTGGCGAGACAATGCCCAGGAGATAATGGGGGATGCCCTCCATTTCCCCGGCGGTTATTTTTCCGGTCCCGATATCCAATCCTTGATAAATCTGCCGGGAATCGGCGGAGACGATCTCTCCCTGAAATCGTCTGGCTAATTTGACTGCCAATCGGCTTTTGCCAGCGGCAGTCGGGCCGAGGAGAACCACTAATTTGCGGTCTAGGTTTATTAGGGGTGAAGAATTTTTCCTTCTAGCTGCCATGGGCTAATTTTTTCAATCTTAGTTTTAATTTTTTGTCCGACTAGCCTTGATTGGCTTTCTCCAGGGATCTTTACCGTTTTATATGAAAAAGATCTTCCTAGGAGGAAATTCTTTTGGGAATTTACTTTTTCTATCAGTACTGGAATACTTTGCTGAAGATATCTTTGATTGTTTTCTAGAGCGGTTCGGCGAAGAACTTCCGTCAGCTTTTTTCTTCTTCTTTCTTTTTCCGCGGTCTCTATCTGGCCTTTGAAAAGAAGAGCGGCTGTTTGAGGACGAGGGGAGAAGGAGGCAATATGGGCGGCCGCGAATTTTAGTTTTTGAAATACTTGGACAGTGCGTTGAAAAGCGGTTTTCGTTTCCCCGGGGAAGCCGACAATAATATCAGTCGAGATAGCCGGATATTTTTCTAATCCGCTTCGGAATTGCTGAAAAGCCTCCCTGATTTTTTCTACCAGAGAAATATATTCTTCCACCGAGTAACGTCGGTTCATCTTTTTTAAAACTTGGTTATCTCCGGACTGGAGGGGAAGATTCAAGTAAGGGGCTAATTTTTTTGATTGGGCAAGAGTACCAATCAGATCATCAGTGAAATCGCTGGGATAAGGCGAGATAAAGTAAAGCCAAAAGGACCCTTTGACTTTTTCAATGAGTTGTAAAAGTTGAGAGAAATTAACCGGTTGGGAATTGAAAGTTGATGAGTAATGGTTAACATTTTGTCCTAGGAGCCATATTTCTTGGTAATCATTTTCAGCTAAGGACTGAATTTCTTCCAGGATGTCTTCTGCTGGCCGGTGGTATTCCCGGTGCCGGGTGGAGGGAACAACGCAGTAGGTGCATTGGTAGTTGCAACCGGTCATAATGGGGACAAAAGCGGTGAAAGGGGACTGGTAGGTAGGTTTGATTTGAAGATAGTGATTAACAGGAAAATTCTTTTCTGGAAAACCTAGTTTTTCCGGCCAGAGGGGAAGAAATTGAGTATCTAGAATGAAGTCAAAGGCAGGGCGGAGTTTTCTCCTATCTGATGGAAGAAGGCAACCGGTGAGAATGCTCCGAAAGCGGGGATCGGCTTTCTTCCGCTGGCGGATTTTCGGGATTAGTCCGTAAACTCGGTCTACGGCTGATTGTCTCACGGAGCACATATTGACAATAAGCAAATCAGCTTCATCAAAAGTTGAAGCTGGTTTGTATCCTAAGGTCTTAAGCACAGTAATCATTCTTTCCGTATCGGCATAATTCATTTGGCAGCCAAAAACAACGAAAAAGTATTTCATCCTTTCATTTTTTCTTTTGGATTAAGGCTTTCATTGTTTTCTGAAGTTCATCGAAGGAGACTTTCGCCAATTTCTTTTTACCTCTTTGGCGAATAGTGAGGATCTGACTCTTTACTTCTTTTTCGCCAATAACGACTAAGTAGGGAATCTTTTTTAATTCTCCCTCGCGAATTCTCTTGCTAACTGTTTCCTCCTTATCGTTTAACTGGCAGCGAAAACCCTGGGCCGTAAATTGGGAAGATATCTTTCCTGCTTCTTTTTTGTACTTCTTGCTTACCGGAAGAATCACCAACTGGGTAGGAGCTAGCCAAAAGGGGAGATCGCCAGCGCAGTTTTCCAAAAGAATACTTAGGAATCTTTCAATGCTGCCCAATAGGGCTCGGTGAATCATAATTGGTCTTTCCTTTTCTCCTCGGGCGTTAATAAAAGAGAGATCAAATTTTTCCGGGAGATTGAAATCTACTTGGATGGTGGAACACTGCCAAGGGCGGCCGATAGAATCTTTTATTTTGATATCTATCTTCGGTCCGTAAAATACTCCTCCCTCCTGATCAAGCAAATAATTAATTTTCATTGCCTCTAAAGCTTTCTTCAAGGCACCAGTTGCCAATTCCCAGGATTCTTCGCTCCCAATATACTTGGCCGGCCGGTTAGAAAGGTAAATATCATATTTCCGGAAGCCGAAAGTTTGAAGAATTTTGATGGCAAAGCGGAGGACTTGTTTTAGTTCTGCTTCTAATTGGTCAGCCCGGCACCAGATATGGGCGTCGTCTTGAGTGAATCCCCGAACCCGTGTCAGTCCGTGCAGGGTCCCGGATTTTTCATAACGATAAACGGTGCCTAATTCGGTGTAGCGAAGGGGAAGGTCGCGGTAACTCCTAGTTTGGCTCTGATAGATGAGGATATGGAAGGGGCAGTTCATCGGTTTTAACTGATAATCTTCCTTCTCTTTCTGCTTTTTCTCGGCGAGGTGCAGAGGGGGGAACATACTCTCTTGATAAAAATTGGTATGACCGGAAGTTTCCCAGAGATTTATCTTGGCGATATGGGGGGTGCCGACTAATTGATAGCCATTTTTGAGGTATTCGTCAAGGACATAATTTTCCACTATTCTTTTTAGAATTGCCCCGGCCGGGTGCCAGAGGATAAGGCCGGGACCGATTTTAGGATCGATGTGGAAAAGATCTAATTGGGAGCCTAATTGGCGATGATCTCTTTTTTGAGCTTCTTCCAATTGATGAAGATAGCTTTTCAATTCCTTAGTGGTGGAAAAAGCCAGGCCGTAGACTCTCTGGAGCATGGGGTTCTTTTCGTCTCCTTTCCAGTAGGCTCCGGCCAGCCGGCTCAACTTAAAGGAAGAGGGGTCAATTTCCTCGGTTGAGGAAATATGTGGTCCCCGACAGAGATCGGTGAAATCTCCGCTCCGGTAAAGACTAACTTTATCTCCGGGGAGATCTTGGAGGATTTCTAATTTATAAGGCTGATTCTGTAGAATAGAAGCGGCTTCCTTTTTAGAAACAGTTTTTTTCTGAAAAGCAGTCTTCTCTTTTATAATCTCCCGCATTCTTTTTTCAATTTTTGGCAAGTCGTCCGGAGTCAGCTTCTGGTCCAAGTCAAAATCATAGTAAAAGCCGTTTTCGATCGCCGGTCCCATGCCTAATTTGGCCTCTGGATAAAGACTCATAACGGCCATGGCCAGAATATGGGCGAGAGAATGACGGCTGATTTCTATTTTATTTTCTTTTTTATTCATAGTCTTCTTGAGAAATAATTTCTTCAGCTGAATCACAGATTAACTTTAGTTGATTGTCTCGATGATTAACTTGTCCCTGGATGATGAGAATTTTGTTTTCTTTAAAAAGGGAAGGGTACTGCTCGAGAGTGTTGGGGAAAACAATTACTTCAATGCGGCCGCTTTGATCTTCTAGTTCGGCAAAAAGCATTCGCTGCTGGTTCCGGGTGAGAATTTTTGTGATCCGGGTAATAATCCCGCCAATCCGGACCCGGCCTCTTTTCCAAGAGCCGGTGATTATCTCTCGAATGGGCGTTGTCTCTTGGCGGAGAGCTTTCTTAAATTCATCCAGGGGGTGAGCGCTGACATAGAGACCGAGAAGCTTCTTTTCCCACTCGAGCTTAGTCTTCAGGGAAGCGTTCTCTCCATTTGGTAGATGGAGGCGGGGCTTAGAGCCAGGTGCTTGAAAAAGGCTTTGCTGGTGAGACTTTTTCTGTTCGCGAAGATCATGAAGAAAGGCAAGAATACGCGCCATATTATTGATAATTTTTTCCCGTTCAATTAATTGATCGAAGGTTCCAGCTTCGGCTAAACTTTCCAGGGTTTTCTTTTCCAAATTAAAGGAAGCGGTACGCTCAAGAAAGTCTTCAAATGATTTAAAAAGACCATGCTCTTTTCTTTCTTGGATGATGTCAGCAACAATTTTCTGCCCGACATTTTTAATAGCGGAAAGGCCGAAGCGGATTTTCTTTTCTTGAGGGACAACGGAAAAATTGCGGAAACTCTGATTAATATCTGGCGGGAGGACAGAAATTTTCATTGTTTCGCATTCTCGGATCAGGAAAGAAATTTTGTCATTATCGCCCTGATGGGAAGTCAAAAGAG
>Ga0315533_1003452_pt1 | contig 10386 bp, 13 predicted proteins | sample SalMarSW160130MG_FD_203081 | JGI IMG/M metagenome (GOLD analysis project Ga0315533, IMG submission 203081) | Salt marsh sediment microbial communities from the Plum Island Ecosystem LTER, Massachusetts, United States - Salt Marsh Sediment SW1601-30 ...
GTATTTTGCTCCTCGGCCCCTCATCTTCTGGCGAAGGGGCCTGCGGGCAAAATACTATGTTAAAAAAGAAGGGAAAAATTATGGATGTAAGCATAAATAGTACTTGAAAGGCTCCGGTTCATAGGAGTACACAGAGTTTTTGATGGGAGGACAGGAACATGGTTGACCCAAACACAGCGATAGGAACCGTGGTCCTCAACATCTTGGCGGGCATCGGCGTTGTCGCCATTCTTGCAGTATTCTCTTGGACCTTGGGGCCTCTCAAGTGGCCATTCCAGTCCTGTCGGATTCGCAGGATTGTCTTGCGTGATCGGGGTTTTCTCTTTGTTTTCAATCCCGAAGGGGACCAGAAAAAGATTGTCACATTCCTTGCTGACGGCCGGATTGGCGAGGGCCACAACAACAACGAAAACATTTGGCGGATCAAGAAGGGTAAACTAGAGATTTTCGCCGTAGACGGCAAGATATACAGTCGTTTCAAACACGATCGAGACACAGGTAGGCTCGTCCACACAAACGACTCAGACACAAGGTCTGTTCACGGGCAATTCTTCGTCCCACAGTGGGAAAAACCAAACTACGGATAGCCTAACAAAACCTTAGACCTGTACGCACGTAAGCCGCAATGCTCAAGGTGTTCGTTCCGGTGAAATCTGAGCAACTTGTGCCATGTGTAGAAGCCCTCGCTGAACCGGCAGGCGGCTTAACGGCAACCCAATCCCTCATTCAAAAACCATAAATCCCCTCATCCAAAACCCACAATTCTTAAAGCACTCCATAAGTATCCCGATTTAATCGGGATACTTATATACCTGTACAAAAACCCCTCCTTTTCTTGAGTCAGCTTAAAGCGAAGCTGTGGTGGCTAAGCCACCTGTGGACGAAGGCAATGCTCTGCGGCAAAAGTTTACTTTGAGAGCGGAGCTTGCCGAGAACACAAAGCTGACTAAAATAAACCCGTGTCAATCCGTGTCTTTAAATTTTTTCAATCTATTTGTGTTTTTTGTGCCTTTTTGTGGCTTAAAAAATCCTGTCATCCTGTCCAAAAGTCTCTGCGCTCTCTGCGAACTCCGCGGTTAAAAAATTCTGGCTTTCTGTGCCTTTTCGTGGCTTAAAAAATCCGTGTCGACCTGTGCCAGCGCAAGCAGGTATTCGTGTTCATTCGTGCCCCGTTAGAAATTGACGTCTTACTTCTAACGGGGCGTGGTTGATTTTTCTTCGTGTCTTCGTGGCCAATTCCCCTCCGTGCAATCCGTGAAATCCGCGGTTACTTTTTCTTTGTGTCTTCGTGCCTTCGTTGTAAACTCTTACCTAAGATGGCATAAATTGAGGGAGAGCGGGAAAAGCCGAAGTTAGACGGGAAGTCGTGGGAAAATTCAGGAAAACTTGAATAAAAATGGGGATTTTGAATAGAACGGTTGTTTCAAACAGGGGGACAAGTTAGGCAAGGCATACTTGGCAGTGGAAAATTGGGCCAAAAACCAAGAATGGCCGATAAAAACAGCGAAATCAACAAAAAACAAGGGTTATATCAGGCGAGGTGAAGTTAGTATGAAATGGGGTTTTGGAGAGGTCGTTTTCGGAAGATGGCGGTAAAGTTTAAAATTTACAGTTTGTTTAACTCTTGTTTATTTTGCAGTTATAGGGGGGTTAGGAGAAAATCACAATATCACCTGCCCCCTGTTTTTTTACTGAAGTCGCTACATTTTGGGTTGTTAGATTGCGGGTGTAACTTTTAATTCAAATAAGTAATTATCTAACAAACACGCTGTTTTTGGGTGAAAAATGAGGGGGTTAAAATGGGTAAGAGGGTGTTATTGTGGAGAATTTATATCCAAAATACTACTGTGTTTTTGGGCTAAAAATAAGGGTGGTCGAAAATTTCACAAAAAATCTGAAATTTTTAGTAAGATTCTTATGTTGAACATTACCCTACAATGTGCGGCAAGGTAGAACAAAAAATAGAGTAAAAGTGTTACAGTTTTTCTCCCAGGGGCTTCAACACCTTGTTTAGGGCGTCCATGACGGCCTTGTAGTATATATGGCCGCTTTCAAGTTCATCTTCAATTTCCTCTAAGCGCTGAGCGTCTTGAATTTTATCTAAACTCAGACTTTTGTCTATACAAAGCGTGTGCCTCGTACTTGCGCCTCGACCTTGCAGTTTTCTACGTTCAGTCTCTAACGTTTGGATTTTCTGATTGATTTCAGATAAATGGCCATAGACAAAGGGTTTAAGAACCCTTACTGCCTTTGCCGTACCAGGCGATGGTTTGCCAGTTATGAGCCAATGAAGGTCAACATCATATAAGTCGGCGAGTTTTATTAAGGTTTCAGCACTTGGAAGCCGCTGACCTCGCTCAAAACGGCTTATGACAACAGGTGCTGCAAAACCAAGCTTATCGGCAAGTTTAGCTTGGCTTGTTTTGGCCTGTACCCTGAAAAACCGCAATCTTTTGCCCAAAGCGGTAAAATTTTTTTTATTTTTCTCTTGCATTGGTTAAATTATCACCACATAATAACCGATATGGTTAATATGGACAGGCATATACGCCAAACAATTAGCTTCGGCACTTCTCTCCGTAAGCAGATAATGCTTAACGGGCAAAGATGCGGATGCACCTCATTCAGCGAAGCTGTTAGGCATTTTTGTCGTCTTGGATTAAGCAAGGGCAATGGGGACATCAAACCCAAGACGGTGGCTGCTCAGAATATAATCGAAGGGACATAGAATGTCAAGTGATTTTAGATGCAAGGGCAGAAGGAAATGAAAACCGAAATAAAACCTTACCGCGTTTGGAGAGGGTTTTTGGCATTTGCGGGTTTTTGGGCTTTTCCAACGCATTTGCACTCCTACCTTTCCAAACTTGCTGATACCCATAACAAACCCAGCGCCGAGGGCAGGGCGGTAGGTGCTGAAATTGTGGTAGGGTCGGGCAAGGTAAGCTGAGGTCTGGCGGGGGGGTCCCTGCACCCGCCCAATTTTGAGAAGGAATCTGCGATGAAAGACATTCAAAGACAGAAACAAGATGGGGCGGTTAAGCGGATAGAGACCATAAAGAGGTTTGAAGAATTTGCGGCCAAGTTTAAATACGGTCGCTGTAAAGCTTATGAGCAATTTGCCCTCTTAAACAAAATTCCCAAGAGAACCCTACAGCGATGGACGCAGCATTATAGAAAGTTTGGACCGGCGGGATTGATAGATATGAGAGGTGGAACAAAGGGAAGGGGGGCAAGGCGAGAAGATATATTTGTGGCGTTTGGGGCAGATGAGAAAACGAGGGAGCGGGTTCGCCGGTATTGTCTTTGCCACATAGGCACTATTTCGGCCAGCATAGTGGAGCTAACAGATTCTATTATTGAATTGGAATCGCACCCCGAGCGCAATCCATCCGCCAGGGAACGGACGTTAGCGCTTGCGAATCAGCTTGTTATAGAGGACCTGCATTATATTGAGCAGGCACTGAAGGACTTGCGGACGTTGGAAGGGAAAGGTAGTCAGGTATAGGCCGGGCCGAGAAAACGCAGCACGAGGCATCCTGGCGAGAATTTGAGGCGGTATTTTAGGTGGATAACAGAAAAGCGAGCTCAGAGGCGATATGACGGCAATAAAAAAATATCAAAAAGACTTGACAGCTGTGGCCTGTCAAGGTGAAAATACCGGCGTGGAAACCAGAGAAAATATCTTATTGAAAACAAATCTGCCAGATATGAGGGCAGAGTTGCGAAGTGGCGACGCTCGCAGGGCCTCTCTGGGGCCTCACATCTCTGCCCTTATACCTGGCCGTTTTTGTGCGCTGAGCGCAGAAGGGTAGGTGTGTTGTGGAATCCAGAGAAATTAGAAATAAGATGGAGTTGTTCGAAAAGGTGGTCGTAGATGTCACCAGGGATATATTAGGCGAAGAGAAAAGCTTGGCTTTTGCTTCCGGGTGCTTGGCTGGTATGGCACTTATTGGCCGAGGAAATCAGGGTGATGACGAGGTAGATATGTTGCCCGAGGCCCAAAAAAGGGAGATGCTTCTTGGGCAGATTCGTTTTATGCTTCTGGAAAAGTCAACCGAAATGTTAGAGGCCGTCGCTGATACCTTAAGAGGACACAGAGAAACAAAAACAGCCACGTTGTTAAATATAGAGTAGAAGGGACTAAAAAGATGGACGACAGGGAGGTCGATTTCAAATCGTTCGTTCAGCCGATGGGCGAAACAATCGGGGCTGGCTCTGGATTTATAGAGAGCCAGCCCTACCTTTTTGTCAAGTCAATCGATAAAAGCAAGCGGCAGATAACCGCCCTTGCATCCACGGGGACAATAGACCGCGACGACGAGATTATCGAGCCGCAAGCGTTCAAAGAGCTGTTGCCGGTCTATATGAAAAACCCCGTTGTTATCACTTCACACCAACACCGGCTACAGACCGGCAACAGCAGCGTTATCGGCAACGTGGTTAAGGCGTGGATTGACCAGCAGGGGCTGTGGGTGATTATTGAATTTGCCGCTGCGACATCGTTAGGAGAGGAATACTGGCAGCTTTATTCACAGAAAATACAGCGTGCCTTTTCAATTGGCTTTATCCCGATTGAACATAACTACGAAGCACGAGACGGCAAGCAGGTGCGGGTCTATACGAAGGTGGAGCTGCTTGAGATTAGCTGCGTGGCCGTGCCGTCAAACCGCGATGCGCTGAGCCGGTCGAAACAGAGGAAGCGTGATTTTGTTGCATCGAAAAGAGCAGGGCGGGAGCTTGCCTTAATAAAGGCCGAGATACCGGACTTCCGGCTTCCAACCGAAAAAGAATGCCTTGAATTCGCAGAGGCGATTTCGGGAGCTGAGAGCGAAGGTGTAATTGTAGATGATGTTAGTGACACTTCGGATTGTGATTTTACAAAGATAATCAACAGTAAAAACGAAGGGCCTTATGCTTCGATATTTCGATAAAATTTACGGACTATTTGTTATGGGGATTTGCACTAACAAAGCATCTGCCGGAGTCCCTCGCTCTGCAGGTGCCGGTGGTGCGAATCCATTGCGGGGCATATTGCTCATCCTCAAGGGCATAGTTACTCCTACAGGGCGGCAGGTCCCCAGCGATGCCGCCCTTTTTTGTTCGCTGGGAGCTGGCTAACTTTTATTTACGAGGTATTTAAATGCTTACAAAAGAAGAAGAACAAAATATCGCCGGTGGCTTCAAGGCCGCAAGCGAAAGAATAGACCAACTCGAAGGCGACTATGGTGTCGCTACGAAGGAACTCAAAGAGACCATCGACCAGCTCACCAAACAGCTCAAGCTATACGGAAAGGCAGCTATGTCCGGCCAGATAAACGGCCGGGAATATCGCAGCTTCTGGCGGGACGCGGAAGAAGCTAAAAAGTTCGGCGAGCTTGTGCTTTGCACTATTGGCCGTAAGGCAATGGGCGAAGGAGTTCTAACCGAAGGCGGGGTATTGGTGCCTGAGGAAATGGCCTCCTGGGTAATCCAGAAGCTTGGACAATACGGCAAATTCCGCCGAAATACTCTTATCGTGCAGATGGGAAGCGACCGGCTGACTGTGCCGAAGGTAGAAACGGACCTACTGGTTTACGCACCAGGCGAAGGCACGGAGATTACGAAAAGCGATATGGGGTTTTCGCAGGTTGGTTTGAACGCCATAAAGCTTTGCTGCCTATGCGTGGCAAGCTCCGAGCTGGAAGAAGATTCATTAGTCGGCTTAGGCGAGATTATCGGCATCTCGATGACCCGCAGCGTTGCGAAAAAAGAGGACCTAATCGGTTTTATGGGTGACGGCACCAGCACGTATTTCGGGATGACCGGAATCATCGGGGCCTTGCGGGCCGTCAGTGAGACGATAGCCGACATTAAAGGGCTGGTTGTCGCTTCCGGCAACGCCTACAGTGAAATAACATTAGGCGACTTCCGCGAGGTAGTCGGGATTCTGCCGGAAGACTTTGACGATACCGCTAAGTGGTATATGAGCAAAAAGTTTTACTACAATGTGGTTTATCCGCTCGCCGAGACCGCAGGCGTGGCAAACATCTTTGAGATTCTGTCTGACCGCAAGGACCGATTCCTTCTCGGCTATCCGGTGGAGTTTGTTGGCGCGATGCCAAGCGTGGAAGCAAATTCGCAAATCTGTGCCTTACTTGGCGACTTGCAGATGGGTACCTATCTCGGCGAAAGACGGACGCTTACCCTCGCCAGAAGTGCTGATGTGTATTTCGCAAACGACCAGATAGGGTTCAGAGGGACCGAGCGAATCGCAATCACTGTCTTTGGAGCCGGTGATACGACCGAGCCGGGACCGATTGTCGGCTTGATAACCGCAGCGAGCTAAGGCCCACATATTAACTGCCAGGGCAGCCGGGAGATTCGGTCTAACTGGCTGCCTGGCAGTTTTGAAGGTATTATAAATGGCTAAAAATATAGATATACACTTAAAGACCCACGGAGCGCAGCAGACGAAACAGCAGCTCGACGGCGTTGCGCAAGGTGCCCAAAGAACAGGCGGCTCTGTCGAGAAGATGGGGGCAAAGGCAAAGACCGGCTCTGGCTGGATTAAGACGGCCCTGGGCCATCTTGTAGGCCCGCTGGGCTTTGCGGCGATAGCCGCTGTAGTAGCCAGGGCAGCGGTAAAAGTAGCAAAGTTTTTCGATGATGTTAAAAGGCGTTCTGACGAGGCCGTCAAGGACGTTCAGAATATACGAGCGGCATATCTGGATTTGTTTGAAGCGCTTGACGCCTTTGAGGAAAAACAACGGCGGGCCGTTACTATGGCTACGAATCGGCTTTTACAGGAGACCCGCGTTTCACAAGAGATAGGAATCCCGGTTGTCAACGCCTATACTCGACAATTTGCAGGGGCAGTCGAAGCCGGTCAGATTACACAAGAGCAATACAACCAGGGCCTAAAAGGGATGCTTGGCTATGCGGAAAGGCACGGTGGAGAAGCAACGGCGGACCTTGTAACACTGATGCGTGGCTTGGGGATGATGACACCGGAACAACAGGGTGCTTTTCGCCGACAGATTGCCGCCGGAGCTTCTGCATCCGGCCTTACTGATGCTGAACTAATTGCTGCTTTAGGTAGGGGGATGCCTACGATAAAGGCAATGGGGTGGACCCCAGAGCAGGCGGTCGGGATTGTCGCAACACTTGCTATGGGAGAAACCGGCAGGAAAAGGGCGTCACTTCCAGCGACAACGCTTCAAGGGCTACTCGTGCCACAGCTTTCAAACGTTGAGAAGCTTGGCATATCAGCAGAAATCGCACAGGACCCGCAAAAGCTTCTCGCACAGCTTACAACAATGCAGGGGACGATGGACCAGAAGGCATTTACGCAGATGCTGACACAAATTTATGGTGCCGAAGCCGCTGCCGGTGTCTTTAAATTAATAACTACTCCGAGACGAGGTATTACTACTGCCCTTACTCAGGCAGCAGGTGCGGCGGGTGCGGCCGCAGAAGTAGCAGAGGAAGCGGCAAGCAGAGGGACGCTCGAAAGAAGGGATGCGGCAGCAAAGGCAGCAGCCAGAGCGGTTGAATTAGAGCTGTCAATAGCCGAATCGTATATGGAAGACGTCCGAGAGATAGGCATGGCCAAACAAAAGCGGCTTGGCATAACCGAACCTGGCCGTCAGGCGGTGCGAGAGTTTTTTACTATTGGTGCCGCCGCAGAGGCAGAAGAAGCTGCGTTTCGGGGATGGTATGACAGCTTGACCTTTGAGGAAAAAAGACAAATCCTGAGCGAATATCCGTCTCCGACTGTAGAGCCACGCGGCGGCCTGACCCAAATGGAACGGTTTGCGAACATCTGGCGAAAAATGCCGCCAGGACAAAAATACGAGGAACTGGTGGGCGGCTCTATAATCAGCAATGTTCATTATGACCACAGCACACATTATTACCCTGTCGTCGGAGGCAAAGAGGAAAGGGATATCGGCCCGAGGAATCCTGACAGGATAGTCCGCTGAAACTGTGTTTGTAACGTGTTTAAATGGGTAATAACTATGATGTAAAATATACTAAACTGTTTAGTCCTGGAGAGGAATTTAAAGAGTGTTGTAGGTGTAAAGAGGTAAAGAACAAAAATGAATTTTATAAACATAAGCGGAGTCGTGATGGCTTATCTGCTTGGTGTAAGGATTGTGAGCGAGCCGCCAAGCAGAGATATGCTGAATCTCCTAAACGAAAAGTTACAGAAAAACGCTGCAATAAGTGTAAAGAAGTAAAACCTGCAAATGCTTTTAATCGGGACCGGCATAATAGCTGTGGACTAACGAGTTGGTGTAAAGAATGTCAAGCAAAGGTACGGAAAAAACGCATAAAGCTGGATACGCATCTGCCAGAACAAAAGCGATGTTACCGGTGCGGCGTGATAAAACTACAGCAGGATTTCTACAAGGACCCTGCTCGTCCTGATGGGCTAACGAACGAATGTAAGCAATGCCGAAAAATTATGGATGCTGTGTCTTATGTTAAAAAACAATTTAGAAAAACTATTGAGCCAAAATTATCTCTTGCCGTTAATGGCTGGGACCAGGCAGGGGATGTGTTACGAGAAATGGCAGAACTACAGGTGGCAGTTGAAAAAGAGAAAAATAAGGTAAAAAAAATAGTCGAAACAATAAAGGCCGATGCCGCAGACGCTGTCGTCTCTTTAGCGGCCAGACAATTTCGACTTCAACAAGCGATTGAGTATTTCGTAAAAAGGAATCGCAGCGGCTGCAAAAGAATAGAGAGGCACTTCCGCTTTGGGACCATCTATTATTATCGTAACAAGCTGGGTGTGAAGCTTGACGTTGCGACCGCCGAAGAAAATATAGGAAAGCCGTGAACAATCTGACTGCAAAAAACGTTACTTTGACTATTCTCCAGGTGCCGGCCTTGCTGGCCAAGCTGCTTATTGCTTATCTGGATTTATTGTTGACGAAGTGCCTGGCCAAATTAGCTAATCCACTTTCATTCCCTTTGCCGCGAACAGCAGAGGCCCCGCCGGACATTGAGTTGGTATTTAGCTTATTAGGCAAGTCCAGCCACTATATAGTATGTAAATTTTGTAGGGCGATTGAAGGCACAGAGGTTGGCCGTAAAGTAGTCAAGACGAACCCTAACCGCCACCTATACGCAGTGAGATTCCCCACGAAGGCCGAGTATTTAAGACGTGTAGAGAATGTACTTGCCGAGATGAATCCCATAATACGTCAGCGCGTTCTAAGGAACGCAAAAACAGCATTAACATCTATGTAAGCAACCGCACATATTGCCTATTTTAAATCAAATTAGGTAATATAGCTGCGGTGGTTTTGTGCGCTCCACTTGTTTTGACTGTTAAAATAGGCAATTTAAGTTTGTGCCATCTTTAAATAATTTTCGCCATTTTGAGTGATAAACTACATTCGTGGCTACATTTCTCTGCGATCCCTGCGCACTCTGCGGTTAAAATTCGTCTCTCTTTTTCTCATTTTTTCTCTCTTTTTCCCAAAAACGTACCTATTTTTCTCCATTTTTCTCTTTTTTTTGCATTTTTTCTCTCTTTTTCTTCATTTTTCTCCATTTTTTTCCTGCCTATCTTGCCCAAACCACCCAAACTTACCTCTCAACCCTCATTTTTAACCCAAAAACCCACATCCTACTTTAAAATAAACCCCAAAAATCGGTGTTTTTTAAAAATTCCCGACTTTTAAAAACTTAAATACTATCCACCAACCGCTATTTCACTCTCCACGATTCACGTATTTCTGTTTGGAATGATGAAGTGCTCCGGCACGGTGAACTGCGAGCATAGAAGCAGAACCTCTTTTCCGACCTGTTCGATGGCTGATTCGTTATCGATGTTTTCAACAACCTTATTTATGAAGTCGGCCATGTGGCGAAGATGCCTATTTGATTGCGAGAATAGGTGGCAAAACGGCGGCCTCGAAAGCTGTCGTCAGGATTCTAATGGCTTGTTGCTGTGAGCAAAATAATCTTCCCTTCGATACGGACATAACCAATGTTGCTGTGCTGTCAAGATTATGCTGGCGAGTATGAAGGTTATGATTGCTAAATGTTGTCTCTGTACTCTAAACGAAATGATGAAAAATACGTTTATAAATAGGCATAACGGTCAAAAAGAAGCGTGGCGGTCAAAAAGACCGCCACGCTTAACTTTTACAAGGCCGGCTGCCAAATTACAACTGGCGTCCGCGCCTTTATGCAAGTCGAATTACGAACCCAACGGGTCCACATCAACGGTGCCGTCGACGTCATATTGCTCAACGTCGCTGACAGTAGAGTGGTCCCAGTAGTTGTACTCGGCCTTTATGCCGCTGCCTGTATTGTTCTGCACGTCATACGCCGAATTGCCTGTGCTGGCATTGCCGCCGGGGCTGGCAGCGCTGCTGCCGTCAATACTGA
>Ga0315533_1003453_pt1 | contig 10385 bp, 6 predicted proteins | sample SalMarSW160130MG_FD_203081 | JGI IMG/M metagenome (GOLD analysis project Ga0315533, IMG submission 203081) | Salt marsh sediment microbial communities from the Plum Island Ecosystem LTER, Massachusetts, United States - Salt Marsh Sediment SW1601-30 ...
AGTGGCAGTGGGTGCTCGAAATGCAGCCCCACCGCCCCAACCTGCGCGAGAAGATCGAGAAGGCCCTCCGGGAAGAGGCCGTCGAGGAAAACTTCCGACGGTCTGACTCGAGGCATTTCACGCTGAGTTTTCCTCCGGGTACGCCTTCACGTTCTTTAAGTGAGGTGCTGGCGCACCTGGAACGCGCGTATCTCGAGACCGGGCAGAAGTTCGGCCGGGTGTTCCCCCCCAGTCCCATTCAGGTCATCGTGTATAACTCCGAAGGGTTTATCGACGCCACGCAACTGGGCGAGCATGTCGGAGGGCTGTACGATGGCAAAATCCGCATTCCGCTCGTGGACATGGAGGGGAATGTGCTCGATGACCACGAACTGAAACGCCGGCTGTATCACGAGTATACGCATGTGGTCGTGCGGTTTCTGGCCGCCGACAACGTTCCGTGGTGGTTGAATGAAGGGCTCGCCGAGACGTTCTCGCGTGATTTCAGCCGCCAGCGGACCACAGTGCTTGAACAGGCCTACCAGAATGGTATCTTGTTTTCCCTTGCGGACCTCGAGGGCTCGCAACTCAGGCGGCTGGACGTCGCAGCGCTGCGCTTGGCTTACTGCCAGTCCCATGCCACGGTCCACTTCCTATACTCGCGTCATGGATCGCGCGCGCTCCGGGCCATGATGTCTTCGTTGGCAGAAGGGGTTGAGTCCGAGCAGGCGCTCAAAGCGAACTATCGATACAGCTACGAGACGCTTGAGAATGAAGTGATCCGTAGTTTTGGCCGGCTCGGCCGTTGACCAGGTGATTATTGTTGAATGTAATTGGCTTTGTTCTTGTGCTGACTTCGGTCGTGACGGGAGTGACCACGCTGTCCGGTCAAGTGGTGGACGCTGCAGGGTCTCCCGTGGCAAGTGCGCAGGTGTTTCTCGAACCGGGGCGATTGGGGCTGCTCGTCAGGACGCTGACTTCGGGGGATGGCGCGTTCCTGTTTGAAGATGTCCCGCCGGGTGGCGTGGGGGTGTTCGCCGTGGCTGAGGGCCACGCGTTTGGCGGGCAGCACATCCATGTCGCGGTGGACGATGCGCTTCCCGCGATTACTATTCGACTGGCGCCTGCGGACACTCTCAGCGGCAAGATATCCGATTTCAAAGGCCGTCCGGTTGAAGGCGCCCGTGTCACGCGCGTGGCGCTATTGGGCGAGCGGAAAGTCGGTATTCCACTGGCGAAGCTCAAAGCGTTCGGAGTCGATGAGCCCGTTTCGGGCGAGGATGGCCGGTTCACGGTGTGCCGGTTGCCGCAAGGGGGCACGGTCGCGCTGAAGACCTGCCATCGGCAGTTTGCCCAGGAGGGCCTGAGCGATTTGGCCGTGGGCGACCAGGACGTGCGGATCAGCCTGTATCCGGGGGTGTTGGTTCAGGGCATTGTGCGTTCCCGCGACCAGGGGCTTCCGGTACTCAACGCGAGCATCCTTGTGAGCAATGCCGCCGCGCCGTACGACACCGCGGTAACTGAAACGGACGCCTCGGGGCGGTTTATGCTGCGGCTCAAGCCCGGCGTCTACATCTATCAGGCAACCAGTGCAGCCTACCGCTCGATGGGCTGGCGGCAATTGACCGTCACAGGCCGCGAGCCTCACCCGGAAGTCTCGCTTATGGTGGTGGGCGTGGGCGAGATCGCCGGCAAGGTATGCAATGCGGTCTCCGGCGAGCCGATCGCAGGGGCGCGGCTGCTGGTCGAGGCCGATGGCAATATGGTCGGTGTCGTGCGGACGGGCCGGACCGGCGTTTTCGAATCCGACGCAACCGAGGGCGAGAATATCGTGCGACTCGAGCCTGTTCCTGGATACCACCCGCCCGAACTGGCCGTGCAGCGAGTCGAGGTCCTCGAGAGCGAGCGGAGCGAAATCCCCACGTTTTGGCTTGCCCCGATTCCAATGTACACCGTGCAGATAGTCGCCGAGAGCATGGAACCGGCGCCAGGGGTCATCGTGCAGGTGCTTCGGCCGGCGCAGTTTGGCTGGCGGGTTACAGATGCCCAGGGCCGCGTGAACATTCGAGTTGCCGCCTTGCCCCCTGATGGCGTGATTGTGGGAATGGCGGAACATCCTACCAAGCCGCTGTGCGCGTTGTTTGCACTCCGGCGCGAGGAGATCGAGAGCGCCAAGGTGCAGATGCTCCCCATGGGAAGCGTAAAGGGCCGCGTGGTAACCGCGAAAAGGCAAGAAATTCAAGGGGCTGTTGTAGGCGCGCTGTTTGGCGAGGGCCTCCTGGACGATCCGCTGTGGCTCTGGCGTACGCTGGCCAATAGACACGGAGTGTTCGAATGGCGGGCAGTGATGCCCAACGTGGCCCAGCGTTGCATTGCCGCTGCGGGCGAAGACGCCTCGGGAGAGTCGATGCCGTTCAGCCTCGAGCCATCGTACAGCAAAGACCTCGGTAATGTAGTCGTTGCCGAGGGCGTGGCCGCGGACAGCATCCAGGGCAGGCCGCTCAAATGGTACGCCAACCCCTTGCTGTGCGGTACGCTACCGGACAAGAGGGCGCGCAAGAACAAGCCCGCCTGGGTAATGTACTGCGAGGCGGAGGAAGCCCATATGGTGATTGAAGGGCTTACAGTAGCCCGCGAAATCCTCGCCGGGAAAGAAATGCTGTTCGCCGTCGTGGCGCACGGTCGCTATGATTGTAACTCGGCGCCTATTCCCGTGTTGGCCGGTGCAGCCCCGACGCACGCCACGACGTACCTCGTGGGCTCCGATGGCAAAGTGGTGCTCGAGGCCTTTGGCATGCCCCCGGCACACATCGTGCAGAACCTATAAGACCTATGGACTCGAAGAATACGTGTAAAAAGGAGCTGTTTTGAGTGGTACGTGGGTTCTTTGTTGCGATAATTGCGATTGCTCCGGTTGCCACGGCGTTTGAATTCTCGGGCACTGTACTGGATGAGGCCGACCAGCCGATTGCAGGGGCGGCCGTATGGCTCGCACAGGACCGGCGCGTTCTGCAAACCGAAACCGGCGCCACAGGCCACTTCAGCTTTGCGAAGACCAACGCGGGGCCAACAGACGTGGTCGCGCGGAAAGACGGGTACGCGATCGATGGGTTCAGCGAGTTCGTTGCGGGGCTCGGATCGATCACGCTGCACTTGTGCAAGCCGGACGCCGTACTGTTGCGCATCATCGACCGGGACTACAAACCTGTGGCCGGCGCGCGCATCAGGAATATGTTCGTTGCCGACAGATTTTACGTATCGATCGAGCATCTGGCGCCAATGGGATTTTCAGACATGCGGAGCGGTGCGGACGGACTGTTGACCATTCCGGACCTGCCCGCGGGAAGCCATGTGCGGTTTCTGGTCTCGCACTATCAACACGCCGATACGCCGGTAGCCTATCTGCCGGTCGGCGGCAAGAAACAGAACATTGTCCTGTATTCCGGCCTGAAGTTGCGCGGCCGGGTGACCACAGCGGCCGGGCACGGTGTCGCGGGAGCGGAGGTGTCGGTGTTTCGTTTAGGAACAACCGGCAAACACACGTATGCCGACACGCTGACCGATCCGGAAGGGTTCTACACGGCCCGGGTGCGTCCCGGTGAATACTACGTGACTGTCCGACACCCCGACTACGCTTCGCCAGAGCCCAGACCGATTGCCATGCGCCAAGAGAGCGATGCGAACGTCGCCGACCTGGAACTCTTGCCCCCGCATACCATCGAAGGCACTATCGTTGGCCCGGACGGCCAACCGTTTGAGGGGGTGCTGGTGTCCTACCGGGTGGGCAATATGTTATACCTCGATACACTTACGGAGCACGATGGAACATTCCGTATATTGGCGCCCCCCGGCAAAGGGCTTATTCGCATCGTGCCGCCCGAGGGCTTCATGGCCGAGAGCCTCGCCGAGATTCCCGTCCAGATGGGGACGGAATCCAAGGTGAAACTCAGCAACCTACGCCTCAAGCCTCTGCCCGAGATCGCCGGCATCGTTCGCGGCAATAACGGGCAACCTGCCCCCAATATCTTGATCGCCTCGCGCGATCTCTTACCCCCGGTCTGGACCATCACCGGTGCCGATGGGCGGTTTCGCCTCCGACTGAGCTACATGCCTGAAGAGGCCAAGGCAACATTTCGCGCCGAGCATGCCCTGCGGTTTCTACGTAGTGATTTTGCGGTTAACGTCCAAAAGCCGGCCCCGATCGACGTCGAGCTCAAGTCGTTCAAGCCGGACTTGGAACCACGGCCGCCCCAGCCCGGCGGCAACGACCTGTCGCCCATGGTGGACAAGGCGGCGCCGGAGATCGACTGCGACGCGTGGTTTAACTCCGAGGCCCTGACGCTCGAACGCCGATTGGGTAGCGTAGTGGTTCTAACCTTTTGGGGTGGCTTTGACCGGCGTCCCGAGAACCGCGACCGGATCGAGGAATTACGCGTATTGCACGCCTTGCTCAAGGATGTGCCCGACGTCGCGATCATCGGCCTGCACGACAGCACCACCGACCCTGAGGAGGTCCGCGTGTACGTCGAGCAGTACCGCATCGAATTCCCGGTCGGCTGCGACGCCCGGCCGTTTCGCACGTTCGAGCGCTACCTCATCCGGTACATACCCCAGACCGTGCTCATAGATAAACACGGCATTCTCCGCTACTACCAGGTCGAGGGCAGGCTTCTGGAATTAATCAAGGTCCTGCGCCGGGGGGGGGAGTCATGATCATTGAAATCAACTGTAGTGTGCGGACTTTTGCGACTTGGCGGTAGCGTGCGGGGTTACTGTTGAATTCTTGCAGCACGCTGTTGCAATGTAGACTTCTTGCGTGCGGCTTTATTTTTATGAATGACGCCCTTCTGCGCGGCGCGGTCGATCTCCGATAACGCCTCGGGCAGCGCCGTCTTCAATCTCTCCTCGTCCTTGGTTTCAATCGCGGTCATGGCGCGCTTAACAAAAGTCTTCGCGCGCGAATGAACCGCGGCGTTTCGCACGCGCCGCTGCTCATTCTGACGGAGCCGCTTCTTCACTGATTTCGTATGGGCCATTCTTGATTCTAAATCCTAACTACTGCATTGAGCGCTGTGGATCACACCATTCAATTGCGACCTTCCTCTTTCGCAACCGGGCGGAGAGCTTACCAGAGGCCGCTGGGGATGTCAAACTTTTCAAGGGTCCAATTACATCCGGGTGTCGGACCAGAAGTGGTTGAGTGGCCCTGGGCCGTGGCCGAGTGTGAAACTGTGGCGGATGGCTTGGGTCAAATATGCTTTCGCGCGTTGGATGGCCTCGACCACCTCGAACCCCCTGGCGAGATAGGCGGCGATGGCCGCGGAATAGGTGCAGCCGGTGCCGTGCGTGTTCTTTGTAGCGATACGTGACGCGGAAAAGGATTGGAAGGTCTCGCCGTCGAACAGGTAGTCGGTGGCCTCAGTTGCGTCGAGGTGGCCGCCTTTCATCAGCACGTACCGGGGGCCCAAGTCATGGATGCGCTCGGCGGCGCGGCGCATTTCTCCTTCGCCGGCGATAGTCACATTGGACAAGACTTCCGCTTCGGGCACGTTGGGCGTGATCAGGAATGCCAGGGGCACGAGCCTGCGCGTGAGAGCCTCACGCCCGCCCTCCTGGAGCAGCGCATCGCCGCTTTTGGCCACCATGACGGGATCGACGACGAGCTTCTCGACGTGGTTGCGCGCGACGCTGTCCGCCACGGCTTCGATAATGGGCGCATTCGACAGCATGCCGGTTTTGGCGGCATCCACGCCGATGTCCTCGGCGACGACGTCGATCTGTTTTGCGACGATCTCCGGGGGAATGTCGTGGATGGCAAACACGCCCCGGGTATTCTGAGCGCTGATCGAGGTAACCGCGGCCATGCCGTACACGCCGAGGGCCGTGAAGGTCTTCAAATCGGCCTCGATACCGGCGCCACCGCCGGAATCGCTCCCGGCGATGGTCAACACACGGGCGATCCGCTGGTCAGTCATTGGACAACATCCCCGCCACGCAGGCCGTGGTGAAACAGGCCAAGGTGCCGCCGATGAAGGCCTTGATGCCCAGTTGCGCGATTTCGGCACGCCGCTCAGGCATCAGCCCGGACAGGCCGCCAATAAGAATGCCCAAGCTGCCGGGATTGGCGAATCCGCACAGCGCATACGTTGCAATGGTAACCGAGCGCGGACTGAGCACGCCGCTGTCGATCATCGGCTTCAGGTCCGAATAGGCGAGGAACTCGTTCAGCACGGTCTTCGTGCCCAGGAGTTCCGCAACCGGGCCGGCGTCGCGCCACGAAACGCCCAGCAGCAGCGCAAAGGGACGAAAGAATAACCCCATTGCGTCGGCAAAGGTGTAACCCGTGAGGCCTTCGAGGATCAGGTCGAACAGGAAGACCAGGCCGATGAAAGCAATGAGCATCGCAGCGACGTTCAGCGCCATGGTCAGCCCTCCCGAGGCCCCCCGCGCCGCCGCGTCGACCACGTTATGGCTCTCAATGGGGACTTCGACGCGGACGCCACCGCGGGTTTGGGGCTCACCGACCTCTGGCACCATCAGTTTCGAGATGAGAATGGCAGCCGGGGCGCTCATAATCGAGGCGGCCAGGAGGTGCCCCGGGTCCGCGCCGAAGTTTGCGTAGGCCACCATGACACTGGCCGCGATGGTCGCCATGAAGGCGGTCATGATCGTGCACAACTCCGAACGCGTCATCGACTTGAGGTACTGGCGGACGGCGCTCATGGACTCGATGCCCATGAACACCAGCAGCGCTGCGCTGAAGGTTTCCACACCGGATGTCTTCAACGTGCGGCGCATCAGCCATGCCATGAAACGGACTACGCCCTGGACAATATGCAAATGGAACAGGATGCCCGCCAAGGCCGACACGAAGATGATGACCGGCAGCACCTGAAACCCCACCACGGCGTTTATGACGAAGTCGTTCTCGGAGGTCAGCACCGCGTCCTTGCTGAGGATGAAGAACTGGGTCAGGTTGCCAAAGAGGAACTGGGCGCCCTCGGTGCTGGACTCGGTCACGACATCAAACCCTACCCTGACCCACTCGAACAGCTTCCGCCCGAGAGCCGTCCGCAAGATGAGCAATCCCAGCGCTAACTGCAACCCCAGCCCCCACACCACCAGTCGCCAGTTGGGCTTACGTCGGTCCTCAGACAGCAACCATGCCAGCGCCACCATCGCCAGCAGGCCTACAAAGCTCATGAAACGCAGTAGTATCGGATTTTCCATAACGCGCCGTCCTCGTTCCGCTTACGCGGAATTGTAGGTCATTGATGCGGCACGGGGCAAATACTAATTTGAAACTAAAACACTCACATTTAGTATTTGACAACTGTGATGCCGTATTATATACTAATTCTGGATGAATTAGTATAAAATTAGTAGATTCACAACCTCCTGATACGAAAGGTGATAGCAGCGTGAGAAAACCCAAACGGCCACCTGACTTCGAGAAAGTCGGCGAGCGCATCAGACAAGACGCCGAACGGTTTCTCAGAAGCTACGAGGCGGTTCCAGGCCCGTTGGCCCATGGGAGATACCTGCATTGGGACAAGCTGGTGCACTATCCTCCGCCGGAAGGGCTGTCACACGAGGAGTGGTGGTTCGCGCTAGCCATCCAGCGGCGCATCTTGTTCAAGGAAGTGCCGTTGCGTGATAAGGAGGGGGCGCCGTTCAACTATCTTGAAGTGGACCCGATTCCTGAAAGGCTGCACGAGATTGCCATGGGCGCAGGCGGCCTCATCGAGATGCCCGAGCAGATCACGAACCCGGACACGAGGGACCGGTACTACGTCAGTTCGCTCATTGAGGAGGCGATTACCTCGAGCCAACTCGAGGGGGCCGCCACGACACGGCAGGTGGCCCGGGACATGCTCCGGTCACGTCGAAAACCCACCGACAGGGGCGAACGGATGATTCTCAACAATTTCCTGACCATGCAGCGAATCGGCGGATTGAAGAACGAGCCTCTGACAAGAGAGCTGGTCTTCGAGATGCATCGGCTCATTACGGACCAGACCTTGCGCGAGCCGACAAGTGCCGGGGCGTTCCGGCGGGCGCACCACAGGGTGGCCGTCGTGAACGAAAACGGTCAGCTCTTCCACGACCCACCGCCGGCCGAGGAACTCGCGGAGCGGATGGCGGCCATGTGCGATTTCGCCAACGGCAAGACACCCGAGGGTTTCATCCACCCGGTCGTTCGCTCGATCATCCTCCACTTCTGGCTGGCCTATGATCACCCGTTTGCCGATGGCAACGGCCGGACGGCGCGGGCCTTGTTCTACTGGTCCATGCTGCGCCACGGTTTTTGGCTCTTCGCGTATGTCTCGATTTCGCAAGTCATACTTCGGGCACCATCCAAGTACGCCCGGGCGTTTCTGTACACGGAGACGGACCAGAATGATCTGACGTACTTCGTCCTCTACCATCTCGAGGTCATTCGTCAGGCGATCAAGGCGCTGCACGCATACATCAAGCGAAAGACAGGGCAACTGCAAGTCGTCGAGCGTCAGTTGAAAGGGGTAGGCATCCTCAACCATCGGCAGCGCGCGCTTATCGGTCACGCCCTTCGCCATCCGCATCACCGATACACGATTGAGTACCATCGCACGAGTCACGACATCGTTCATCAGACCGCCCGGGCAGACTTGCTTGCTCTGCGACGCCGTGGTCTGCTGGAAGGCGAAAAAGTCGGCAAGACCTGGTACTTTACGCCGGTCGACAACCTTGAGAGCAAGCTGGCCAAATTGTCCTGAGGGCGCCGAGAGCCTCCCGGCGAGGTATATTCGGGTTCCCATCCCCATTTCACCGCGCGACAACCTGTCCGTGCCGTCGTCAGAGACTTTCGCGCGCGGAGAGGCCCGCGAAAAGGGGCTCGTACTGTCCGGTGAGAAGCGCTATAATGGGGGTCGGTGAAACGGCATCGGAGTGTCAGACGCAGATGTTCGAGGTTAGGGAAAAGTTTCGGCTCTCGCCGCGGTTCCTGGCCCAATTCAGGGGGAAGCAGCCGGCATGGGGACCGCTGGGCTATGTGACCTACAAGCGGACGTATGCCCGGGTGGTCCCCGGTGGCAATGGCCGGACCGAGGAATACTGGGAAACGGTCCGCCGGGTTGTCGAGGGCTGCTATACGATCCAGCTCAATCATTGCAAGAGCCTCAAGCTGCCCTGGAATGCCCACAAGGCACAGCGATCGGCCCAAGAGATGTTTCGGTTGATGTGGGACTTCAAGTTCCTGCCGCCAGGGCGCGGGCTGTGGATGATGGGCACGGACTATATCTGGGAACGGGGTTCTGCGGCGCTGAACAACTGCGCCTTTGTCTCGACGGACGAAATCGCCGTCAGCTTCTCCGAGCCCTTCTGCTTCCTGATGGACATGTCCATGCTGGGCGTCGGGGTCGCATTCGACACGAAGGGCGCCGGCCAGGTGACCATCGAGCGGCCTAAGGTCAGCGACGAGACGTACGTGGTAGGGGACTCAAAGGAGGGCTGGTGCGACGTCGCGCGGTGCATTCTCGAGTCCTATGTCGGCCACGGGAAACGCCCTGGGAAAATCGATTACTCGAAGGTCCGTCCCGCAGGAACGCCTATCAAGACTTTCGGCGGTATCGCGCCGGGACCGCAGCCGCTGATGGACTGCATCGCCAACATCGATACGATCCTGGCCCAGCGCGAGGACAAGCCCATTTCTTCAACAGACATCACCGACCTAATGAACGTGATCGGCAAATGCGTCGTGTCAGGCGGCGTGCGGCGGACGGCCGAATTGGCCCTGGGCAACCCGGGCGACGAGGCATATTTGAGGTTGAAAGACCCGGCCCTCAATGGAGAGCGGCTGAAGGCGTGGCGCTGGGCCTCGAACAATAGTGTGTCGGTGGACAAGGGCATGAATTACGCGGAGATTAGCGCTCAGACCGCGAAGAACGGTGAGCCGGGCTATTTCTGGCTGAAGAATGCCCAGGCTTTCGGCCGCGTGAAAGACGGCCCGAACTGGGTCGACGCCAAGGTCGCCGGGACTAATCCCTGCGCCGAGCAGAGCCTCGAATCCTTCGAGATATGCAATCTGGTCGAGACGTTCCCTTCGCTGCACGACTCGTTCGAGGAATACAAGCGCACGCTGAAGTTCGCCTATCTGTATGCCAAAACGGTAACCCTGATCCCGACGCACAACGAGCGGACCAATGCCATCATGCTGCGCAATCGCCGCATCGGCCTGTCACAGTCCGGCATCATCGAGTCGTTCGAGAAGCATGGGCGGTATGCCCACTTCGAGTGGTGCGACGTGGGCTACGAATACATCTGCCAGCTCGACAAAATCTACGCGCAATGGCTCTGCATCCCCGAAAGCATCAAGAAGACCAGCGTCAAACCCAGCGGCACAGTGTCGCTGCTGCCCGGCGTCACAC
>Ga0315533_1003456_pt1 | contig 10380 bp, 3 predicted proteins | sample SalMarSW160130MG_FD_203081 | JGI IMG/M metagenome (GOLD analysis project Ga0315533, IMG submission 203081) | Salt marsh sediment microbial communities from the Plum Island Ecosystem LTER, Massachusetts, United States - Salt Marsh Sediment SW1601-30 ...
CTGGCAAAAGATTCCAGGGCACAAGATATGCAGTCCGGTTTTCATCAATGCAGCACCCAAATTAGAAAAATGAATATTGGATATCAAAGAGTTATAAAGTCATTTTTGAAGTGTGACGAAAACAAGAAACAATGCATAAATACAAATGCAATGATGATATTTCGTCAAAAAAAAAGGCCATTTTGTCAAAATAATTTGATTAAATGGGTATTGAATGACTAAATCTTTTGAACTTATATAAAATTCTATCTGAATCTGGGGATTTTCGTAGATCAGCATCAAAATATTCAAACAATAAATCATAAGCAAAATGAAAGCCCTGAAAAAATTAATTAAACTGACCTGCTGGCTGGTAATATGTTTTTTGTTTTTATTCTCAGCAGAAGGCAAAGCCCAGGTCAAGAAGATGTCAGCTAAGGATCTGACTGAGGAATCGACTGCAGTGCTTTATGGTAAATGCAAGAAGATAAAGAGTGAATGGAATGAGGACAAGAGTATCATCATGACTTATGTTACTATTGAACCTGAAGAGTATATCAAGGGTAATCTGGGAGAAGAAGCTGTCATAGCTGTTCCCGGTGGAAGAGTAGATGATATCATTTACGAAGTATCAGAAATGCCTTTATTTATTGAAGGTGAAGAGGTTATGGTATTTATATGGACAAATCCGGCAGGCAAGAATCTTGTAACCGGCGGTTATAAGGGCAAGATGAAGATTGAAAAGGACTCCAGAACTGGTAAAAGGATGGTAGAGACAGATGAAGTAACAGAAGAAAATGTTGAAATTGAAAATCTTGTCCCTGGCCAGGCGAAAAAAGCTGAAAGAATGCAGCTTGAAGATTTTGTTGGGAAGCTGAAAGGTTATATGAAGCATTAATCAGAGAATAAATGAAAAGCAAACCTCAAAAGATGAATGTCATGAAAAAATATACACTTAATATAATCGCAGTAACAACATTATTATTTGCCTTTTCAGGATTTTCAATTTCTCAGACAATTCATGGAATTGTAAGAGTAGGAGTCAAGGGTATACCAACTGAAGGAGTTGAAGTTGTAATTGAAGGAACTTCATATAATACATTTACATATCCGACAGGTGAATATTGGTTATCGGCCAATCCTGGAGAAACAGTTACACTTTTAACAAATTTTGAAGATTATCCAAATCTGAGAAGGACCTTTGAAGTAAATTCTGGAACAAATACAGTGAATTTTTGGATAAATGCAGTGAATGACTTCGATGGTAATGAATATAGTGCCATTGAAATAGGACCTCAGATTTGGATGGGAGAAAATCTAAAGGTGAAACATTTTAGTAATACCTCTCATACTCAGATACCGTATGGAGGAATATTTACATGGTCTTCAACTCAACCTATGACAAATCCAGCTTACTGTTGGTACGATGATCAAATTTCAAACGCAGATATATATGGTGCATTATATAACTGGTTAACTGTCGCAACAGGATATTTATGCCCCACAGGTTGGCATGTTCCAAGTGACCAAGAGTGGTACGACTTAGCTTTTACCCTAGGAGGAAATAATGTAGCTGGTGGCAAGATTAAAGAAGCAGGAATTGAACTTTGGTCAGATCCAAATACCGGGGCTAATAACATTTCTGGATTCTCAAGCATACCTGCAGGGAAAAGACTTGATCAAGCATTATATGGAGCCGCGGACGTAGATATTGGGCAAGCTGCTTATTTCTGGTCTAGTACTGCCTCTCTCCAGAATGAATATGGTGCACAAGCAAGAACTGTTAAATATGATAAAGTATCGCTTCTTCGAACAGATGGTGCAATTGATGGCGGATGGGGATTTGATAAAGATAATGGATTTTCCGTACGATGCGTTAGAGATATAACGAGCCCATCAGTTATAACTTCAGCTGTAAGCAATATAACATTTAATTCTGCGCAGTGTGGGGGAAATGTTACTTTGGATGGAGGTGCATCAGTTCAATCAAAAGGGATTTGCTGGAGTACTCTACATAATCCTACAATATCAAATAGCCATACCACCTTAAGCGGTGGAACCGGCATTTTTACCAGTTCTATAACAGATCTTACACATGGTACTACTTATTATGTAAGAGCCTATGCAACCAATACTATTGGAACCAGCTATGGGGATGAGGTTTCATTTACAACAGAAATATTACTACCTGAGGCTGCATCAAATGAAGCTACGGGTGTATCATCCTCAGGAGCTGTTTTAAATGGTACTGTTAATGCAAACGGTGCAAGTACTGATGTTACATTTGAATATGGCACAACACCAGATTATGGTCTCACTATTGCGGCTATCCCAAGTCCTGTTACGGGAGCAACCGATACTTCTGTAAGAGCAAATATTACTGGATTAACAGAAAATACTACTTATTATTTCAGAATAAAGGCAGTAAACTCTGGAGGGACTACCTATGGCAATCAAATAAGTTTTACAACAATTTGTCCTGAAATAAGCATTTCTGAATCCATTATAAACGTAAGTTGTAATGGTGGCAGTGATGGTGAAATTGATCTTTCTGTTACAGGAGGTACAGAACCCTATACTTTCGGATGGAATAATGAATCAACAACTGAAGATATTGCCGACCTGTCAGCAGGTTCTTATTCAGTAACCGTTACTGATGCCCATGGTTGTGAAGCTACTGCAGAATATAATGTAACTGAACCTGATGAATTGCTTATTACTGCTGTATCTGTCACCGATGTAAGTTGTTTTGGAGGAAGTGATGGTGAAATTGATCTTTCCATTTCAGGAGGGACAGAACCCTATGTATTCGGATGGAATAATGAATCAACAACTGAAGATATTGCCGACCTGTCAGCAGGTTCTTATTCAGTAACCGTTACTGATGCCCATGGTTGTGAAGCTACTGCAGAGTATAATGTAACTGAACCTGCGGCCCCGCTAACTGTTGAAGTAGAAGCTGTAACGATTGAAACCTGCACAGATTGTAGTGATGGTACAATTACAATTGGTGTTTCGGGAGGAACACCAGAATATGCATTTTCATGGACAGGACCAGGGGAATTTGGTTCTTCGGTGGAAGATCCTGGCTCCCTTGGAGCCGGAGTGTACCAGGTTATAGTTACAGATATTAATAACTGTACAGAAATGATCACGGCTGAGGTCTTCAATCCATTGATGGTTACAAACACTGATGATATTGGTATGGGCAGTTTGCGAAATGCCTTAGAATATGCCAATGAAAATAATCACGTAATAACAGATCAAATAATTTTTAATATTCCAGGAGCGGGACCACATACAATTCAACCTGCAAATTTTCTTCCAACTATTGATGAGCCAGTTATAATTGATGGCTATACACAACCAGGTGCTTCCTCTGCCTCTTCGACATTATTAATCGAACTTGAAGGAACAAATGCAGGTGCAGGATCTAACGGTTTGACAATAAACTCAAGTAATTGCACTATAAAAGGACTTATTATTGATGGATTTTCCGGGAACGGCATTCAAGTTAAAGGTGGTACCGGGAATGCAATTCTTTCTAATTCAATCCATTCCAACGGTGGACTTGGCATTGATCTTGGAGGTGATGGAGCTGTAACTGCAAATGATCTCGGTGATGTTGATGAAGGTCCCAATGGCTTTCAGAATTATCCGGTTCTAAAATCTCTTAGTTTTAGTACAGGGAATGTCAATATTTCAGGTAGCCTCGATGGTAAACCGGGTCAGACATATACCCTTCAGTTTTTTGCTAGCAAAGTTCCTGATAATACAGGATATGGTGAGGGACAGACCTACCTGGGATACCATGACATTACTATCACCGAATACGGAGATACAAAATTCACTGCCTCATTTACATACAGTCCAGGTTTTGGAGATGTTATCACTGCTACAGCTACTGATCCTGATGGAAACACTTCAGAGTTTTCAGAAGCTATGGGAGGGCTGCAAAACCAGATAAATCCCAGCGATCCTCTTCAGTACAATATTAATAACGAGCCAGTAAGATCAATTGACTTCGAATCCATTAAGGATGCTGTTACGAGTGCATTTAATAACTGGTCTGAAATTGAAACGCCACCTGTTACATTCGATTATGTTGGTGGTACTGAAGGTACTTCCGCACAGTATGCTTCTGCTACAGATAATGTAAATCTCGTTTCATTCAAAGACGACAGATTTCCTTTCAGTAAGGGAGTTCTTGCAGTCTGCGCTAAAACCCTGAAGATCGAGGAGGGTGCTGAAGAAGCACAGATAATCGATGCAGATATTGTATTTAATCCTTATTATGTGAATGACCCGACTTACAACTTTGGAATAGAAGAAACACATCCGGGATTTTTTGACATTGAAAGTGTGGCAACACATGAAATAGGTCATGCACTGGGATTGATACATTCGGGTGTATATAATTCAGTTATGTGGTTCGAGATTGGTTCTGGTATCGATAATCGAACTTTAAAGCAGGACGATATATCATGGTTAAGCTATCGTTATCAAAATGAATCCACTTATAACTCCCAATACGGCTCGATATCAGGAAATATTACATATGGTTATGAGGTTGAGGGAGATAATCCACCGGTAGCCGGTGCAATTGTTTTAGCCATCCATGACGATTTGCCTTTTGTCCATGCCTACAGTGATGCTGATGGTAATTATCTTATCCCGGGACTGCCTCCGGGTGACTATAAAGTTTACATAACGCCACTTGACGGAGATGTTTATGGCCGCCCTCTAAGGCCAGGGAATATAAGCCCATATATTTATTGCAATACAATTTACACCGATTATCCAGGAGAGTATTACAATAGCAATGATCTTGCTGAAGAAGATAGATTTGAATCAACGACTGTCACTGTTTCAGCCGGGACAGAACTGGAAAGTATTAACCTTATTACAAATATTGATAAAACACCGCCTACAATTAAATCGGTTTCTCCTGCAGATGGAGCATCGGATGTATCAGTATTGCCAAATATTTTAATTACATTTTCAGAACCTGTTGACTACGAAAACATTCTAACTTCAGATCCCTGTTACTTGACCGAAGAAGGCAGTACGGATAAAATTGGAGGTAGCTATCAACCTGAGGGATTTAATGGAAATTCTGATATAATCTTGTTCACTCCCTTTGGGGAAAGCCTAAAGTTCTTAACTACTTATAATCTTCATATTACTAATGACGTAACGGATCTGAAGGGAAATCATTTAGATGTTGATGATCCATTGACGGAGGCTGTGGTTGAAACTGAATATATAACTTCATTTACAACTTTGGCTGAAGATAATGTAAGTCCCACTATTCTTGGTATACAACCAAATGATAATGCTGAAAATGTATTTCTTGATGCAAAAATAATAATCGGTTTCACTGAACCAATGGTTACGAATAGCGTTGAAACCAGCTTTACCCTGGCCTCTGATGACGGCCAGGTTGTAAGCTGCTCCCCCAGTTGGTATGAATATTCTGCTATGACATTTACGCCTGATAATCTTCTTCAGGAGGGAACTACTTATTATCTGAATTGGACTAGTGAAGCTACTGACTTATCCGGAAATGGTCTTACAGCAGGATCAATTTCTTTCAGCACTATCCCATATGCAAATCCTGTCATAACTTACATAGAGCCTGGAACAGACCTCCTCGAAAATGTCTCTGTGGAAACTTCCGTAGTTGTCGATTTCTCAGAACCAATGGATATATCCACAATAGATAAAACAACTTTTATGTTGACGACTTCGGATGGCAATCAGGTTTCAGGATCATACAATTTTCTAAATGGGAATTCTCGAGTGGTATTCAAACCTGCAGGTTACCTTGAATTCGAAAAGACCTATACCATTGAACTTACAAATGGCATCAAGGATGTTTCAGATGATGTTGGTAGTTTTATAGGTTTTACTGCTACTTTTAGTACTGCCGCAGAACCTTCACAACCACATATTTCTTCTATTGTACCAAGATCTGGTGTAGCAGGTTCTCAGGTAACAATAATTGGTTATGGATTTGAACCTTATGATCCCGTGGAACCTTACCTCAATGTAGTAGAATTCAATGGCAGTCCATCGAGAGTAGAAGCTGAGGTAATTGATGCATCTCTTACGACCATAAGTGTAAAAGTTCCTAAAGGAGCAATTTCAGGACCTATAACAGTTCATGTGAACCAAGTAGGGGACGATCAGGTCCCAGACGATTTGGTTACATATTATTACATAATTCCTCCTACAGATCCAAGCCTGGAAGCATATGCCAATACCAATACCGGAGCACAATCGCGGGATGCCGCTCTGGATTTTAGCGGTGCTACTGCTTTTATAACAAATGAGGGAGAAAATACAGTCTCAGTTGTTAAAGATCTGGATACTTATCCATATGAATTAATGCCACGGATACAGGTTGGAACAACGCCAAAGAAGATTGTAATAAATCCTCAGGGAACAGCTGCTTATGTAACGAATTATAATTCACATACTGTGTCAGTAATCGACTTAACTGATGGTGATACTAAGTATATGGTTATTGAAACAATAGATGTTGGTGCATTTCCTTTTGGTATTGCCGCAGCTGGCAATGAAATTTACGTGGCAAATTCCGAGTGTGTCTCTGTGATTAATGTAAATCCGGCAAGTGGCGGATTTGATCATGTGGTTGCAAATATAAAGACCGGAACCGTAAACAGGGATCTCGAATATAAATTTGATGAAGAAATGCTTTTGGTTACCGGGGACGATGGTCTTAAAATAATTGAATTAATAAGGACAGATCAGGGTTTTGATTACGCGATAACCAATGCAAATTCAGGAACAAGGACAAGGGATGTATCGCTCGCTTATAATGAAGGAACAGCCATCGTTACTACTATGGACGGAGACATTTTCCTGGTAAATATTATACCCGGAAGTATATCCTTTGGCGCTGCATATTATAATTATAATCCAGGTGCAAGGGCTGGAGACGGAACAACCAGCTTTGATGGACAATACTATTATGTAACAAATCCATATGATGATCAAATTACAGTCTATAAGCTGTTTTATGATGATGAAGAAAGCGGATTTGATTCATCAATGCCAGGCTGGAAAATCCTCGAAGAATATGCAGTAGTTGAACTACAACCTGGAGACAAGCCTGAGGGTATTATAAATGATTACGATGATGATAAGATTATTTCAATCAATTCAGGTAGTAACAGTATTACATTGATTGCCAATCGACCTGAACATCAAAAGACAGAATTAGATCTCATTAAGGATCTGGTATGGACTGTTCAGGGAGTTGTCAATGCTGGATCTGTTCAGGAAAATGTTGGAGAGGCACTTATTATCGTAGTTTATAATGCTTTAGGTTTTATTACAGATGAAAAATATAAATCGGCAATAAATAAGCTTAAGACTTTTATTAATACGGTAAATGGACTTTCTAGAGCAGGTCAACTGGCTCCGGATGATCCGTATGTCGCTGATTATCTCATTGAAACTGCAGAAAAGATCATAAGTATGCTTAGAAAATCAAAATCGGGTCTTGAAGAATCGATAATTACAAGCGGCGATCAAACTCAACCAGAGTTAATAACTGATTCCCGTCTTGGTGCAATCTATCCCAATCCTTTCAGCGAATCAGTTACAATTAATTATGAAATAGCTGAATCTGAAAAAGGTGTCGAAAATGTCCAGATCAGTATTTACGACGTTACCGGCCGCCTGGTGGGCACTGTTGTGGATAAGGATCTTCAATCCGGACATTATTCCACGGTCTGGAGCGGACAATTTGACGGCGGAAAGAACGTACCATTGGGTACCTATTTTGTCAGATTCAGGACCGAAACTAAAGAAGAGGTAAAACAAATAATGCTTGTAAGGTAGAATAGGTTGTTAAATGGGTGTTGCAGGGACGCCATGCATGGCGTCCCTACATATTTTTTATTTTATGATCTCCTGGTAGTATTTTAATGTGATCTCCTTCAAATGCTTCCTGGCTGCATTAACCTTTATTGTATCAGGTTCTAATTCAATATAATTTGTCCAGAGTTCAATGCTCTTCGTAAATTTACCTGAAGCCTCATAGGCTTTTGCAAGAAACAGGTTCGTTTCCGGCTCCATTGGATTAATTCCATTTGAAAGCTCAAGGTACTTCAAAGCTGAATCAACCTGCTGCTGAAGAAGGTACGCATTACCAAGGTTTTTATAGATCAGATAAATGTAATCAGATTGAGGATATTTGTTTTTCGCCAGATTTAGAATAAGAATTGCATCAACATACTGTTCAATATTATTATATAATCTGCCTAAGGCACTATAGGCAGGAACCATTGTTGAATCAGCTTTAATTGCTTTTTGATACCATTCAGTTGCCTGCTTAAAATCATTATTATCTTCAAGAGCATAAGCCAGATTATAGGCTGCTGAACCATTTGCCGGGTCGAGGTCCACTGCTTTTATTGTTTGCATGATCGCCTTATTCAGATCCCCCTGTTTTACACTGATTGCAGCAAGGGAACTCCAGGCATACGAGTATCCCGGATCACTTTCCAGTGCAAGTTCAATCTCCCTGTTTGCTGAGATAAAATCCTCCTGATCAATAAAAATAACTGCATTTCTGACATGAGTCCTTGCGACCTCTCTTTTTGCATTTCCTATTCCTATCCAATTCACAATTTTTTGCTTGTTAAAAACCAATACAATCAATAAAGCCACTATTAAAACCGGAACTATAATCTTTTTGAAAAATGCCGGCAGCATTGACCGGAATGAAGCTTTCCTGGCTTCTTTTAACTGCTCCTCAAGAACTTGAATTCTCAGCCTAAGTTCACTTTGATCTACTTTAACTTCACCATATTTTACACTTTCCGATAATTCCTTATCTTCAATTTTTTCCTTCTCCTCATCTAATTTCTCTTCAAGATCCTGCGTCACTTTTATCCCCTCAGGTGTGATATCATATACCCATGTGAGTACTATCACCAGGATAAAAACTATAACTAGGAGAATCAGAATAAATGTCACGGTCCAATCCGGTAATCCAAGTCTGGGAAAAATGGTATCTGCAGCTTCCATAATCGCCCATGCCACAGCAACATAGACAAATACAGCCCTGATAACTTTGCGTCTTTTTAATTCATTCCAGAAATTAAACAGGTTAGGTGGTTTTTTTGTCATAACATCAAAATTGCTAGTTCTGACTTAAACAAAGTTAAGCTTAAATATTGATAAATCATCCCGGTATCAATAATGATATTTTTCTTATTTTTAAATGACAAAATAAATATCTATGAAACGAAGAAAATTCATCAGGATGACATCAATCGGATCAGCAGCTCTTGCTTCATCATTCTATATCCCGTCTTTCCCGCAGGAGCGTAAACTCCGGATCGGTCTGATAGGGGCGGGCTGGTATGGAATGGTTGATCTGGAAGCTGCTTTAAAGGTTGGGGGTGTTGAGGTTACAGCCATCTGTGATGTGGATTCCGATCATCTGAACACCAGTGCTGAAAGACTTGAAAAACTCCAGGGCAGCAGACCCAGGACATTCAAGTACTACCAGGATCTGCTTGATATGAAAGGACTGGAAGCAGTCTTTATCGCCACTCCGCCTCAATGGCATGCATTACATTTCCTGGCAGCATGCGAAAAAGGACTTGATATATATGCTGAAAAACCGCTTTCCTATGATGTGATGGAGGGAATGGCAATGGTAAATGTCTGGAAGAAAACCGGTAATATCGTACAGGTTGGTTTTCAGCGCCGGCAGAGCGAGGCTTTCAAAAAAACAAAGGAGATAGTCGAAAGCGGAAGAATAGGAGATGTTCACCAGATAGTTGCCCAGATACACTATAATCCCGGACCACAGGATACCAAAATTCAGCCGCCGCCTGAATCTCTCGACTGGGATGAATGGTGCGGCCCTGCTCCTAAGCTCGATTACCGGCCCAGTATCGCTCACAGATCTTGGCGTCTCGAAAAAGAGTATGGAAACGGCCACCTGGTCGACTGGGGAATACATCACATTGACATTATTCGCAGGATTATGGGAGAAGAAATGCCTGATGAATTCCATACTTCAGGAGGTATTTATGTTCTTAAAGACCAGATAACTACCCCGGATACCCTGTTAGCAAAGATGAGATTCAGGAAGGCTCCGGTGATCTGGCAGCATAGACTTTGGGGAAATGGTGATATAACCAAAGAGTTTAATAACGGCATTTTCTTCTATGGAGACAAGGGAACTCTGTTTGCAGAGGATTCAAAAGTCATTATTTTCCCGACAAGGAAAAACGCCCAGAGAGAGGACTTATCCATACCCACACCATTGATGCAAGAGAACCATGTGGGAAACTTCCTGAACGCAGTAAGGAAAAAGGACAAAAACCTTATCAGCTGTACCCCTGAAGATGC
>Ga0315533_1003458_pt1 | contig 10377 bp, 10 predicted proteins | sample SalMarSW160130MG_FD_203081 | JGI IMG/M metagenome (GOLD analysis project Ga0315533, IMG submission 203081) | Salt marsh sediment microbial communities from the Plum Island Ecosystem LTER, Massachusetts, United States - Salt Marsh Sediment SW1601-30 ...
CTTCGTAGCGCCTTTTGATAGCTTCCCAGTCGAGTCCATGCATATTGGGGTCATAGAAGTAATCCCGTTCTATTCGCCACGCTTCGTTGAAAATCTGTTGCCACTCCTGGCGTGGATTGATCCAGGCCTTGAGTTTATCCGCTGCGATTTTGTCGTCCCCAACTTTTTTGCCTTCTGCCAGATCAATTATTCCGTATGTTGATTTGCTTTTGTATATGACTTTTTTACCGTCAGCCGACAGCTTGTAGCTGTCAATGCCGGAGATGACCGTTTTTTCCTCTCGTTCCTCAAGATCATAATAAAGCAATGTACCCGAAGGCTCATCCGGTTTATTCGCGCCTGCAGGTAAATATCGTGAAAAAACCAATTTACCTTTTACAGAGTGCAATGAACCGATATTGCCCGCCTGTATGGGCAGTTTGACAACCCGCCATTCAAATCCATCAAAATCAATCTTGACCGGCTTAGGTTCCTTTTTACCTTCGTCATCTCCTTTGTCTTCGTCTTTATCTTCTTTCTTATCCTCTTCGGCTTCTTTCTTCTCATCTCCTTCGTTTTCCTCTTCTCCATTTTCCTTATCATCCTCACCTTCCTCTTTATCTTCATCTTTCTCCTTTTTATCGACTTGTTCTTCGTCACTACGTGGAGCTGTTGGGGAGCTGACATCTTTGCGTAAAGTGGCCACGTAAATTTCTGTGGAATTCGGATAAATCCAGGTATCGTCCATATCGCCATAAACAGGAGTAAAGGCTCGGTTGGAGCGGAAGAAAAGGTATTTGCCGACTACATCAAAAACTGGAAAGCTGTCATCATAATAGTCGCTGGTTACCTGGTCTGTCTTATGATCATTTACATCATAAATCATAATGGCGCTATAACGATTGGGCATATTCTTCGAATAAGCAAGCCATCGGCTGTCTGGCGACCATGAGTAAGATGCCATTTCGAACCACTCGTCCCTATCGATGAATTTTGGCTCACCTTCTTCAACGTCAACAATGAACAGACTGCCTGTTTTGTCGCTGAATGCTATTCTTTTGCTATCCGGCGACCAAACCGGCCGATAGCGAAACGCCGTACCATTTGTTGTGATTTGCTTTTCACTGCCTTTGCCGTCGCTCGAACGTATGTATAGCTCGTATTCGCCAGTGCGGTCGGAGAGATAGGCGACGTGTTTGCCATCCGGCGACCAGGCCGGATAACGTTCCGCGACACCGGAAGTATTCGTCAGGTTTCGGACACTGCCGTGCTTCTGCGGCACCGTGAAAACTTCGCCGCGAGCTTCGAATAAAGCCCTTTTACCGCTCGGTGAAATGGAGAAATTCTGTATATTTTTAGACACGTCTTTTAGCTGAGTTCTTACTTCAGGCAAATCGGCCGGCACCTGTATGCTGACTGGCTTTGAAGTCTCACTGGCTAAATCCAGTATGTGCAGCTTACCGCCGTTTTCGAATATGATGGAAGCGGGCCCTATGCTCGGCCATTTCACATCGTATTCTATAAACTTTGTTATCTGTTGTGTTTTTTTGGTCTCGAGGTCATAAGCCCAAATATTTAGCTTCTTGCGATCGTCCCGGTCAGATAGAAAGTAAATAGTATTCTCGTGCCACATCGGCACAGCATCGGTACCTTCAAAATCCGTAAACTTTTTTGAAGTGTTATTAATAAAATCATAAAGCCATATATCACTGGCCATTCCACCGCGGTACCGCTTCCAGGTTCGAAATTCCCGGGAAATGAATTGAAAGGCCATGCGATTGCCGTCCGGACTGAAACTTGCCAGCTCACCATAGGGCAGGGCAAGTGTCTCCGGCATGCCGCCGTCAATCGATTGTTTGAAAAAACGATTGAAACGATATGAGGGACTTATCATCCGCGAACGATAAAGAATATGCCTTCCATCCGGATACCACTCCACCACCAAATCGGCATCAGGATGATGCGTCAGCCGTTTTGGTGTGCCACCCTCGGCGGACACTATATATATATCTGTGTTGCCGTCATAGTTGCCACTAAAAGCAATGCTTTGACCATCAGGTGAAAACTTTGGAAATAATTCCTGTCCCTTCGGCGAGCTTAACTTCCGTGCCAGCCCCCCATTTTTAGACACAGTCCATAGATCGCCGGCGTACACAAACACGATTCTTTCTGTGCTTAAATCCGGGAAACGCAACATCTGTGCATCCGGCATTTTCGCGCGGGCACCGTTAGAAGTGCCTGCCCGGCTTGGCGTCTGGCTTTTAATGGGACCGGCTGGTTGTGCATCGGCACATGCAGGGCATAAATATAACAAAAGCACACTCAGTATTAGCAAACGTTTCATAATAATCACCTCGTCTTCTAAGAAACTGAAAACCAAATCCGGTCATTTAGCAGAATGTTAAAGCTTCTGAACATTGAAATCAAGCAGATTCACATAACGAGTAGCGCAAGCCCTCTCCGCCGTAGCGGCCTGCCTGCGCGTCCCGCCTGCCCAGAGTGTACGGCGGGCAGGAGCTGCTCCGGCGAAGGCAGGCTACGAAGGCCGGACCGTTTAACGAAAGACGATTGCGGTGCCGTAATCCCGTAAGGGATCCCTGTCGGGAGGCATCTTGACGATTGCGTGTCTTGTCAGGGATTAGTATCATCGGAAGATAACAAAGAAAGCAATGACCGCTGCTATTACCGCGCCGCCGAGCCATAAAACAGAAGGAGCCGGCCTCATATCAATTCCTTCTCTAACAGGCATCTGCTTCGGCTCAGGCAAAGGTCTGCGGATGGTGATAACTACCATAATGCAGATCAGTAAAACGAAGGTAATTGCCATTCTATTAAGAAATGCAATGTGACCAGCGGTAATTCCCATCTTCACGAAATATGGGAAGTCTCCGAAGAAGATAAATAATATGCCGTAAACAATAGGATTAAGTATCAGGGCAGTAACAGCCGCCGAGGCGGGAGCTCGCCTGAAAATCATCCCGAATACAAACGCTGCCAAAATACCCGGCGAGATGAAGCCCTGAAACTCCTGGATATAGCTGAAAACTCCTTCAGGTATCCGCCGTATTTGAGGTGCTATCAGACATCCGATGATGACAAAAATAACCGTCATTACTCTGCCCATCGTTATCAGCGACCTCTGTGATGCATCGCCTCTAACGTGGCGTTTATACAAATCCATCGTAAAGATAGTACATGCCGAGTTTAGCATCGAGGCTAATGAGCTCATCACTGCTCCGCATATCGCCGCGAACATAAAACCTCGAAGCCCCGCCGGTATAAGGTTTCTGATAAGTGTCGGGTACGCTTCATCCGGCCTAACTAAGTGGTCTGAATATAGCTGCGAGGCCATTATCCCCGGAAAGACGATAGCAAAAGGAACAATCAACCAAAGAGCGGCGGCGAAGATAATACCAAGCTGACCCTGCTTGAGGCTCTTGGCGGCGAGCGTTCGCTGCACGATGAACTGATTCAGGCCGCAGTAGTAAAAGTTCGGTATCCAAAGCCCGATCACTAAGGCTGTCCAGGGTAGTGCCGAATGGTCGGCTGGAAGAACCATGTGAAGCTTGTCGGCGCTGCCTTCGAGAAACGTCCCTATCCCTCCTATTGCTTTGAAGCCGAGCACCATAGTGACAAGTCCACCCGCAAGCAGGGCTGAGCCGAGAAAAAGGTCCGCCCATGCAACGGCCTTGAGTCCGCCCCAAGTTGTATAGATTGCAGCGGCGATGCCGATGAGCCAGACCGCCTTTGTTAAATCCATATCGAAAATTTTATGCAGGGTAAGTCCGCCGGAATATAGCACCGCAGTGATGGTTACAAGGACATATATAACCATCGTATAGAAAGCCATAATACTGCGTGCCGCGGGGTTATATCGATATTCAAGATATTCCGGCATAGTATAGATACCGGCTCTGAGGAACTTGGGCAGGAAAAAGATTGCAACGAAGACAATGGTGATGGCTCCGAGCAACTGATAGCCCGAAACGGCCAAGCCTATGTTTCCTGCGCCGGCACCGGCCATACCGACGAACTGCTCGGTCGAGATATTAGCCGCAACGATGGAAAAGCCGATTAACCACCACTTTAAGCTGCGACTTGCCAGGAAGTAATCCTCGCTGGTCTTTTCCTTACGGCTTTTGATCATGCTGAAGGCGACGACAACACCGAGAAAAGCCAGAAATACGCTGATGTCAAAAACGTTCAGTTCCACAGAATAACCCTATTCCCGAAACTGCGGCAAAACCAGGTGCTGAATATTTATTCGCCTGTATTTGTTTTTTGTTGTGCTTCTTTTTGCTCGGCGGCAATCTCCGCACCTTCGGGCACAATAGTAACTGTAACCGTGGCGGTCAAATCCTCGGCGAATTTGAGCGTCACCGAGTGAGTTCCGACCTGCTTTATATGATGTGGCAGCTCCACGACGTCATCGGCTACTTTAAAGCCTTGAGCCCGCAGATTAGCTGCTATATTACCGGCGGTGATAGAGCCAAAGAGAATCCCTTGTTCGTTGGCCTTGGTTGCCAGGACGGCCTCTGCACCTTCTACCTTTTTAACTGCTTCTTCCAGCCATTTATGCTCTTTGATTCGCTGCTCCCCCCTCGCAGCTTTTTCTTTGGCGAGAGCTTTTATGTTATTGGCAGTGGCGATCTTTGCCAGTCCCTGCGGCAGCAGAAAGTTTCTTGCGTATCCCTCATTGACCTCCACAATATCTCCAAACCAGCCGAGCTTTTTAATGTCCTCACATAGCAAAACCTTCATCCCGTTAGAAATGTCTGGTTTGTTGGAAATCGCTCGTTTTCGCATCGTGCCTCCTTATATTACACTACCTATGGATTTACGAACTTTCTAACGGGGTTCATCCCGTTATCCTTTCTGGTTAAATAGTAACTGGTAATTGAATAGATACCATTTAACCAATTACAATTTACCAATTACCAAAAACTACGCGGTAAACGGCAGCAGCGCCATATACCTGGCTCTTTTTATTGCCCTTTGGGCTTTCCTCTGGCAGCCTGCGCAATTACCGCTGCGTTTACGCGAGTATATTTTGCCGCGATTAGTCAAGAGCTTTTGTAGGGTGTCTATATCCTTATAGTCGATGTAGGTCACACCATTACGGCAAAAACGACATTGCGTCTGCTCACGTGTGCCGGGAAAGCCCGGGTTTTTTCTGTGATCGTTTCTTCTTAGCATTTGTTTACCTCGAAAAAGTGTCTAAAGTGAACTAAAGTGCCTAAAGTGATCTAAAGTTATACTTATAATTTGCAGAGTAGCATTCATAATTTTAGGCACTTTAGGCACTCCAAACTTTAGCTCACTTAAGCCTTAAAACGGTATATCGTCCGCGGGTATATTACTGGCGTTATCCCTCTTAGGGGAATCTGATCCGATTTCATGAGAATCATGATATCTGCCTGAACCTTGCTCAGTCTGGCTGGCCGCTGTTTCTCCGGTACCCGGCAGGAACTGAAAATTTTCAACAGTCACCCTGTGCTTGCTGCGTTTGGTACCGTCCTGAGCCGTCCAGCTGTCAAAGGTTAGTCTTCCTTCGATAAATACAGGTCTGCCTTTGGTGAGGTACTTGTTTATATTCTCAGCCTGTCGCCCGAAGGCTCGGCAGTCCACAAAACAGGTCTCTTCACGTTTAGTACCGTCCTGACCCGTCCATCGGCGATTCGTCGCCAGGCCAAAGTCAACCACAGCCGTCTGGCTCGGCGTATATGAAAGCTGTGGATCGCGAGTCAGATTTCCAAGCATTAAAATTTTATTAAAACCAGCCATAATTAAGCTCCTTGACAATTTCAGAAGACAGACCTGCCCGCCGTAACACTTTGGGCAGGCGGGTGAAAGAATTCAGAAAACAGAATTTTTATCATTTCTTTTCCGTCTTCTGTGTCTCATCAGCCTGCTCTGTTTCCTCCTGCTTCTCTTCATTACTCGTGCTGCGTAGCGGGCTTGCGGCCTCTGCAGCCGCTTCGGCGGACAGAGTAGCGTCGGTAGTTTGCGGCTGTTCTTCGGTATTCTGTTCTACTTCGTCCTTGTGCTTTTCCGCCTGCACTACAGGAGGGTCTTTTTCGATATCCTTAATTGTCCGATTTTCAGTATTTACTATCAAAACACGCATAATTTGCTCTGAGAGCCGAACGTTTCTTTCAATGTCCGGTATCCTGTAGCCGTCGGCTCTGAAATAACAAAGAATATATGTGCCCTTGCTTTTGTGATTGATCTCGTATGCAAGTCTCCTCTCGCCCCATTTTTTTAGCGAGACAATCTCAGCCTGAGCCCTTGAAAGTGTGTTCTTGATAGTAGCAAGAACGCCATCCCAATCCGACGCTGCCAGATTTGAATCAACAAGGAACATCGCTTCATACAATCTTTTAGCCACAGTTTTCAAAGTTAATTACCTCCATATATTGGATAATGGTTAAATGGTGAACCCAATTAACATTCACCATTCACCAATTACCAGTTACCAATTACCATTCACCAGTTACGAACTATTAAACTCATTCATGGCCTGTTCTACGCCATACTCAATCCAACAAAGAACAGCATCCTGCGCTTTGACAATCGCCTCATCAATCAGCGACTTTTCCGCCTCTGTCGGTTTATCGAGGACGTAATCGTGAGCAATCTGCCTGTCTCTATAGCCGATGCCGATTCGACATCGGGCAAATTCATTTGAGCCGAGCTTTTCTATGATGTTGTTAAGTCCATTATGTCCGCCTGCTGAGCCCTTGGCTCTGATGCGAATCCTGCCCGGTTCAAGAGCCATGTCATCGGTTATCACCAGCAGATTTATTAATGTAAGTTTATAAAAGCCTACAGCAGTGGCAACCGCCTGGCCGCTACTGTTCATAAATTTCCACGGCTTTAACAATATTAACTTTTTATCTGCGAATTCTGCCTCACCAAAACGAGCCCTGAATTTTCTTCTTTTTATCTTCGCTCCCAGTCTGTCGGCCAGAGAATCAATAACCTTAAAGCCGATGTTGTGCCGCGTATCAGCATACTCATCACCTGGATTGCCCAGGCCAACCAATATTTTAAGGTTGTCAGAAACATCCATCATCCACTCAAATAAATTCAAAAATCAAAATGGAAATATCAAAATTAAGCCCGTCCTGGGCCGGGTCTAAGGAGATATCGTTGCCGAAAAGCAGCAACTCAACAATTTTAAAATTTGATTTCATCTCTGTGGTACCTTCCCTACTCTTTTGAGGGCTCTTCTTCCTTCTTTGCTTTCTCGGCTTCTCCGATAACTTCCGGAGTAACAGGCGTTTCCTCTTCAAGCTCCTCGGTAGTCTTGGCTGCTATGATTATACTACAGGAGATCATTAATATTGCAGGGTCGCTTATCAGCTTTACACCGTCTGGAAGCTGTATATCGCTGGCGTGCAAGGAATCGCCCACTTTCATATTTTTTACAGATACTATAATGGATTCTGGAATGTCAGTTACTTTACATTCAACTTCAAGATGGTCCGTATGCTCAATTATAATACCACCCTCTTCTGTACCTTTGGCAGTACCCTTAAGCTCAATAGGAACCGATACCGTAACTCGCTCGGTTATATCAACTCTCATCAGGTCCGCGTGAATAATCTCTTTGCCAAGATGGTCATATTGCAGGTCTTTGACGATTACCTTTTGAGGCTTTTTATCAATCCGTACATCTATCAGCCTATGCCCATGATGCAAATGTTCCACGAAGTCATGCGCATCTAAAGTGATAGCGGCTGGTTCTTGTTTATGACCGTAGACAATAGCTGGTATTCGGCCTTGTTTACGCAGCTTGGCCGAGGCTTTCGACCCGGTCTGCTGGCGAATTTCTGCCTTCAATTTCACTGTTTTTTCCATAATCATCTCACTTCAATTATTAAAACCTACATCTTGTTGTCTAATTCCACAAACATTTCACTAACGGATTCGTTTCTGTGAATTCTCCGCATTGCTTCACCTAACATATCCGCTATGCTTAAAACTTTTATGAGGCCGAGCTTTTTTGCTTCTTCGTTAAGTGGTATAGTGTCGGTGACAACGACTTCATCAATGGGTGCTTTTCTCAGCCGTGCAAGCGCCTGCGATGCGAACACGCCGTGCGTGGCTCCGACGTACACCTTTTTAGCCCCGCGGTCCTTAACCAGCTTGATAGCACCGCATATTGTCCCTGCGGTAGCTATGATATCATCGCACATCAAGACATTTCTGCCTTTTACCTGGCCTATTATCTCGTAGGCCACGATTTCACTTCCGCTCATTCGTTTCTTGTGCACTATCGCCAAATCACCGCCCAGATGCGAAGTAAATTTCGACGCGGTCTTGATATTGCCTACGTCTGGTGAAACCACTGTTAGATTGCTGATATTTTTGTCTTTGAAATACTTACTTAATACAAACTCACCGGTTAGATGATCGACCGGAATGTCGAAAAATCCCTGTAGCTGGTGAGCGTGCAGATCTATTGCCAGAGCTCTGTTGGCACCGGCGGTAGTAATAAGATTAGCCACTAACTTCGCGGTGATGGGCACCCGTCCTTCATCTTTTCTGTCCTGACGGGCGTAGCCGAAATATGGAATAACTGCGGTGATGCGCCGCGCGCTGGCTCTTTTTAAGCAGTCCAAATATATTAAAAGCTCCACTAAATGCTCATCGACGGGTTTGCATGTCGATTGCACCACGAAACAATCCGTGCCGCGAACGTCATCTTCCACTCTAATGTGTTTCTCTCCATCCGGGAAGACACTGATCTCGGCAGTACCCAGCGGAATCTCCAAATACCTGCATACCGCTTCAGCTAAATCCCGATTGCTGCTTCCTGCAAAAACCTTGATACTATCATCAGTAAGAAACATCCTTATTTTTCCTTTTGTTGTAGTTGTTCTGCATTGTTCTGAGTCACTACCGCCCCGGCGTTAACATGTGTGCCGTCTTTTAACGCTAACGGTGCAACAAGCACCGCACCAGAGCCGATGTAGCAGTTATCGCCGATTTGTGTCCGGTTCACATTGTGTCCGTCATAATTCGCTGTTATCGAGCCGGCTCCAACATTAACATTCTTTCCTACAGTAGCATCGCCGATAAAGCTGTGATGCCGGACTCGCACTCCGTCGGCCATGCTTGAATTCTTAACTTCTGTAAAGACGCCCAGCACGACATCGCTTTCCAGAATCGTGCCGGGTCTTAGATAAGCGAACGGCCCGATTCGGCAGGCCCTGCCAATTTTGACCTCGCCGTGAATATAGGTGAACGGCTCAATAACCGTATCCTGTCCGATCTTTGCTCTTGCGTCTATCCAGGTATTATCAGGGTCGACTATGGTCACGCCGTGGTCCATCAATTCCTGCTGGATACGTTTTTGCATAATCTTGCTTGCCACGCTTAGTTGCGCTCTGCTGTTGACGCCCATAGCTTCTTCCGGCTGCACCGCTGTAACTGCTACCACCTTATGGCCGGTCGCGATGATATGTGATACGGCGTCCGTCAGGTAATATTCTTTCTTAACATTGTCAGGCTTAACCTGCTCGACGGCCTCAAAGAGAATCCGGTTATTGAATAAATAATAGCTCGGATTAATCTCGGTTATAGCCAATTGCTCTCTTGTGCAATCGGTATCTTCCACAATGCCTTGGATATTGCCGTATCTGTCACGGATTATTCGTCCGTATCCGGTTGGGTCTTCCAGGACGGCGGTAGCCAGCGTTGCCGCTGCCTGTTCCATCTGATGCTTTCCGATAAGCGTTGTTAGTGTTTCAGCTCTGACTAATGGCCCATCTCCGCAAAGGATCATGGTCTCGCCTTTAAAATCCTTTAGATGTTCCTTGCAGCGCATAACCGCATGAGCGGTTCCCGATCGTTCCTGCTGCTGGACCCAGGTAATATTCTTTGCCTCAGCAAAATATCGCTCGACCTGATCTGCGCCGAACCCGACTACGACAAATATCTTAGTTATGCCAACCTCCCGGCAGGCATCCAGCACGTATGCCAGCATAGGACGTCCACATACTTCATGCAGCACCTTTGGCAGTTGTGTATTCATCCTGCTGCTGACCCCTGCTGCCAATATTATTGCAGCTCTTTCAGCCATTATTCTCCCGCCAATTTTGATTTTTACATCCTTCGACTTCGCTCAGGACAGGTTTTGATTTTTGCATTTTTTTAATCTACCCGGCCAGGACTCGAACCTGGAATAGGAGGTCCAAAACCTCCTGTGTTACCATTACACCACCGGGTATCCTCTCGTGATGCGTATATCGTACTGCGTATTGCGTTCTTTTTATATGTAATACCTACTACGCACGACTAATTTGTCACGGAGATCTACCTGTGGTAGACCCGGCTGGGCTCTGTCGGAGGCTTGAGTCAACTACGCCGTGATACTGCTGACCCCAAAAT
>Ga0315533_1003460_pt1 | contig 10375 bp, 13 predicted proteins | sample SalMarSW160130MG_FD_203081 | JGI IMG/M metagenome (GOLD analysis project Ga0315533, IMG submission 203081) | Salt marsh sediment microbial communities from the Plum Island Ecosystem LTER, Massachusetts, United States - Salt Marsh Sediment SW1601-30 ...
CAATAGTTTTTTTAGCCAGCGGGATGATGGATCATGTTACAGGAAATACAATAGATATAAACGCAGGAAGCTATATAAGGTGAGGCCTTTGATTTACTGCCATGGCATCCGGGGATATAAAGGGGGACGTAAAACGGCTCCTTTTCTCGTTCCCAATACTTATTTACTTATGCCTGGCCTCATTTACAACTGTCCACGAACTTTGGGATTCTACTGAGATTTGTATTGGAACTTGATCAGAATTGAGCCCCGTTTCAGCGTAATTGTCGCCTTAGTCACTTTATCCGAGGGGGATCCTTCCCACTTTCCGGATGAGCCCTTTTTCAATGAAAAAGGGAATCCGAATTCCACGTTTTCGGCCGTAAAAAAGTTTATCTCTCCTGTGGAAAGTTGTTCGTCCGCAGAATCGCCGGTTATGATGAATTGAAACGCCTTTCCCTCCTCAAGAGAATAGGTTTTTTGGACATTGTTTCCGGTTAATTTCTCTGCGCCTTCCGAGGGATTGCTTCCCGCAAAAGCAAAACCCACTATTCCTACGACAAGCCCAGCAATGAGCAAGACAAACCATTTTTTCATTCCATTGCCTCCTTTTGCAATCGCAAATTTAAAATATTGCACTTCTTCAGGTTCAGCGGGGCAGCTGCGCTTCGATCCCCGGCTGACCTATTTAGGAAGTGCGGGCCTTCCTCCACTACAGGATGTTTTCTTTTCAGGCTTATTAGCCTTCGAGGGACTTCCTATCGACAAAAATCTATCATAGTCTCTATGAAATGCAAGGCATATTCCATCGGGGTGAAGCATATTTAACTGGGGCGTACTTGTCCGCCGGAATTATGGCGGATTTCACTGGGACCCGACCCCTTTACGGTAGCTTAATGACCATTTTGTCAAAAGTGTAGGTCTGACTCCGTTGTTTTTGTGTTCACGTTAATATTTAAGACTGTCCCTCTTCAGTGTAAAATCACCCCTATCTTCCACCAATTAAATTTCCCAAACCACCTAATACGGAACCTTCACCCTTACGGCTTCCGCCAGCTGAAGGAGCATGAGTAAGAATCCGGTCACACATTCGTGAAAACGGCAAGCTTTGAAGGTAAATTATTCCTTTACCTCTTAAGGTGGCAAGAAACAATCCTTCGCCACCGAAAAACATAGACTTTAGATTACCAGCACGCTCAATAGAATAGTCTATCCCCCCGGTGAATCCAACAATGCAACCAGTGTCTACGCGAATAACTTCTCCATCGAGGACTTTTGAGACAACTGTTCCTCCTGCATGCGTAAAGGCCATACCATCACCTTCGAGTTTTTGTAAGATAAAGCCTTCTCCCCCGAAGAAGCCAGAGCCTAAGCGTCTGGTGAAGGCGATGCTAATTTTTGTTCCCTTTGCCGCGCACAAAAAGGCATCCTTTTGACATAGAAAAGATCCTCCGTGTTTGGCCATATCAATCGGAATAATTTGACCGGGGTAAGGCGCAGCAAATGAAACCCGCTGTTTACCAGAGCCGGTATTGGTGAAATGCGTTATAAAGATAGACTCTCCTGTGAGTACTCGTTTTCCCGCACTCAGTAATTTCCCCATAATACCGTCATCCGGATTGGAGCCATCTCCCATTTTAGCTTCAAAGGTTATTCCTTCACCCATGTAGTTCATAGCTCCTGCTTCGGCAACTACCGTCTCACCGGGATCTAATTCGACTTCCACAATTTGCATATCACTTCCGAGAATTTCATAATCTACCTTATGACATTGCATATTTGCCTCCTTTCTTGGTAAACGCCTAACTGGGCGAGAGAAGCTCATCTCGCGCCGTTAAGCGGGACCGCTTACAGTCGTGCTTAATATATATTATACTTAAACTATACTATTCAATATTTATGTATTCCAGATGTGCACTATTTATTGCCACTAAATTGACCTTTGAGATCTATGATATTATATGTTTTGATTTCGTGCAATCTACTAAAACCTGCAAAAACGTAAGTATAGATATGTTAATGAAAACATCAACAGATTGATGCCTCCTTGATGAAGAGGGGTATCTCAACATTCGTTACCATGCAGGCCCATGATGGTGATATCTTGACTGGTGTTTCACTAATTCATGAACAATAGGGGCGGGAATGAGGTTTTCGATTTTGCCTCAAGGAACGTTAAGCAATTGTCCCTTTCATCGAGATATTTAGTTATTTAACAGCGTCCCGCTTCTCACGAACTCATATAAGAGCCGGACAAAAAACGTCATATATCAACAAATTTTCAGTAACATCAAATATTTTGTGTTTTACACCCTTTGGTACTCGTACGATCACTCCGGGTTCCAGTGAGAAGTTCCCGGTCCCATCAACCCACATAACCGCTCTGCCCTGCAGTGGATAGAGGACATCATCCTGTTCCTCATGGATGTGTTCAGGCGCTTGCTTTCCGACAGGAATATTGACCAACATACAGGTCACGTTCAAACCGTGTTCTTTTTCGGAAATCAAAGGTTTGATCTTCACCCCTTGTGCAGTAGGATGGGATATCCACGAAATCTCCTTAACTGATCGATAAGCTTCCATTTAACACTCCTATTGCGGTTTAAAAGCGATAATGGGGCCAGGCCTTCATCCTTGACAATAAAAAATAGCGATGTGAAGAATGAAGACATGAACCCTCTTTTCTGTGCTTGGATTAAGAAAATTCATTCACGATAAGCGAGGAGGTGATTGTGGCAAAGATAAAGAGTTGAGCCACAAATTCATACCAATGCAGCTATTAAGTTGTTTTAGAACCAACGACCCCTTTTACTCCGCATTTTCCGTGTGTGAAGACACACCATGCGGAAACACGAGGAGATTCATTTAGGAGCGGCCTCCTTTTCTTGTTCAACCCTTTCGTGAAGCCAGATGGCCATGAGTTGGGTGTGTGGAATACCTTTCTTACGGGCAAGGCGTTTTACCAAAGAGATATCAAATGGGTCCAGACGAAGGGAAACTGGATGACGGGCAGGACGTGGAACTTTAAAGGTCTCTGCCTCATCCAGCAGTTTTTGAACTTGCTCGGGACTCTCTCCAGCAATGGTAGTGTCCCATTCCTTGGCTTCTTCCTTGAGGTTATTCCTTATTTCTTTTGGGAGTCTGCTCATTTTTTTATCCTTTTGAAATAGGTCTTCTTAGTGGAATCTGACATGGGAAATGCTGTTACGCATCGCCACAAACCATACTCGGGGTATGGTGCCACAATTACTTCGATACAGAGTCCAGAGGCATCTGTACCCCATAGACGGTATCGATATTCGGTAGATTTTCCTCGTTTCTTTTTACTTTTAACGGCAAGGGTCGGAAACGGGCCTTCATTGTAATAAACTTCCTCCACCTGCTCGGGGCGTATTCCATGAATGGCAATGTGGTCGATGTTGCCTTCGTCCCAGTCAGGCTTAAGAGATTGGTCAGGTTTAATCATGCTGAAAAAGAATAACGTAATTTTCTGATTACGTCAAGATTTAAAATAGGCACGAAAAACACTTAATTACTTAAGCTTGTCCGCCGTCTTTTTTATCCGCCGTATTTATGGCGGACTGGCGGGCTTGGCCGCCGTTATTTTGGCGGAGTGTTTTCGGTAAAAAGTTGCTGTTGTGAAGAGGAATGCAAACCAATCATTATCCGTGATGCCGACAAAGCCTTTCATCCCCTGCCTCAAGGAACGTTAAGCAATTTCTGCACATGCGTTCCACTTCATAAGTCATTTTAGAACCAACGTTTTATTAAGTTGCTTGAGAAGCAACGCTTTATTACTGTTTCTCATCTTCCTTGTCATCATCATCCGGGATGTTTTTATATCTTTCAGCCTGTTGCTCAGTTATCTTTTCGATATCTTTTTTCGATTTATGGTACTGCTTGACGGCCCGGTTCCCGGTGACCTCATCTACCGTCTTTTCGCCGCTATCGCACCCGCCGATCATGCCAAGGCCGGCTAACGCGATCAGCAGCGTCATGAAAAAACGACGCCAATTACAATGTTTCATACTTGAAATTCTCCTTAAATAATAGTTTCTGACATGTGCAGGAAATCCCACCACAAAAGCCGCATTGCATAATCGCTTATTTACCAGATTTTGTACCTCCTCCTGTCCTCCTTTCAATATGCTGCTTCTGTATTTAGAAGATTACCAAGTCTAATAATAACAGCAAAGAAATGTAAACCCCAAGGATTAATTAAATCGGGCAGACACAAGAGAGCAAGGTCGTGCAGGGGTTTTAGCCAAGCCAAAAAAAACTTTTTTGGCAGGAGAGGTGTTTCTTTCTTGCCTACCCGCCGTCTGTCGGGCGGGCTTGTCAGCCAGTAGTGTGGCTGGTTTGGCCCCAAATTCATGACCCCAAATTCATTACAAATTCAGTTACTCCTCATTTGCGGCCGATGCAGTCCGCCGGTCTGTGCCTCTCGCGCATCTCATCCCGCAGATCCAGTATGGCATGAGACAACGCTCCGAGCTTCGGGAATCTGACCCGCCGCTTCACCTTGCGCCACTGGAGCCGATGCCAGAACTGCTCGTCACGGTTAAACTGATAAATGAGTTCCTGATTGCGTTGCAACATGGACTCTTTTGCCTCCATCTGAATGAAAGGCCTCACCTGTCAATCAAATTTGTAACCATAATTAGACTCTGACAACCTCTCCAAATTCCTCAACCCTGGGAGGCCTTTGTTCGGCAATCCATAGGTCTAATTTTGCCTGCATGTATAACCAGCTTTCAGGGGATGTCTTTGTTGCCTTGCTCACCCTCACTGCCATTTTAGGACTCATTGACGCTTTGCAGTTAATTAAGGCTGACAGTGTCTTTCGAGTGACTCCTAAGCGTTTCGCCGCTTCCGTAACTGTTAAACCAAGAGGCTTAATAACATCCTCTCGTAAAATTTCTCCAGGATGGGTAGGTTTTCTAATGTCAGTCATTGAAAGCCCTCCTCTTATTAATGATAATCTCTATAATCAACGGCCACTGCATCAGGGCCATCAAACTGAAACGTGACTCGCCAATTGCCGGTAACCCATACTGACCATACACCTTTTTCCTTACCAGAAAGCATGTGTAGTTTGTAACCAGGTAAATTCATATCCTGAGGCCTTACAGATGCATCTAAACGGTCTAAAATTCTGGCAAGTTTGGATGCATGTTGTTGGTTAATATGGCTTCGATCATCGGTATAAAAAAATTTTTCCAAACCTTTATGCTTGAAAGATGTGATCATTCACTATTCTCATTTTTTTGGAATAGTATAATGTGTAACTTGTAACGTGTCAAGTATCATTTATGATTTTTGATACTTTAATTGACCAGATGAGGTTTTCAGGGAAAATATCAATAGATCGAGTGCCTGCCCGCCGTTTGTCTGGCGGAATGTTTTCGGTAAAAGTGGTTGGTGTGAAGAGGAATACAAAGCAATAATTATCCGTGATGCCGATGGAGCACGACATCCCGACCGTAATCCCGACCACAAAAGCTACTTAAAAGAACGTTAAGCAATTTCTGCACGTGCCCCTTCATTTTACCGTTTATTCCTTTGCCTCCTTGGCTCGGGACTGGCTATAGATTATCTCCAGCTCCTCGCAGGCCATATCAAAGGTATAACGACAGATGAAGTTGACAAAGGCCTTCTTTGAAAGCATCCAGCCCACATTTATGGCGATGCCGATTGGTGAGGACTTCTTTACCCCTCGATAGACAATTAGTGGCCATTTCATCCAGCGATACATATTCCAGGTTTTTTTCGCGAAGATTCGCACCTCCTTGGGCAGCCAAATATCGGTGAAGGATTTCACGCGATACAGTGATTGTATTCGTATCCTGTGAAATCTTTTTACCACTGGTATTTTTTCGGTCTTACAAACCGATTCGATCCATATTTGGCTTCGTGTAAGAAGCGGCCCAAGGATAGCCTCTTCCAGCGGGCGCTTTGCGTCTGGGAAATATTTTTTGGCAATGACGTTCGCTGCGTGCCCCACTGCATTTTTCCAGTCCTCCAATCCCGGGCTGAAGGTAAGCATGGATGAAATACCTACCAAGCGATTGCGGATCTCCAGGATCTGAGGATCGGTGATATCGGGCTCTGAAGGTTCCAGCGAGTCGAAATCTTTAAGGGCCTTTTCCAATTCACTTATCTCGGAGGAATCGGGTTCCTCTTTCTCTTCTTCGTCATATACCTGAATGGCCAGTCTTCCTACAAAGAGATAGATATCCACCAGCAGGCATCGGGTAAGGGTCAGCATGGTTAAGCGGTTGGAAAGGTAGGCAAGCCAGGAAAAAGGATCGGGTAAGATTACCAGACGTAATTGAAAGATTTTTGCGAGGAGCTTCCGGTAGCGATGCACACACCGTACAATCCGATAGTGACTTACCCTGTCATACCATTCATAGGAGTTCCGAATGTGGCGAATACGAATTCCTCGCAATCGCTGAAATCCAGGCCGGCGCAAAATCAGTTCCAGCCGATCGACAGAATCACGGGCTGATTTGAGGAAACGCCCGATAGAGATACGCAATTCAGGCCTTTCCAGTCCGGGATAATAGCAGGTAGCAATGGAATGTGCGTACACATAGATATCAGCCAATTCATTCAGCTCGGGAGAGGTAGCATGCCATATTCTATGACAGCGTTCCTGCACTACCTTAAGTGCCTGCTTTTTACCCTCACCAGCTGCTTCCGCCTCTTTATTTAGGCCCTTCAGCTCGTTACTAAGAGAGCGTTTCCAGTGTAAGATTCCCCGCAGCCTCCAAACGGCTATGATACTGGCTACCGTTAACAACATCAATCCAAAGGCAAACACTCCCTGTAGAATATGCCAGGTCAGCCACCAGTCCATATTACACAATCCTCGCTGATGATGGTATCCATAGCTGAAAAAGGTGGTCTAAGAAACCAATCTTAGGGAAATGCTATTGCCATCATGGATATTCAATTAATAAAGTTATTATTCCGATGTCCTTTCCGTCGTTCCGGATGGACCCCGGATTTTCTCTTACGGGTTCATTTCGTATTCGCCGTTGAGGGCAAACACATACTTTTCCCAGACCATGTTGTGCTGTTCGGGATCAGCAACCGGCTTAATGAGCATGATCTCCTTGCAGAAGGCCCGCTGTTCGTCCTTAGTGTTGTGATTGTAGTAGATCTGTAGCGCGAAGAGGGCGAAGTCGCGCACCATGAAGTCGAAAATCTGGTTCAGTATTTCTGGGTCGATGTTGTCGAACTTTGCCTGCTCGAGAATGAGCTGTCCATAGACAACGATGGAGAACATCTCGCCCAGCGGCAGGGAGAACGAGGGGTCCATATCCTGCATCTTGTCTGGACCGGCCTTTTTTAGCATCTCCTTGAAGATCTCGATCTGAGAGATGAAGGTAGCCACGTTGGGCAGATCCTTGTTGCCCTCGAAAATAGGCTTGTAGTCGTGGAACTGAACCGATCCCAGGCCCTTGGTTGGGCCCTGGTTGAACAGGAACATATCGTCGTTCATAGAGAAGTCCGGCTCTGTGGGTGTGTACTCGGCAGGGTTGAAGAAGTAGTTCTTCATGAACTTGCGGATAAGCTGTACGTTGACGTGGACCGTGCCTTCGAGTTTGGAAGGGCCCCTGATGTCGGCCGCGGCCATGTGGAAGTAAGTGTCCTTTTCAAATCCCTTGGCTGCGACCACGTCCCAGAGCAGGTTGATCACGTCTTCCGCCTGCAGAGTAACCTTCATCTTGCTCGTGGGATTGTAGAGGAGGTAACGGCGGTCGTTGGCATTGGCACCCCTGAAATAGTCGGTGGACCGGCGCTGGTAGGCCTTCATGGCCACCAGCCTCAGCCAGGCATCCATGAAGTTCTTGCGCACATGCGGCATGTCGGTTACGCGCATGCCGTAGAGGATGCGGTTGTAAGCATGGGTGATGGCCTCGTAGAAGCAGTGCTCGGCAACAGCGAGAGAGGCCGGGCCAATATTGAATTTCCCGATATTCACGGTGTTGAGTGCCGAATCCCAAGCATGGGGGCCCCGGGAGAGGATGTCGTCGTCCGTGATGGGGTAGTCGTGAAGCGCGAAATTGGACACATACTCCTGATGGGAGATGACGTTCTTCTTCAGCTCATAGGCCTTGTTATGATAGTTGGTGACAAAGAACGTGTAGTCATCCGTGCCATCCTTTACCTTCCCCAGGGTGGAAACCATCTCTGCCTCGTTGCCATTGCCGATGTAGTATTTCTCACCGTTTGCCACCCAGGTGCCGTCTTCCTTGGGGGTCAGTGCGGTCTCTGTGGAGTAGATGTCGGCGCTGTGCGTCCGCTCGGACAGGCCGAAGGCAAAGATGGCCCCTTCTTTCAGGAATTTAGCGGCCTTGCGTTTTGCCTTCTCGTTCGGACTCATCCAGATGGGGCCCAGTCCGAGAATGGTCACCTGGAAACAGTACCAGTACCCCAGCCCATAAAAGGCAAGGAGCTCGCTGTACTCGCTGTTGCGTGCTGTATCCCAGCGGCAGTCGGGATCTCCATCTGCGTATTCTTTCGGTGTGAGCAGCTTTGCAAAGATCTGCTCTTTGCCTATGAAATCTACGAATTCTTTATACCAGATCTTTTTGTTGTAGTCGTCGAGAAGCCTTTCCTTTCCCATCTTCTCAAAAAATGCAACGGTCTTGTCCATGATTGCGCAAGAACCCTCATCTGCTATAAGAGATTGATACTTCTTAGGCTGGATCAAAAAATTCATACCACTCTCCTTTCATGAGATATCTCCAAGGTTTTAACGTATGGAGTTTTCTATCCGAATACTTGCATCAGCTGTCGCAGCATTATCCTTACATACACGATTGTGTCCCAAAAAGTAATATCTTTTGTGAAATGATTGTTTACGGTTTTTTTAAGGTAAGCTCCTTTTTCCAGGAAGGCTGGTGCATTTTTGCGGATCTTGTAAGTGGTAAGCACACAATGGTGATATCTTGAATGGTGTTTCAATAATTCATGACTAATATGGTAGGGAGTGAAAGATTTACCGATTTCTGCCTATAATACCCACTTGCTTGACATATGCATCAAATGATGTAATAATGCTTTCAAAATATGACTGCTTTAATGGAAAGGAGGTATAGTGATGAAAACGATTACCGTTCGAGGTTTGGATGAGATCATTGCAAAAAATCTTAAGCGGATGGCAGGGCAAAATGGGAAAAGCGTAAATCAGTTTGTCTTAGATACACTGAAAGAGCGGCTGGGGTTAAAGAAGGAAAAAAAGTACACTGTTATTCATCACGACATGGATCATCTTTTCGGCATATGGTCTGAAAATGAATTTAAACGGATTCAAGGGAATATCGATTCAGAACGTAAGATTGACAAGGAACTCTGGAAATGAAAAGCCTCCTCATTGACACCAACATTTATACACATGCGCTTAAGGGGGATCCTGAAACTATTTCTATCCTACAACAGGCAAAGGAAATAGCTATTTGCTCTATCAGCATCGGCGAATTGCTATCAGGGTTTAAAGCGGGCAGAAAAGAAAAAAAGAATAGAGAAGAGCTGGCAGAATTTATAGATACACCACGTGTTCGGCTGTATGGAATTGATGAAGATACGGCGGAGTTTTATGCCGCAATATTAAATGGATTAAGGAAGAAAGGAAAGCCCATTCCGACTAATGATATTTGGATAGCTTCAGTTTCTTTTCAGCACGGGTTTCCATTATTCACCAAAGACCGCCATTTTGAAAACATATCTGGATTGATGCTTATCCCCTAATTCTTCAACGCCACAATAGCAAATCATAAATCCCTGGCTGCTGGGAGAGAAATGCAAACCAATCATTGTCTGTGACGCCGATGGAGCACGACATCCCAACCACAAAAGGTCGGGACGGAATTAAAGCCGTGGCTTTATGCGGTCGGGGTAAGGCTTTCATTTCCTGCCTCAAGGAATGTTAAGCACTTCCTGTATGAATGTCCCCCTTAATTATTATCTATTATGCTATGCGAAGTTACTGATTTACCAATGGACGTCCCCTACTTCACAATATTTGACCGTAGGGCTGCCTGTAAATCCCTCTCAAGTCCGAATGTGATTTCATCAGCATTTTCTATATCCTTTTCAATGCCCTCGTCATATTGAGCCACCTTCTCATCAATTAGTTCATCAGCGTAGGAAGTATCTCCCATTTCATCTGGGCTTATTACCATAACTTGGCTTGGTGTGAATTGAAGTTTCCAACCTATTTTCTTGAGTCCGCTACGTAATTCATGTGATGTATTATCCATGCCTATCCGGTTGACACAGGTCGGCGTTTTGGGGTATGATCCTACGCATGTCAGATTACCCCCGGACTCTGTTAGAGTTTCAGCATCTCTTCCCTGATGAGACGGCCTGCGTTCGCCATCTG